>WNFW01001160.1_pt1 | contig 20879 bp, 16 predicted proteins | sample 5400131 | NCBI WGS metagenome assembly WNFW01 (sample SAMN13153362, study PRJNA577476) | soil metagenome | isolation source: 20 cm soil or saprolite under grassland replicate 1 | place: USA:California | collected 2016-06-15 | reverse complement strand
CGGCCGCCGTCCACTTCGAGGCACGAGCCCGTGATCATCGCCGCCTCGTCGGAGGCAAGAAAGACCGCCGCCTGCGCGATATCCTCGGGGCGGTTCAGCCGGCCGAGCGGCACCGTGGCGACGTACCGCGCCATCCCCTCGGCGTCCACCTCCTTCTTACCCATGAAGGTCGCGAGCATCGGCGTCTCCGTCGCGACCGGCGCGATCGCGACGACGCGCACACCGTGCGGCGCCGCCTCGAGCGCCAGGCTCTTGGCCAGCGTCACGACCGCGCCCTTCGAGGCCGCGTAAGTCTGACCGCCCGGGCGCGGCCGGATCGCCGCGGTCGAGGCGGTGATGAGGAACACGCCCCGCTTCTGCTTCTTCATGACGGCGAGCGCGTACTTCGCCCCGAGCCACACACCCTTGACGTTGACCGCGAAGATCCGGTCGAAGACGGCTTCGTCCTGCTCCTCGATGTGCGTCGGGAGCTGGGGAACGCCCGCGTTGGCGAAGAAGATGTCGAGCTTCGCCCACCGGGCGAGGGCCTTCTCGACGATCAGCTGGTTATCCGCGGCCGTCGAAACGTCGGCGCGCACCGCCAGCGCCTGGCCGCCCGCCTTCTCGATCTGCTCGACGGCACCCTTCGCCGCCGCCTCGTTGATGTCGGCCACGACGACGCGCGCCCCTTCACGCGCCATCGCGATCGCCGACGCGGCGCCGATCCCCGAGCCCGCTCCTGTGATCACCGCGACCTTGCCGTTGAGTCTCATCGTCCGCCTCCTCAGCGTCTGCCGCTACAGCACCAATTCGGCCATCGTCGTGAGGGCGAGCCGGTCACCGGAGATCAGCAGCGTCGTAACACCCGACGCGGTCCACTCCGAGAGCCGCTCCCGGATCCGCTCCCGCGGCCCGCAGAGCGCGACCTCGTCGGCGAACGCGTCGGGCACCGCGGCCTCGGCTTCGGCCTTTCGCCCCGCGAGGTACAGGTCCTGAATCGTCTTGGCGGCCTCCTCGTAGCCGTAGCGCCGCGCGATGTCATTGTAGAAATTCCGGCCGCGCGCCCCCATACCGCCCACGTAGAGGGCGAGCTTCGCCTTCACCGGCCGCCGGCACGCGGCGACGTCGTCCCCCACGACGACCGCGACCGACGGCATGATATCGAACCGCGCCGGCGGCCCGCCGCGCGCGCGGAATCCCCCGTCGAGCCACTCCCGGAACGACTTCATGTACCGTGGGGAAAAGAACGTCGGGATCCAGCCGTCCGCGATCTCGGCCGCGAGCGCCACGTTCCTCGGACCGACCGCCGCCAGGTAGATCGGGATCTCCGCACGCCCGTGCAGAATCGACTTCAGCGGCTTGCCGAGGCCCGTCGCGTCCGGACCCGCGTACGGGATCTGGTAGTACTGCCCGCGGAAGTCGAGCGCCTTCTCGCGGCGGAAGACGCGGCGCACGATCTCGACGTACTCGCGCGTCCGCGCGAGTGGCCTGCCGAAGGGCTGGCCGTGCCAGCCCTCCACCACCTGAGGATTCGACACCCCGAGGCCGAGCCGGAACCGCCCACCCGAGAGCGCGTCGAGCGTCATCGCCGTCATCGCGGTCGCCGCCGGCGTCCGGCCGCCGATCTGCATGATGCCGGTGCCCACGTGGATCCGCGTCGTCCGCCCGGCGATCCACGCGGCGGGCGTGACCGCGTCCGAGCCATAGGACTCGGCGGACCACACCGAATCGAAGCCGAGCCGCTCGGCCTCGAGGACCTTCTCCATGTCGAGCGACATCTGCGCCCCGGAGTAGCTGAGGGTGAGTGCGAGTCTCATGGGAGTCCTCTCCACCGTCGACCCGTGGACCGCCACGCGTGGGCACGTAGAACGACACGCCCACGCCGGAAGGTGACGCCCTCCGCTTCGAGCCGAATCCGCTGCGTCAGCATGCTACTCATCCGCGCGCGGGCGCTGATCCCGCCTTGCGCGTTGACCACGCGGTGCCACGGCAGGGCGGCGGGACACTCCAGGAGCGCCCCGCCCACGGCGCGTGCCGAGCGCGGCCGCCCGAGCAGCGCCGCGATCTGGCCGTACGTCGCGACCCGTCCGCGTGGGATACGCCGAACGAGACGCCAGACCGCCTCGCGAAACGTCACGCCGCCGACGGACCCGCCTGGAGCTCCGTGAGTCGGGCGTAGAGCCCGCCGCGCCGCAGCAGAGCGGCGTGCGTGCCCTCCTCGTGGATCCGACCTCGATGCAGGACCAGGATCCGGTCGGCGTGCTGGACCGTCGAGAGCCGGTGCGCGATCGTGAGGCTGGTGCGGTCGGCGACCAGCGCCGCCATCGCCTCTCGGATGAGCGCTTCGGACTCCGCGTCGACGCTCGACGTCGCCTCGTCCAGCACGAGGACGGCCGGATTGTACACGAGGGCCCGGGCGATGGCCAGCAGCTGGCGCTGCCCGTGCGAGATGTTGGCCCCGCGCTCGCCCAGCGTCTGGGCGAGCCCGTGCGGGAGCGCCGCGATGAAGGCCGCCGCCCGCGCCGTCTCCACCGCGCGGGCGAGGTCGACGGGCGAGACCGCGCCGTCGGCGCCCAGCGTCAGGTTCTCCTCGACCGTGCCGGTGAAGAGCACGGTGTCCTGGAAGATGATCCCGACGTGCCGGCGGAGGCTCGAGAGGTCCCACTCACGGACGTCCACGCCGTCGACGAGCACGCGGCCCCGCCGCACGTCGTACGCGCGGTTGAGAAGCCGCGCGAGCGTGGACTTGCCCTCACCCGTCGGCCCGACCAGCGCCACGCGCTCGCCCCGCGCCACGCTGAGGGAGCAGTCGCGCAGCACCCATTCCTCGCCGTCGTAGGCGAACCACACCCCCTGGAGCTCGACGGCGGGGAGTGAGGAGCCGACGGGACGGGGCGTCGCGTGTCCGGCCGACACGATCGCCGGCGGCCGATCGAGAAGCCCGAAGATCCGCTCCGAGGAGGCCATCGCGGACTGCATCACCGTGTACTTGGCGCCGAGGTCGCGGATGGGCAGGAAGAACCGGTTCGTGTACTGGATGAACGCGACGAGCACGCCGAAGCTGACGCCGCCGGCGACGATCTGGCCGCCCCCGTACCAGAGGAGCAGCGCCAGGGCGATCGAGCCCAGCGCCTCGACCGACGCGTAGAGGAAGAAATCGTAGCTCGTCGAGGCGAAGACGGCGCGGTGGTAGGCGCCGTTGGCGTCGCGGAACCGCTCGGCTTCGTGGCGCTCGCGCGCGAAGAGCTGGATGACCGCCATCCCCTGGAGCGACTCCTGCAGGAGCCCGTTCAGGTGGGCGAGCCGCTGCCTCACCCGACGGTACGCGTCCCGGGCTCGGATGCGGAAGTATCCCGCCGCCACGAACAGCACCGGCACGAGGGAGAAGGTCACGAGCGCCAGGTGCCAGTCGAGCCAGAGCATCACCGTCACGACTCCCGCGAGCGTGATGACGTCGGCGACGACGGCGAAGAGCCCGCTCGTGAACGCCTCGCTCACCGCCTCCACGTCGCCGAGCACGCGCGTCATCAGCCGCCCCACGGGGTTTCGGTCGAAGAACGCGGCCTCGAGGCGCAGGAGATGGCCGAAGAGCACCGCGCGCAGGTCGTGGATCACCCGCTGGCCGGTGAGGTTCATGAGATAGGCCTCGAGCCAGCGCAGGCCGTAGAGGAGGACGAGGACCCCGACATACAGTCCCGCGATCCACGTGAGACCGAGCCAGTCGGATTTCAGGATGTGGTCGTCGATGGCGATCTTCAGGAGGTACGGCTGGGCGAGCTCCACCGCCGCGATCAGCGGGAAGAGCACGAGCGAGCCGGCGATCAGCGATCGGTGAGGCCGCGCCGCGTCCAGGAGGCGGCCCACGAGCCGCCGGTCGAAGGCGCGACCGAGCCGCTCGTCGAACTCGGGGCCCGCGCCGGCGTCAGGCACGCGCGATCTCCTCCTCGATCTGCTGGACCCGCCAGAGCCGGGCGTAGAGGCCGCCCGCGCGCACGAGCTCCTCGTGCCGCCCTTGCTCCGCGACCCGCCCCGCGTCGAGTACCACGACGCGGTCGGCGACTTGGGCCGCGCGCAGCCGGTGCGTCATCAGGAGCACCGTGCGCCCCTTCACGAGGGCGCGCAGGTTGACGACGATCTCCTCCTCCTTCGCCGCGTCCACCGACGCGAAGGGGTCGTCGAGGACGAGGATCGGCGGGCGCCCGATGACGGCGCGCGCCAGCGCCACGCGCTGGCGCTGACCGCCCGAGAGCGTGAGCCCCCGCTCGCCGACCACCGTGTCGAAGCCCGCCGCGAACGCCTGCACCTCGTCGGCGACTCCCGCCGCGAGCGCGGCCTCGCGTGTGCGCGCGGCGTCCACACCGTCGCGGCCGAGGGCGATATTCTCGGCGATCGAGCGTGAGAAGAGGAAGCCGTCCTGGGGCACGTAGCCCAGGATGAGGCGCAGCGCGCCGTGTGGGAGCCGCGTCACGTCGCGGTCGCCGACGAAGATCGTTCCGGGCGGAGGCTCCCAGAGCCTCGCCAGGAGGAGCCCGAGGGTGGACTTGCCGCTCCCCGTCGGCCCGACGACGGCGACCGTCTCCCCCGCCCCGACGCTGAAGCTCACCCCACGCAACGCGGGCGGCCGCCCGTCGTACGCGAACGCGAGGTCCACAAACCGAATGGCCGGCGAGGGGCTAGCGGGCAAAGAAGACAAGATCGGACTTGGAACAGCGTAGCCATCCGGCGCCTCTCTCGGGCCACCCACGATCGGTTCCGGGCTCGCGGACCCCGCTACAACAGTCGGCTCCGGCCTCGCGGCCCCCGCTACAACTGTATCCGCGAGGCCCGATTCAACCGCTGTAGCGGGGATCGCGAGACCGGATCCAATCGCGGGTGGCCTGAGAGAGGAGCGGGGTGGCTGCGCAGCTCCAAGTCCGATCTCTCTTTCTCCTTCGGAGCGCACGCCCGTGATCTCCTGGATCCGCGCCATCGACGTCAGGCCGCGGCGCACGATCGACAGCGTCCAGCCGAGCGCAATCGTGGGCCACGCGAGGTACGCGAGGTAGCCGTTGAACGCGGCGAGGGCGCCGAGGCTCAGCCGGCCGTCGACGACCGCCCGGCCCCCGGCCCAGAGGACGGTCAGCGTCCCGACCCCGGCGATGAGCCCCATGAGCGGAGCGAACGACGACTGGCTTCGCGCGAGCGCGAGGCTCCGGCGCAGATACTCGGCGTTTTCACGGCCGAACTCGCGCGTGGCCGAGTCCTCGAGCGTGTAGGCGCGCACGACCGTCATGCCGGCGACATACTCCTGGACCCTGGCGGACAGGACGCCGAGCTGGTCCTGCGCCGCCTGCGATCGATCGTGAACGACCGCGTTGAAGCGCTTGGACAGCGCGATCAGCGCCGGGTACGGGCCCAGGGCCCAGAGCGTGAGCCACGGGTCCACGGCCAGCATCGCCAGGAGCGCGCCGGCGAATGCGAAGGCCGTACCGGCGAGGCTCACGACGCCGAACCCGACCAGGGACTTGACGGCTGCGACGTCACTCGAGGCGCGCGTCATCAGGTCGCCCGTCGCGTGGGCGGCGTAGAACCGCGGCGGGAGCGCGAGGAAGCTCGCGTAGAGGTCGTTGCGCAGGTCGTACTCGATCAACTGTCCGCCGCCGATGATCGCGAACCGCGAGCCGAGACGCGCCACGCCGTTGGCGAGCGCGAAGACGACGATGAGCAGCACGTACTCGGCGAGCGGGGCGCGCCCGGCGTCGTGCGCGAGGGCGTCGATCGCCCGCTCGAGCGTCCACGGGATCGCCAGCGAGGCGAGCGTCGCGGCCCCGAGGCAGGCGACACCCACGCCGTAGCGGACCCGGTAGCGCGCGATGTACCGCCAGACGGCGCGCGCCGGAGACGTCAGCCACGCCTCCCCGCGGCGTGCGGCTTGAGCGCGGCGTAGACCGCGGCCATCGCCGGCGTGGGGACGCCGAGCCGCTCGCCCAGGCGCACCGCATGGCCGTGGAGCGCCTCCAGCTCGAGCCGCTTGCCCCGGTGGAGGTCCTGGTAGAGCGAGGAGAAGTTCCCCGGTGCGATGGCGCCCGCCAGCTTCACGACCTGGTCCACGATGTCCGCGGCGAGCCCGGCCTTCGCCGCCGCGGCCAGGGCGGCCCCCTCCTCGGCGATCGAGCGGAGCATCCGCCAGGACTCCGGCGTGTCGCGAATGACGCCGATGGGGCAGCGCGTGAGCGCGGTCATGCCGGCCACCGCGCAGATGAGGACGTACTTCTCCCAGAGCGCCCGCCGGATGTCCGTCGCGAGCTGGGCGTCGATGGCCGCGCGCGCAAAGGCCTCGCCCAGGCGCTCGGTCCGTGGCGTCATTCGCCCGTCCAGCTCGCCGAAGATGATCCGGCCGAGGAAGTGATGGCCGATGACTCCCGGGCGGTCGATGGCGGCGAACACCTGGGCGACGCCGCCCATCGCATGGCCAGGGCCCAGGATCGCGTCGAGCGTGTCCTCGTTGTCGACGCCGTTCTGGAGCGACAGCACCGCGGTGGCGGACCCGACGACCGGGCGGATGCGCTCGGCGGCGGTCTCCGTGTCGAACGACTTCACGCAGAAGAGGACGACGTCCGCCACGGGCAGGTCACGGACGTCCTCGACGGCGGCGGGGCGGACGACGTACTCGCCCTCGATGTCGGATCGGATGCGCAGGCCCTCGCGCTGGATCGCCGTCAGGTGCTCGCCGCGCGCGACCAGCGTGATCGTCTCGCCGGCGCGCGCGAGCTTGGCGCCGAAGTAGCCGCCGACCCCGCCCGCGCCCATGACGACGATGTGCATGGGATGATGATACACTGCGCCAAGAACATGTCAGCGGCGCTCGAACGGCGCGTGGCGATCGACGCCGCACGCGCCGCCGGTCAACTCCTCCAGAGCGAGCTCCACGGATCGCGGCGCATCGCATACAAGGGCAGCCCGACCAATCTCGTCACGGAAATGGACGCGCGCGCCGAAGAGCTGATCGTCGGGCGCCTGCTCGCCGCCTTCCCGGAGGACGGGATCCTGGCCGAGGAGCGCGGCGCCCGGCACGGGCGCTCGGGTCGGCGCTGGATCATCGACCCGCTCGACGGCACGACCAACTACGCCCACGGCCTGCCGATCTTCGGCGTGTCGATCGGTCTCGAGGCGGACCGACAGATGCAGCTCGGAGTGGTCTTCGACCCGACCCGCGACGAGCTCTTCGTTGCCGAGCGCGGCCGCGGCGCGGCGGTGAACGGCGCGCCGCTCGCCGTCTCCGCGGCCGCGACGCTTGGCGAGAGCCTCCTGGCGACCGGCTTCCCGTACAACGTGCGTGAGACCGTCGATAACAACCTCAAGGAGTACGCCGCGTTCGCCGTGCGGACCCGCGGCGTGCGACGGATGGGCTCGGCCGTTCTCTACCTGGCCTGGCTCGCGACGGGCCGCCTCGACGGCTACTGGGAGCTCACTCTCGGGCCGTGGGATGCGGCCGCGGGCAGCCTGCTCGTCGAAGAGGCCGGCGGACGCGTGACGAACCTGGCGGGAGACGCGCTCGACCTCGACGCGCCTGTCCTCGTCGCGAGCAACGGCAAGATCCACGCCGCCATGCTCGCCACGCTCGAGGAGGTCCGCGGATGACGCCCTCCGCCGCGCGACGCCTCGCCCGCTTCGCCATCGGCCTCCGACTGGACGACGTCCCCGCGCCGGTCGTGACGAAGGCGACGCTCCTGGCGCTCGACACGCTCGGCTGCGCGCTCGCGGCCACGCGGTGCGACTTCGGCCGGGCCGCGCGCGAGACGGCCGAGCGTCTCGGTGGGCCGCAGGAGAGCACGCTGGTCGGGAGCAAGGTGCGGGTGGCGGCGGCCAACGCCGTGCTCGCGAACTCCACGCTCGCGCACGGGCTCGACTTCGACGACACGCGCGAGGACGCGATCGTCCACACGGGCTCGGTCGCCGTCCCGACGGCCCTGGCCGTCGGTGAGGCGCTCGGAGCGTCCGGGCGCGCCACCCTCGCGGCCATGGTCGCCGGGGTCGAGGTCATGTGCCGCGTGGGGCTCGCCGTCCCCGGAAAGTTCCACGCGCGTCACTACCACCCGACCGCGCTTGCGGGGACGTTCGCCGCGGCGGCCGTCGCCGCGAACCTCCACGGGTTGACGGAGGGCGAGCTCGTGCACGCCTTCGGCATCTGCGGGAGCCAAGCCGGCGGCATCATCGAGTACCTGGCCGACGGCTCGTGGACCAAGCGGCTCCACCCCGGCTGGGCGGCCCACGCGGGCGTCGTCGCGACGCTGCTCGCGCAGTCCGGCTTCACGGGGCCGGAGACGGTCTTCGAGGGCGAGCACGGCTTCTATCGCGCCTTCGCCGGCGGCCACGACGAGCGCCGCCTGGACGAGCTGCTCGGGAGCCTCGGCCGTGCGTGGGAGCTCGAACGGCTCACGTTCAAGCCCTACCCGTGCGGCTCGATCGCGCACCCCTACATGGACTGCGCGCTCCGCCTCCGCGAGCGCCACCGGCTCCGGGCCGATCAGATCGTCGAGGTTCGCTGTCGCACCGCGGCCGGCCCCGTGGACCGTCTCTGGGAGCCGCTGGCGGCGAAGCAGGCGCCGCCGAACGGCTACGCCGCGAAGTTCAGCCTGCCGTATCTCCTGGCCGTCATCCTCGTCAAGGGGCGGGCCGGCCTCGCCGAGTTCGAGGACGAGGCCGTGCGCGACACCGACGTGCTCGGCGTCGCCGCCCGCGTGCGCTACGAGCTCGATCCGACCATCGACTATCCGCGGCAGTTCGTCGGGCACGTCGGGATCCGGCTCGACGACGGGCGGGTCCTCGAGGAGCGCCAGGATCACCCGCGGGGGGGCGCTGCGTCGCCGATGACGGGCGACGAGCTGGAGGCGAAGTTCCGTGGCAACGCCGGCCTCGTCATGTCGGACGAGGAGGCGTCGCGGGTGATCCGCCACGTGAACGCGCTCGCCACAGCCGGAAGCCTCCGCGGCCTCATGGAGGCTCTCACACCGTGAGAGGACAGGGCATGAGGAAGCGTTCCACGCTCCTCGGCGTGCTGGCGGTGACGGGCGCCCTGACGGCCGCCGCGGCGTCCTCCGCCCAGGACGGCCGTCTCGAGGCGGCCCGAAAGGAAGGCAAGGTCGTCTGGTACACCTCGCTCGCGCTCTCGAGCTCCGAGAAGGTCGCCAAGCTCTTCGAGGCGGCCTACCCGGGCGTGAGCGTCGAGGTGCACCGGACCGGCTCGCAGCGCGTCCTCCAGCGCGTGATGCAGGAGCTCCAGGCGAATCTCAAGCTGGTCGACGTGATCCACACATCCGACGCCGGCCATTTCGTGTTGCTCAAGGAAAAGAAGCTCCTGCTCAGATACACGCCCGCCGGCGTGGATGCGTTTCCGAGCGGCTTCAAGGACAGGGACGGCTACTATTACGGTCTGCGCGCGACGGTCAACGTCATCGCGTACAACTCCAAGATCATCGCGGCCTCGGAGGCGCCCAGAACCTGGAAGGACCTCCTCGACCCGAAGTGGAAGGGCAGGCTCGTCACCGCCCACCCCGGTTACAGCGGCGTCATCGCGACCCACGTCCTGGCGCTCGTTCACCTCTACGGCTGGGACTACTTCAGGCAGCTCGCGCAGAACAAGCTCATGCTCGTCCAGTCGGCGGTGGATCCGCCCGGCGTCGTGGCTTCCGGGGAGCGGCCGGTCGCGGTGAATGGGGGCGACTACACCTTCTACCAGACCAAGAAGAAGGGAAACCCGGTCGAGATCGTCTATCCGAAGGAGGGGGTACCGCTGGTCGTCTCTCCCGCGGCCATCGCCGCGCTCGCGCCGCACCCGAACGCCGCCAAGCTCTTCACCGATTTCACGTTTAGCCGGGAGGTGCAGCAGGTGCTCGCCGACACGGAGGGGCTCTACACGGGCCATCCGGACGTCACATACCCCGCGGACAAGCCGAAGCTCGGCGACCTGAAGCTGCTCTTCGCCGACCCCGAGGAGCTCGAGAAGCGCAACGAAGAGCTCAAGAAACGGTTCGTGGAGTTCTTCGGCGCCTAGCCAGATGCCCGTCTGGGTCCTGGCCGCCCTGGCCCTCGTGTTTCTGATGGCGCTTCCGCTCGGCTGGCTCGGCTACATGAGCGTGTCGAGCGAGGCCGGCGTGACGCTCGCGCACTACCGTGGGGTGTTCACGGACCCCCACCTGCAGAAGGCCCTCTGGAACACCGTCGTGCTCGCGTTCTGGGTCGGCCTCGTGTCGCTCGGCATCGGCGCGCCGATGGCATGGCTCACGGCGCGAACCGATCTTCCGGGCAAGCGGCTGATCCGCGGCCTCATCATGGCGTCGTTCGTGACGCCGCCGTTCCTGGGCGCCTTCGCGTGGGTGATGCTCGCGGGTCCGAACGCCGGCCTGCTGAACAAGCTCTACCGGGCCCTCACCGGCGCCCGGGAGCCCCTCGTCAACGTCTTCACCATGCCGGGGCTCATCTTCGTCGTCGCCATCTATACCTTCCCGTACGTCTTCATCATGATCGCCAACACGCTGGAGCTCATCGCTTCCGACCTGGAAGAAGCCGCCTCCATCCTCGGGGCCGGTCGTGTCCGCGTCGCCCTGACCGTGACGCTCCCGATGGTCCTGCCCGCGATTCTCAGCGGCTTCATCCTGGCCGTCCTCCAGGCGCTCGCGCTCTTCGGCTCGCCGGCGATCCTGGCTCTGCCGGCCGGCTTTCACACGATCACGACGCAGATCTGGGCCCTGTTCCAGTACCCGCCGAAGGTCGAGATGGCGGCCGCCTTCTCCGTCCCGCTGCTTCTCGCGACGGCGCTGCTCCTGCTGGTTCAGAAGCAGCTCCTCGGCCGCCGCGGCTACGCGGCCGTCGGCGGCAAGGGCGGAGCGCGGCGACGAATCCCGCTCGGGCTCTGGCGGTTACCCGCGCTCGCCGGCTGTCTCGGCGTCATGGCGTGTTCCATCTTCCTCCCCTATGGAATCCTCGCCAAGACGGCCTTCGCGCGCGCGTGGGCGGAGCCGCTGGGGGTGGAGAACGTCACGCTCGGGAACTTCGCGCTCACGTTCGGGCACAGCGGCACCCGCTCCGCCATCTGGAACACGCTCGAGCTCGGGATCCTGACCGCGTGCGTGGGCGCGGGGCTCGCCGCGCTGCTGGCGTACATCGTCAATCGGCGGATCATCCCGGGCCACCAGTTCCTGGCGTTCCTGGCGCTGGCGCCCGTCGTCATCCCCGGCGTGGTCCTGGCGGTCGCGCTCTTCGTCGCGTATACGCGCCCGCCCCTGCTCCTCTACGGCAGCCTCTGGATCCTCTTCGTCGCGTATCTCACGAAGGAGATGCCCGTCGGCTACTCGCAGTCCGACGCGACTTTCAAGGGCATCTCCCCGGAGCTCGAGGAAGCGGCACGGGTCCTCGGCGCGGGCCGCCTGCGGGTCCTCGGCGAGATCACCGCGCCGCTCGCCCGGAGCGGGATCATCGCCACCTGGTGCTTCGTCTTCATCGGCGTGATCCGCGAGCTGTCGGCGTCGATCATCCTCTTCACGCCGAACACGAAGGTGATCTCGGTCGTGATCTTCGACCTCAAGGAGGAAGGCCAGTTCGGCGCCATCGCCGTGCTCGGCCTCTTCATGCTCGTGATGACCTTCGCCGCCGTCGGGGTGATGCAGACGCTGCTCGGGCGCGACTTCATGGGGGCGAAGGAGTGAGGGGCCGGCGATGCCGGGCGTGACGATCACGGGCCTGACGAAGCGTTACGGCGATGTCGCCGCGGTCGAAGGGCTCGACCTCCAGGTGCCGGCCGGCGAGCTCGTGTCGCTCCTGGGACCGTCGGGCTGCGGCAAGACGACCACGCTCCGGCTGGTGGCGGGATTCCTCCGGCCGGAGGCCGGCGAGATCTGGGTGGGCGACCGCTGCCTCTCCTCGCCGACCAGTGCGGTCCCGCCCGAGCGGCGACGGATGGCGATGATCTTCCAGAGCTATGCGCTCTGGCCCCACATGACGGTGGCGCAGAACGTCGCCTATGGACTTCGCTTCAGGCCGGGCGTGTCGAAGACCGAGCGCGTCGCGCGCGTCAAGGAGATGCTGAGAGTCGTCCAGCTAGCCGGCTACGAGTCGCGCTACCCCGGGGAGCTGTCGGGGGGCCAGCAGCAGCGGGTCGCGGTCGCGCGGGCATTGGTGGTGGAGCCGGAGATCCTGCTCCTCGACGAGCCTCTGAGCAACCTGGATGCAAACCTCCGTGAGGAAATGCGATTCGAGATCCGCAGGCTTCACGAGACGTTTGCCATCACCACACTGTATGTCACGCACGATCAGGCGGAGGCCATGGTCATCTCGGACCGCGTCGCCGTCCTCTCCCGAGGCCGCGTCGTCCAGGTCGGGACTGCCGAGGATCTCTTCCAGCGGCCGCGAACCCGGTTCGTCGCGGAGTTCATCGGCAAGACCAACCTGGTGGCGGCACTCGCGGCCGAGTCGGGGGTCGTCACTCGAGGCGGCCTGCGGCTCCGCGTGGCGTCGGCCGGCCTCAAGCCCGGCACCCCGGTGGTCGTCTCGATCCGGCCCCATGAGATCACCCTGGTGACTCCGGGCCGCGCCGCGCCCTCCGAGCACAACGTCCTCACCGGCGCCGTACATCGGGTCGGCTATCTCGGCGACGCGGTGGATTATCAGGTTCGATTGGCTGGGATCGACGTGACCCTGCGTGTCACGACGCCGCCGCCCGTCCGTCTCACCCCGGGCGCGCAGGTCACCCTCGCGGTGGCGCCGGAGGCCTGTATCCTGCTGGCCGAATCCTAAGATCGGTCAGTCGAAATTAATCGGATACCCGAACTGCAGACCAAACCTGACTCGGCTCTGGTCCGCATCGACCAGGTCCGACGACGACGTTCCCCCGGAGCGCTGCTGGAAAAACGTATACCCGCCAAAGACGCTCGCGAATCGAGCGAGTTGATACGTCACCCCGAGAGAGATGAGGAGCGCCTTGACGTCGACGCGCCCCGTCTGCGTCTGCTGGCGGCTCACGGACTCCGCGACGCTATACGCGGGGCTGAACGCGAGGACCAAGCCTCGCTGCCAGGTCGGCAGCGTGAGGGCCCCCGAGTAGATCTGGTTGTCGGTCGACCCGCCGAACCCGCCCGCAACACTCACACTCCGATTGTATTGGACACTCGCCGAGCCGATTTTCAGGATCTGAACGAGGCTCGCGTTGCCGGCGGGCGACAGGAACGTTTGGCCGCCGACTTCGGTGATCGCGGGGCCGCCATTGGCGGAGACGGTGAGCGTCGGCGTGAGACGGTACGAGAGACCCACCGTGGGAATGTGAGTCCTCGAGGCTCCTGGCGCCTGGGTCTGAGTTGCCGAGGCTGCCCCTCCCGTGACATGAAACTCCAAGTAGGTGAAGTAGTAACCGACGGTGCCCGTGAGGCGGGGCGTGAGCACATGGCTGAGATAGCTCTGCATCCCGTAGGTGTCTGAGTTGGTGATGTCTGAGCCACTCGAGGCGCCTTCGAAGCGCAGCAGGTTGTAGCTCGCGCTGAGGCTCAGGGCGGTTCGGGGCGTCATCTGCCACGTCATGCCGGGCGTGAAGGTGTTGCTCCACGATCCCTGCTGAGTGGACACCCCGCTGGAAAAGTTCTGCGCCGAGACGCGATTCGCGTTGCGATCCAGCGCGAACGATTCAAAGACGGTCAGCCGGAGGCGCGGCGTCGCGTCGAGGGACCCGTTGAAGAGAAAGTTCTGACGACCGACCGCGTTGTTGAGCCGGGTCTGCCGGTCGTACAGCTCGCCGGTCAACGTGTAGCCGCCGCTGAACCGGTACGACGGCTCGTTGACGAACAGCGTGACGGCCGGGCTGAAGCCCGTAATGAGATCCCACTGCCGGTTCCGGTTGTCGAGGAAGAGGTTGTCGTTGTACTCCTCGGAGAAGGCGATCGACGGCGTGAGCGTCACCGGCCTCAGCTGAGCGGGAGGCGCCAGGAGCCCCAACAGCTCGAGCGGGTAGGCCTGAACGGTGGTGGGCGCCGGGGGCTGGTCTCTCGCCTCGGGCGGCGGCGTTTCCTGGCTCCACGCGTGGGGCGCTATCACACAGATGGCGATCCCGACCATCGCGCCCCCACGCGCGCCCACTCGCCAGAGCCGCCCAAGCGCTGACCCCGCTTGGAGGCCTGGCCTCCCCGGAAGCCGACCGCACCCTCGCATGCGCCGCACCTTGAAATCGGAGTATAGGGCGGATTGCGGCTTCCCCCCTCGTTTATTGCGCCAGGCGCGGAGGTCGCGCCTGGCCCTCTAAACACCACGAGCGCCAGGCATTGCCTGACGCTCGTGGAACTCCTCCCGGTCTTCGATCGCCTAGCGGTAGGTTGCGTCGAGCTCCGCCAGCACCTTGCGCGCCTCGTCTCGGCCGCCGAAGCCGCCCGCAGAAGCGACCGCCTTGGCCAGAGCCTTCCGGGCGCTCGCCTTGTCGCCCGCCTTGTAGGACGCCATCCCGAAGTGGTACTGGACCTCGGGGTTTTCGGGCAGCCTGGCGGCGCTCTCCTTCAGCAGGCCGAGCGCCCGCTGGTAGACCCCGCGCTTGTAGAAGATCCATCCCAGCGTGTCCGAGACGAAGGGGTCTTCGGGAGAGACCTCCTTGGCGATCTGGGCCAACTGGAGCGCTTTCTCCTTGTCTTGACCTTGCTCCGAGTAGAGATACGCGAGATTGTTCGCCGCAGGGGCGAACCGGGGATCCAGGGCAAGGGCCTGCTCGTACGCCTGCTGAGCCTTCGTGAAGTCTCCCCGACGCTCAAGGAGCATGCCCACGCGCATGTGCGCGACCAGATTCTTGGGATTCACCCGAAGCGCTGCGTGCAGCTTCGCGAGCGCCTCGTCGTAGTTCCCCGAGGCGGTGTAGAGCTGGCCGAGCGACAGATGGGCGCCGACCAGAGTTGGCTCGAGCTCGAGCGCTTTGAGAAAGGCCGCCTCGGCCGGCTTCGTCTCGCCACGCGCCGCATACACTGTGCCCAGCAGATGGTGCAGCCTTCCCGAGGCTGGCACGCGGGCGACCTGCAGCTTGACGCGCTCGAGGGCCGCGTCTGCCTTCCTGTCGGCCAAGGCCATGACCACGAGATACGTCAGCGGTTCGACGAACTCCGGAGCCAGGGCCAGCGCAGCCTCGAACTGCTGCGCGGCCTCTGCCTTCTTCCCCTGGACCGAAAGAGCGGCGCCAACGAGATGCGGCCCTCGCGGGTCCTGCGGCGTCAGGACGACAATTCTCCGGTAGGCGTCGGTCGCCTTGACCGGCTGCCGATTGCCCAGGTATGCGGACCCCAGCAGCACGTGAGCCCGGACCTCGTGAGGCCGCCGCGCGATCAGTCGCTCCAGGGCCTCGATGGCGGGCTGGTAGGCGCCAGTCTGAATCTGGATTTCCGCCTCCAGCAGCGTGGCGTCGATGAAGGCGGGATCCCGGGTCGTCGCCTCATTGAGCTCGGCCCTGGCCTGGAGCAGGTTTCCGGCCTGAACATATGCTCGCGCCAGATGATAGTGGGCTTGCGCGAGCCCGGGCTCGAGCTTGACGACTCGCTGGAGCTCGTCGATCGCCGCGCTGGTCGCGCCCTTGCCGAGGCGCGCGCGTCCGCTGAGCAGGAGCCCCTCGAGGTGTGACGGGCTCTTCTTGAAGACGACGTCGAGGGCCTTGAGGCTCTCGTCGTACTTACGTTCCGCCAGGGCAACCTCGGCGCGGCGAAGCCAGGCTGGGAGGAACTCGGGTGTCTTCGTCGTGATCTCGGCGAGGATTCGCTTTCCTTCCTCGGGCTTCTGGAAGGAGAGATAAAACTCCGCCAGGGTCAGCCGTGCCCGTGACGACGTCGGCTCCTTGGCCACGGCGTCCAGAAGGGCACGCTCCGCTTTGGCCGCGTCGTGCGTCCGGAGATACAGGGCCGCCAGCGCCATGTGGAGTTTCGCCGGGCTGCCGGATTCGGTCCGCGCCTCCTCAAGCCGCTCGATCGCCGCCTCGATTTCCTGGGGCGTGCCGGCCGTCTGCGCCCACACGAGCAGCGCCTCAGCGTTCTTCGGCTCTTTTCGCAGGACCAGGGCCACCTCCCGGCGCGCGTCTGCTGGCCGGCGCGCCATGAGGTAGATCGTGCCGAGCTTGAGACGCACGTCGAGGTTGCCCGGGTCACTCTCTCTCGACTTCAGCAAGTAAGGGAACGCCCGTCCCAGCTCACCGAGATGGTAATGCGCGAGGGCGAGCTGTCGGACGGCGTGTGGGTGGCTGCCCTCGATCCGCAGGACGTTCGCGTACTCGATGACGGCCTCCCGAAACTGCTCCCGTCCGAAGTAGCGATCGGCGCGGCCCAGATGCCGAGCCTTCTCGGCTTCCGGCGAGCGTGCGCAACCGGCTAGAACGACGATTCCCAGGATCGAAAGCACCGCACACGTCCGCGCAATCGAAAGCATTGAATAGGACCCTCCCCGAATCAGTCGCACGTGGAGTCGTGGATACAGAGCCTGCATTTAGCGAAGACCGCTCGCGCGAACCTCAAGGTCCGCGGCGGCCGCACGAGTCCCGCCCGCTTCGCATCGCTGCAAGGCCCACATGACAGGTGTGAGGATGACGAGGGCGAGAATGAAAAATACGATCCCGCCATCCCGATGGAGGCTTCCCGTCAGAAACCTCGGATCGACATACACCGAGAGCAAGGACAGGGTGACAATCCGAATCCCGTTCTTCACGACGAGCAGCGGCACCGTCGACAATGCCAAGACACCTTTCGTCCAGGCGGACCGGAGGAAGAGGTGGCCGGCGAGGAGACTCGTGATCAGCAGGACCAGACTCGAGCGAATCCCGCTGCATTCTTTGGCGACCTCGATGGTGACGCCCGGCAACGCAAAGGTGAAGCCCGTTCGAAGAACGGGAACGCCCACGAGCTCGAACAGCACGCCGGCGACTTCCGCGGATCCCGTCTGCAGCCAGAAGATCGCTCGGCTCAAGACGGCGTCGGGGATGGGAACCATCAGAAACAGGAACAGCATCGGAAAGAGGCCCCTCCGGAACGCCTGAGTGCCGTAGCACAGCACGAAGCTCGCGACCCACGTCACCACCACCGCACACATCGCGATCGAGAGCTGGTCGTTCGCGCTCGCCCCGGCCGCGTGTCGTTGGCCGAACCAGTAGACCAACGCGCCGGCCGCGAGCAGCCCCAGGCCCAGCCGCCAACGCGTCCCGGCATGGGCAAAGATCCTCTCGCGTCCCAGAAAGAGGAGCGATCCGCTGACCAGCGGTATCAGGATGATGTGGGAGTAGTGCTCGTGCTGGAACGAAAATCGGGCCAGCATGCTCAGCGGCGCCCAAAAGGCCACCAGGGCGCAATGGTCACGTACGCCGTCGAGACGCCCGTCCCGACGTTATAGACGTCGTCCGAGCCCTTCTCGAGGAGGTCCACCGTGACCCGGGCGGCGTCAAGCACATTCGTGAGGTCCCGCGCCTGCGTGCCGTCACCATAGATCACCAGCGGCTCCCGATTCTTCTTGGCTTTCAGGAAGAGGGTGACGATGCTCGCATAGTCGCCTTTCTCGTTTTCTCCGCGTCCATATACGTTGAAATATCGCAGGCCGGTGGTGCTCATCCCGTAGATGTCCTCGTACGACTTGGCCACCATCTCGTTCATGATCTTCGTCTTCGCGTAATGGTTGCCCTGCTTCCTCACGTCGAGGACAGCCTCTTCCGAAAAACTATCCAGGTATACCGCGGCACTCGACGCGTAGACGAACCGCTTGCAGCCGCCCTTGACCGCCGCGGCGATCACGTTCACGAATCCGTTCGCGTTGATGTCGTAGCAGTCCACGGGATTCTTCAGGAACTCCACATTGGACGTGACCGCAGCAAGATGGATGACGTAATCCTGGCCCTTCAGAACCCGTGCCATCCGGTCGTTGTCGCGAATATCGGCCCTGATAAACTCGACGCCTCGATCGGACGCCTGGCTTCTGTCGACGCCGGTGACGCGATAGCCCCTTCGGAGCGCCTCCGCGGCCACACACCGACCGATGAAGCCCGAGACGCCTGTGATCAGGACGTTCTGCGTCATGGTGTTCTCAGAGCGCAAGAGAAGAAAGTCGACCGGATGTCGTCGAGAGAGTCCGACAGATGACACCGCGCGCCTGGCACTTCGATCGCCGGATCGGCTCCCGATCGGAGGAGAATCCTCGTGCCAACCCCGGCTGCCCGCGCGGCGTCGATGTCTGAGAGCTTGTCTCCAATGAGCACGCTCGACGCGAGATCCAGATTGAAATCAGCCCGCGCCCGTAACAGCATACCGGGCTTGGGCTTCCGATCTGGAGAATCATACTTGTATGGACCAACGCCGTGGATCGGGTGATACGGACAGTAGTACACGCGCGCGATCTGAATCTCCTCCCGGGCGAAGTTGCGGATCATCCACGCCGTCAAGTCGAGGAACTCCGCTTCGGTGTAGTACCCCCGCGCGATGCCAGCCTGGTTGGTGACGACCACGACCAGATAGCCGCGTGTCTGCGCGGCCCGACACAGGCCGAAGATGCCCTCTCGGAAGTCGAACTCCTCAGGACGATGGACATAGTCCCGCTCGACATTGATAACACCATCCCGGTCGAGAAAGAGCGCCTTGTTCTTGCGCGTCTTCAAGCCCGCGGCCTAGCCGATGTGCCGGTAGAAGAGCTTGCCGGCCGCGGTCAGCATCCCGTCCGGAAGTCGCGCAAAGATCTGCTTCGCGAACTGAATCCTCCAGCCCTCGATGAGCGTGGGCGTCGACGCCGGGCAGCGCCAGTTGGTCAGCGTGGAGCGGCTCGCCGCCCATCGCTCCTTGAAGGCGATCAGTCCGGCGTTGTCGCAATCGGACCTCCCCAAGTCGAGCTCTTCCGCCCCGGCATCCTTCGCTTCTCGAATCGTCTGCCACACGAGCCACGCCATGCCGCCGAGCGTGTTGAGACGCGCGTCGGAGCCGGCGTACTTGTAGATCACTCGCTTCCCGTGGCTCAACGTCAGGATTCCCGCCACGGGCCGGCCGCCCGAGGACGCGATTCGAATGCATGCGGCTTCACCGAAGCAGTCGACGAGGTTGCGAAACCACGCGAGAGGCTGCGGCGGGAGATGGTGGCGGCGACGGGTGAGCCGCAGAAGGCCGTACAGCTTCTGCAGCAGCGCCTCGCTCCGCCCTGCCTCGTAGGTCAGGCCTTCTCGTTGCGCCCGGCGGATCTTCTGGCGGATATCCTTGTGGAAGCTGCCCAGCAGCGTCTCCACGCTGGGTCGAAGGTCGAGCCGGTGCAAGTAGAAGGTCCCGGCCTGCCGGAAGTCGCCGCCGAGTCGCAGCGCCGAGTTCGCCGTGCGAATCTCCACGTACTTCCATCTCTCCCGGCTCCGCATGTCCTGCACGAAGCGGCACAGCACGCCCAGCTCCTCAGCGTTCTCGACCAGCGGCTCGCAATGATCCGAGAACGCCAGCGAGACCAGCCGCTGGCCGCTGAGCCAGCTCCGAACGTTGGCAAACACCAGCGCGCTCCTCAGCTCCTCGGCCGGCGCCGACGTTGTGAACACGATCGGCTCATAGTCATAGGTCCGCTGCAGCGCGCGTAGCCAGGCGGGCGTGTGAAACACCGACGCGTCCGCGTGACGCACCACGAAGTCCCGCCACCGCGGGTCGACCAGCGGATCAAGAGAACAGACGGTCATCGATGGTTCGGGTGCACGGGTGCGGTCAGAGGGGGATCGTCAGACGCTCGACGAGACGATACTCATCTCGGCAAAAGTCGGCTTGTACTCGGCCACGTATTGCGCGACGTCTCGTGGTAGCGCGAACCAGCACGTATTGCGGTAGCGGCTATGCACGTACCGGAGAAGCTCTTCATACAGCTCGACCCGATACGCCGACGAGCTCGCCGTCTTATCGAAGCTCATATAGTCGGGATGCGTGGTGACGAGCGCCAACCCGCCGTGGGCCGCCACCCAATCGAGCTTGCGCTTCCACACGTCGATCGACGTCTCTTCGAGCGCAAGAAAGAGCGTGGAATCCTGCGGCAGGGTGTATGGCAGCTCGACGTAACCGCTGCCGTCGTTCCGATGGACCCAGAACGGGAAGATCGTCTTCGTGCCGTCGCGCTGTGGCTCGAACGGATCGGTGTCAAACGTGGATGCGTCGTAGAGGACGTTGAGGTCCTGAAGCCATCCGAGATTATGGAGCATGAATCCGGAGCGAAAGCCGACGGCGCCCCACGACGCCAGGTACCGATTGATCTTCTGCGAGTTCTTCTTGAACGCTGCCCGCGACCGGTACAGTCTCCCGTCGTGATGAAGGTCGTGGACGCCCACTTCGAAACCTCGCTCCGTGAGGAATGCGCGGAGCTCTTCCGGGGTTGCATACTCGCCTTCCGGCACGAAATTGAACGACGAGCGGAAACCCAGGCTCGTCTCTATCTCGGCCAGCCGATGGCATCGGTCCAATCCGGTCGTGCCTTCGATGTCGTGCGTCAGGACGAACGCGAACTCCTTGCCGTCGGGCCATCCCGGCCACCCTTCCGGGCGCCGAGCCGATGCCTCGTCGATAGGCCAGGAGTTTCGGAACTGAGATCGGAGCCGCCTGGCGTGCAGGCGGCGAATCGCGCGGCGAACTCGCAACGGGATCGCACGCTTCAGCCGGAAATAGATGCTCGCCAAGGGGATACCTGCGCTGTCGAAGTCCAGTCCGTCTATGGCCGCCGCATCGACGAGCCTGTCGCAGGCAAACCCGGTCATCAGGACGACAGCGGGCATCGGCGTGAGACGAACGAGCACTTTGACTTCAGCAGTCGCCTGCTGAAGGGCATTCCACGGGCTCTTCATGTCCTTCAATCTCCCCGACGTGCCTGAGCGGCCGGCACGCAAGCGAGAGGTTTACCGCAGTCGTACTGTCCTCTTTGCGACAACTTCCGTGCCCGCA
>WNFW01001052.1_pt1 | contig 20881 bp, 20 predicted proteins | sample 5400131 | NCBI WGS metagenome assembly WNFW01 (sample SAMN13153362, study PRJNA577476) | soil metagenome | isolation source: 20 cm soil or saprolite under grassland replicate 1 | place: USA:California | collected 2016-06-15 | reverse complement strand
ACCGAACGCGTATCCCTGTTGCAAAATCCCGGAAAACAATCCGCGCGCTTCTGTCGGCAAAGTTTCCATCGCCAGCGACGCGCCCAGTCCCCATTCCCCGCCCATGCCGATTCCATAAAGCGCGCGGAAAATCAGCAACATTGTGAAATTTGGAGAGAACGCCGTGAGCAATTCCATCAGCGAATAAAAAATGATGTCGATCATGAGAGGCATGCGCCGGCCGAATCGGTCGCCCAGCAAACCGAAGACGAACGCGCCAACCGGGCGCATCGCCAGGGTAAGCGTGATGGCGTAACTCAGATCAGCGATGCTGGTGCCGAAGTCATGCGCCATCGGCACGATCACGAACGTGAGCAGGAAGAAATCGAACGCGTCCAGCGCCCATCCGAGGAAACAGGCGACGAACGTGTTGCGTTGGTTGCGGTCGAGCAGTTTGAAAAGCCGAATCGCTTCCACGGCGTGATTCATCTAATTTCAGTAACCGAGAATCAACACGAATAAATACGAAGAAATCAGCCCTGGGGAACGCGCGGGCTTTAGGTGCCATAGCGATGCTTGTGTCAAGCACCGACATAGGCGTTTGACACAAACGCCTCTTCACCTGGCAAAGGAACAATCTTCTTTTTCCCGCCTACCGAGATCTTGCCCTTTTGAGCAAGGAATTTTCATCCACGAATTTAATGGCGTGCTCAACTAACTGCCGACCGGAATTCAGGCCAAGTTTGCGTTTAATCTTTTCGCAGTGAGTCTCGATCGTTTTCGCCCTCAGCCTCAACGAGTGGGCAATCTTCTTTGTGTCCCGCCCCGAACCAATCAACAGAAAAACATGCGTCTCCCGGGCAGACAGGTTGTCGATAACGGGCAAATTTCCTGAAACACGGTCTTGCTCCGACGTGCCCGACGATTCTTGGAACGTGTGCATGCCTAAATCCCGGCCGACATAAATCTGGCCACGCAAAACAGCGCGGATCGCGGTCGGTAATTCTTCCTTGGCTGCCGTCTTCATCAGGTAGCCATTCGCGCCCGCGCGCAGTGCCCACTCGGCAAAAATACTTTCCGTAAACGCGGCGTACATCAGGATCAGCAGCCCAGGCGTTTGCACTTTGAGCGCTTTGATAAATTCCAAACTGTCACCGATGCCCAGCCGTAATGCCGTCAACAGCAAATCAGGCTCATGTTCGCTGATCTTGCTCCGCGCATCCGGTATGCTGTCTGCTTCGCCGCAGACAATCATGTTTGGCTGCGAATTGAGATAAACACTGATCCCGTAGCGAATCATCGGTTGCTCGTCCAAGACCAGGATTCGCGTCTTTGCGGGGTTCTTCATATCGGCATTCCAAGATCGTTTGAAATGTGCATCGTCGACTGATTCGCCATCTATTATATACAAATAATATACAATAGTCCGTCATGTTCTGCCTAGGACTTTAGTCGTGCTTTTCGTTTAAATGTTTGACAGCCGACACGGCGGCCAGCATAACCCATCGCGCACCAAACAAACAACCACGCACACGCGCTCTAATGCGGTCCGGCCATGCTGGCTGCACAGATCTCGAGCTCGCATTCAACCCCAATCAAAAAGAAAAATGACCATGAAATCAGTTACGACCATTATCGCCGTCACATTATTGAGCTTATTGCCTGTGAAATTCGTTCAGGCTCAGGAAGCGCCAAAGCCTGCTGCCGGTGAAAAGAATGCCGCACCAGCAGGAGCCGGCAAACGAACCGACGTTTATCATGTCCACTTCACTAAGGCCGCTCTCGGTAAAGCGGTGCAGTTGGGGGATTGGCTGAAGACACCCGATTCCAACAACCCGATGCCTGATCATTTCATTGTGCTTCGCCATCAAGACGGCGACGCATGGGATTATGTGGTTATCACACATCTCGGGCCAAAAGCGACGGTCGAAGCTGCGGGGACCGCTGTGCCTCCGGACAAACGAGACCTGAGTCAATGGCACACCGACACATTTGTGAACGGTCCGTCGTGGGAGGATTTCACGCGCGCCATGGGCATCGACAAGGACTCACTGTCAAAGACTTCGGGCTCGGTTTATTCCGTCTCCTACTATCGCCCTGCTCCCGGTCATCGGCAGCAATTGGAAAAAATGCTCGGCGAGGCGCCGAGCGGGTCGAGCGACACAACCGCAGGCAACGTGTTGATGCAGCACCTGGAAGGCGCGGACTGGACGTTCCTAACCATCGCTCGCTACAATTCGTGGGAAGACTTTGCCACGGGTGAAAAGAGCGCTATCGCGCAGACGACCAAGAAGGATAGCCCCTGGTTTCGACTGCGTGATCACACCGATTTTCATACGGACACACTGACCGACCGCATCGCGCCGTAATCGCGATGCGCGATGGTGTGGTAGTGCGTTTCTGTGAATCCCGAAAGCATTCGGGGCTGACACAGACACCCTACAAAACGTGTTGATTCGCGGGTTAATGCTATCCTTTTACGCATGCGTTACCTCGTAAAAGCACGCGTGAAATCTGGCAGAGAACCTCATCTGGTTCGCGCAATTGATGATGGTACGCTCGGAAAAGGTTCCATCGCAGGCGACGAATACCTGTACAATATGGAGCACGCTCGGGTGAGCGATCAGGGCGTCGCCACTTGGATTGAGACCTGTTTTTGCGATCAGCCGCTCGCGGAAGAACGTCCGTACTGGGAAGAGTATTTCGAGTTGCTCAGTGTGAAGGGCGCGCACTCTCGGCGCAATTGCCGACATGAGAACGGAACAGAACCGTGGGCCTGCTGCGATTGTGATTGCACGAAAAAACTGGAGGAGCGGCTCGCGACGCAAGGCGATTCGTTTTTACAAACGCTTCGCACCAGGAGAGGCGATTTCACGCAGCCAGCTTAGCCTCGGCACAGCGGGCAGGTCGCCTCGCCGGACTGGAGACCGGCGCTTCCTGTTTGCATCTCTCCCTCTTGGTCGTTCCTTGGTCATTCGGGATTCGGATTTCGTCATTGTGAGATCGCGTAACTCAAAAACGACGATGTTGCTCGATTACGATCACGAGCAGGAGTATGAGCACGAATTCTGAGACACATCTACATATCATGATGCGTCAATTTGTTGCTTGAACAACGAGGCAAACGCCTCTTTAGTTTGCGGCAGTCATGACGACAAACGGTCTCCATCCTCTGGAAGCGCTGTTGCGCGAACGCGTTGTTGTACTCGATGGCGCGATGGGCACAATGATCCAGCGCTATAAGCTATCTGAAGCGGATTATAGAGGAAAACGGTTCGGCGATTGGAAAGGCAAAGACCTCAAGGGAAGTCTGGAACTACTCAATTTAACACGGGCGCAGGTCGTCGAGGAAATTCACGCGGCTTATCTGGATGCGGACGCCGACATCATCGAAACCAACACCTTCAGCGGTACAACCATCGGCTTGCACGATTTTCTGTTTCAAGGCGAGCCCAAGCGCGGTCGCAAAGATCAGGAATTCTTTCAGCGCGTGGTGGATGACGTCGATCTTCGTGCGCTTGTTCACGAAATCAATTTTGAAGCGGCCAGGATCGCGCGGCACGCTGCCGATCGCGTTGCAAATGAAACCGGGCAGCAGCGGTTTGTTGGCGGATCAATGGGACCTCTTCCTGTTGCCGGTTCCATTTCGCCTGACGTAAATGATCCGGCTTTTCGCGCGGTCTCGTTCGATCAACTTCGCCAAACTTATTTCGATGAGGCGAGAGCCCTGCTCGAAGGCGGTGTCGATCTTCTCATCGTCGAGACCATTTTCGACACGCTCAACGGAAAGGCTGCGTTGTTCGCTATCACCGATGCATTTGAAAAAACCGGACGCAACGTGCCGTTGATGATTTCGGGTACCGTAATCGACAAGTCGGGGCGAAACTTGAGCGGGCAAACTGTTGAAGCGTCGCTTATATCGCTTGCGCACGCGCAACCGCTCATCCTCGGTTTGAATTGCTCGCTCGGTCCGGATGAAATGGAATCGTTCGTGGAAGAGCTGGCTCGCATTTCGCCCTACTACATGAGCGCCTATCCAAATGCGGGTCTGCCGGACGCGCTTTCGCCCACCGGTTTTCCGGAAACAGCTGAGACATTTGCACCGAAGGTCGCGAAGTGGGTAGAGAACGGTTGGCTTAATATGGTGGGCGGCTGTTGCGGCACGACACCCGATCACATCCGCGCCCTGGCAAAACTGGTCCGGGAAATGCCGCCGCGCGCCGTAGCAACGACAGCCAGCTACACATGATTCTGCGACTTTCCGGTTTCGAGGCACTGAAGATTACGCCTGAATTCGGCTTCGTTGTCATTGGCGAGCGGACCAATATCACAGGGTCACCGAAATTCTCGAAGCTGATTCTGGCAGGCGATTTCGAGGGAGCATTGGCTGTGGCGCGACAGCAGGTGCAGGGCGGCGCGAACCTTCTCGACGTGAACATGGACGAAGGGATGATCGATTCGGAAGCGGCCATGATCCGTTTCCTGAACTTGATCGGCAGCGAGCCGGAGATCGCACGCATTCCCATCGTAATCGACAGCTCAAAGTGGAGCGTCATCGAAGCGGGACTCAAATGCGTGCAGGGAAAAGCAGTGGTGAACTCCATCAGCTTGAAAAACGGCGAAGAAGAGTTTCTTCGTCACGCGCGATTGATCAGGCGATATGGCGCGGCTGCGATCGTCATGGCATTCGATGAGCACGGCCAGGCGGATAATTTCCAGCGCAAAATCGACATCTGTTCGCGGGCTTACGAGCTTTTGACGAGACAGGCAAACTTTCCTGCAAACGACATTATCTTCGATCCAAACATTCTGACGATTGCCACCGGCCTGGAAGAACATCGCAATTACGCGGTCGATTTCCTTGAAGCGACGCGCTGGATCAAAAGGAATCTTCCCGGCGCGCGTGTCAGCGGCGGGGTGAGTAACATTTCATTTTCGTTTCGCGGCAACAACACCGTCCGCGAAGCGATGCACGCGGCGTTCCTTTTTCACGCCATTCGCGCCGGTCTGGACATGGGAATCGTGAATGCGGGGCAGCTCGCGGTCTACGAAGAAATCGAACCCGAGCTGCGAGAGCGTGTCGAAGATGTGCTGTTGAATCGGCGCGACGATGCAACCGAACGCCTGGTCGATTTCGCGGAAAACGTAAGAGCAAAAGGCAAAACGCCTGTTGCCGATGCAGCGTGGCGAAAAGAGCCTGTTGAAGAGCGCCTCAAACACGCACTGGTCAAAGGCATCATTGATCACATCGATGCCGACACTGAGGAGGCGCGCCAAAAATGCAAGCGGCCGCTCGATGTCATCGAGGGTCCGCTCATGGCTGGGATGAGTGTGGTTGGCGACTTATTTGGCTCAGGGAAAATGTTTCTGCCACAAGTCGTGAAGAGCGCGCGCGTGATGAAAAAAGCGGTGGCCTATTTGCTGCCGTTTATGGAAGCGGACAAATCCGAGGGCGCGAAGCCGCAGGGGCGGATTGTCATGGCGACCGTAAAAGGCGATGTGCATGACATCGGCAAAAACATCGTGGCCGTCGTGCTCCAATGTAACAATTACGATGTGGTCGATCTTGGCGTGATGGTGCCGGCAGCGAAGATCCTCGAAACAGCGCGAGAAAAAAACGCGGACGCGATCGGCTTGAGCGGACTGATTACGCCTTCCTTGGATGAGATGGTCCATGTTGCGCAGGAAATGGATCGAGAAGGATTTCGCGTGCCACTTTTAATTGGTGGTGCGACTACCAGTCGCGCACACACTGCCGTGAAAATCGCTCCGCATTATCGGGCCAGCACCGTGCATGTGCTCGACGCGTCGCGTGCGGTGGGCGTAGTGAACTCGCTGCTTAATGAGGAACTCCAGTCTGCGTTTGATAAAAAAACCCGCGAAGAATACGAACGCTTGCGCCAGCAACATGCGGCAAAGACGCGCGAAAAAAATTTGCTGACACTTGCGGAGGCGCGCGCCAACGGAACGCGCATCGACTGGAGCAATTACGTTCCGCCGAAGCCGGAATTCATCGGCGTCCGTTCGTGTGTACCTAAACTTGAAGACCTGGTTCCTTTCATCGATTGGTCGCCGTTTTTCCATGCGTGGGAATTGCGCGGCCGTTATCCGGCCATTTTCGACGACCCCAAGATGGGCAAACAAGCGCGCGAACTCTTCGATGATGCCCAGAAACTTCTCGATCAAATCGTAACGAAGAATCTGTTAGTCGCGCGCGGTGTCCATGCTTTTTGGCTGGCAAATCCTGTTGGAGATGATGTTGATCTTTACGGCGATGAAGCGCGTAGTGAAAAGTTTGCCACGTTTTACTTTTTGCGTCAGCAAATGCGAAAACCTGCGGGACAATTCAACCATTGCCTTGCGGATTACGTTGCCCCAATTTCAAATGCACGATCCGCAATCCCCAATGCGCAAGCGGTTGATTATCTCGGTGGTTTTGCCGTCTCAATTCACGGCGCAGATGAACTTTCGGAGGCGTTCAAACATGAGCACGATGATTACAGCGCCATCATTACCAAAGCACTGGCAGATCGACTGGCCGAATCATTTTCCGAATATCTGCACAAACGGACGCGCATAGCCTGGGGTTTCGGACGCGACGAAGAGTTGTCGCATGCCGACCTCATCCGCGAAAAATATCGCGGCATCCGGCCAGCCGCCGGTTATCCCGCCTGTCCTGATCATGCGGAGAAGCGAACATTGTTCGATTTGCTGCACGCTGAGAAAAACGCAGGCGTTAGATTGACCGAATCATTTGCGATGCATCCCGGCGCAAGCGTGAGTGGGCTTTATTTTTCGCACCCCGACGCGAAATATTTTGGCGTCGGCCAGATCGGCCGCGACCAACTAATAGATTACGCGACACGGCGAGGCGAATCGGTCGCTGCAGTGGAAAAACGACTTGCGCCTAATTTGGATTACAACATCTGAAGCGATAGGCGTCGGGGCGAGAGGATTTGAACCTCCGACCTCGTGGTCCCAAACCACGCGCTCTACCAAGCTAAGCTACGCCCCGAATTTCGCCGTGACTCTTTATCATGGATAGCGCCTTCCCGCATGCGGAAATTCAGTTACATTAAGAGGAGGAATGGGAACTAAAACATACGGGTTGATCATCTTGGGGATGTTCTTTGGGGCGGTTCTTATCATTTGCGCACAGGAGGCCGCGCCGCCTTCTGTAGATCTCTATGAAGCGCTGCCTGAGGCGACCGTCACCCCTACTGTGCCGCCGAATGGCCCTGAGTTGCCGCAGCTAAAGCAGCTCGATGAAACTTTTAAGCCACCCAATCTGGGCTCGGACGCCGAGTGGACCAAGTTGCGTGTCGCGTGGCGGCAACTGCGAAACCGGACAGTAAACGACCCGGAGGTGCAAGCTGCAAAGGCGTACGCTCAGTCTGCTCGAACGGACTTGGAAAAACGGGATCGGCTCCGCGAGTACTACAGCATCTACTATCAACGCATGTCAGCCCTGGCCACGACCCCCGACGTTAAGTTGGCGTTGGACTCGTTCAAGGCAAGTCATCAGAATGCGTTGGCTCAGCCACGGGTACGGCCTTCACCTACACCTGAGGGCGCCACACCAACGCCAACGGCCAAGCCGACGTATAAAAAGGCTGGCAAGAAACATCAGAAAGTAAAAATGACAAGGTAGTGCTGGGTAGCTGCGCTGCCTTGCCAGTCCAGCTTCAATGCAGTATCCCTAGAATGGACCTGTTTTTGCGGCGCGTTCGTCTAGTGGTTAGGACACAGCCCTCTCAAGGCTGGTGCACGGGTTCGACTCCCGTACGCGCTGCCAATCCCTACGCTAGGTAAATCCAGCGGAAGGTCTTCCAGTAGAGACGTCGGCGAGGGGGCAAGTTTGTGCAGGGGGTAGTCTTCACGGAGGACGCGTGTCCGTTCTTCCCTAACCCGCGAAGGGAACGATCTTACGTGAGCCCCGCGGCAGCGGCTCGATAGCGAACCATTCTGGCGCGTGATTATGCCGATCAAGCTCACGGTAATTCGTGAAAAGTTTTGCAGGACTGTTTCCCATTTCTAGCGCGATGCGTCCAGCATCGGGCACGATCGACAACCGATATGTGGCGTAAGAGTGGCGAAGGCAGTTTGCTTTCCATGGAATGCCAAGCCGTCTCGCAAATTTAATTGCGCTATCTATGGTCCGGCGGCTGTTAAATATTTTCCCCTTGCTTTCACGGTATGGCTCCAGCCACTTCGCCAGATTCGGCTGAATCGGTACCAGACGCCGCGTCGCTATTCTTGCTTTGCGCGCTTTTACTTCAATATGGCCTTGCTCGAAATTGATTTCGCTCCATTCCAGTCGAAGTAGTTCGGCAGAGCGGATCCCAGTAAATGCAGCCAGCGCGAAATAAAGTGGGTATTCCGGTTTTGATTTTCTAAGCAGTTTCGTCAGTTGAGCCGGTGTTAGAATGGCAATTTCACTATCGTGGTCGCGGACTGTTTCAACATCGGCTGCTTCCGTTGTCTCGCCTTTCGGCAAATAGCCGCGGCGCCGTGCAAAGTTAAACAACGTTACCACCGCCTGGCGCACGTTGTTGCGAGACCGCGGTCCAATCTTCAAGCTATCCAGCCAGAGCGCGATTGCGCCGGTGCTAACACTTCCAATGTTCGTTTGAAACGAATTCGCGAAGCGCAGCAGATAAGTCCGCAGTGTTTCAATGTAGCGGTCCGAAAGTCCGGCGTTCTCTTTGGCCTTCAAAAGTTCGTCGACAATCTCCCCTACTCGCTTCTCGATGACTCTCTTTCGCTTGCGCATCGCGACGTATTCTTCGATCGCGGCGTGAAGCGGGACACCGAACGGCCGGAGTAAATTTTTCGCGGCGATGTAGCTCTGCCAGTCAGCGGCGCTCAAAGATAAAACTTGGGCCCGACCTCTTTCCAGCGCAGTTGCGGTATCCGATGCAAAATCCCGCGCGTCCTTGTATCGACTGAAATTTTTTCTGAGTTGTTTCCCGTTCAGCCGATACGCCACCGTGAAAAGCTCATAATGCTTGCCCTTGTAGCGGCGGCCCTTGTGCCTGTAGATCTTGATGGTCGTGTTGCCACGCTTAACCGCGATGACGGTTTTCATTAACCGACTCTCTTTAAGCGGTTCAAGATTTCGCTCAGAAGTCCAGGCCTAGCGCGGCGGCCGAAAATCATCTTCCTCTTTTTCGCCCTTCGTCCGAGTTCCGATTTGAGCTCCAGCTTCCATACTCCCAGCCCCATCAATAATTGTTGCCTTTCCTTTTCTGTCATCTTTGTTTCCCCTTTCTTGAGCCATTAATGCGCTGTTTTTAGGCGCTCCAAGATCCTCGTCAGAAGAGGTCCAGACATATCTTCCCTGACCCATCGTCTGACTTCCGATTTAAGCTCCGGCGACCGTTTCCGCGTTGCAAAACTGAGGTCACAGTCCGGGTTCAGTATTCCCAACTCAATCAATCGTTTTATTTCCACTAGTGTCATGTTGCACCTCCTTTAAGCACGTTTAAGCACAAGAAAATGGCCTAGACTGCGGCTTGGTGCAAGTCAAAAAGCAATTCTTACCTAGGCAGCTGGATCAGTCCTGTTTTTTGGACTCCCGTACGCGCTGCCTGCCGAATTTTTGACGACAGGGGACCGCGAGGGTTTTCAAATCCGATTCTAATGTAACGAGGCGTACATCCATCTAGGAGGCGCCTCAAGATGCGTGGGAAGACCTGCGCAAATCTCAATCAACAAGGGATAAAACGATAGAAAGGGGATAAACAAAATGAGAAAACTTCTATTCATTGCTTTGGTGGCAATCGGGTTCGCTTTCGTTCCGATCCAGCGGTCTGACGCTCAGATCACGATTGGAGTTGGGGGAGTAGGATATGGATATCCGGGGTACCGATACGGTTATTACCCGTCCGGCTACAGCTATTATCCATATGGATACTACCGATCTTACCCGTACCAATATTACTCTGGGCCGTCATACTACTGGTCCAACGGGCACCGCTATTATCGCCACCACCGTCATCATCATTACTATCGGTACTAAGTTGACGTAAGGGCATAAAAACCGCTGAGCTGGCTTGCATTGTTTGCAAGCCAGCTCTTTTTTTTGCCGATTGGTCCTACGCGCGATGTTGCAGTCGATGCGCAAGGCCGCTTACGTTCGGGCAGATTGCCGTACTCCTTAATGCGACTTTGCGTACTTGCTGTTTCTATCGTGCTCTGTTCACTTCTGACGAACAGCTGCTCGAAAGCGATCACGCGAGCAACAGCGGCCACCGTGTTTTCGGTCAAAGGCGGAGTCGCCTTCGGAAGCGCGGAACGAAATGATTTTCAACCGGTCACGCTCAAAAGCAGAATTCATGATGGCGATTCGGTTCGCGCAGCAAACGGGGCGTCGGTGGATCTTGGATTGATTCCAGGGGCTTTCGCACAACTCTCCGGCGATTCTGAGCTCAAAGTTGAAGAACTAAGAATAACGAAGGACGGCAATGAGACTGCTGACGATATGCGGGAGCGGCGCGCGCGCATAAGAGTAATCCGGGGGAAACTTATTGTATTATTCATTCCAAGCGACAGGAACGCGTCCGGATTTGTCATCACGGCGCCCGGGGTGACCGTCAAGCCTGATTCGGATTGCTTGTTTTCTGTTTGGACAGACGGAACTGCTACACGGATAACTTGCGCGAAAGAAAAAGTCATTGCATCCGCCGACGGACAACCGCCGGTTACAATAGCTGTCGGCTACTTCCAACGTTGGCCAAGGGGGCGGAATGAGCCTGTCGTCGCCGCTAGCGACGCCAGTGCGCAGATCGATATCACAGAATCTCTGCAAGCTGGAGACCGATTGTTAGATCAAGCGTCCTCGTGGCAAAAGCGTCGTCCGTTCCGACAGTAAGTCTGTAGGGAAAGCTGTCAGCTTCCTTTACAAGCTAAGGTGCAATTGCGTTATTGATTTACGAAACGACGCAGTTGACAGCGTTGGTCGTCCGCCAATACCAGCCCGGTGGCAGCTAATTTTAAAAAGCGATGCGATTTGCTCGGCGAAAGTCCCCTCTCCGGTCATGCGCGTATACCACTGAGAATTATTCAGCCGTTCTCCGCGCAGGTGCCGGATACGCCCGAGCACTTTGTCTTTGCGCTCTGGGAAATGCTCCTCCAGCCAGTGCTCGAATAGCGGTGCAACCGCCCACGGCAGACGAACAATCGTGTAACCGGCAAATTGCGCGCCTGCTTTTGCGCAGGCATGAAGAATCTTCGGAATCTCGTGATCATTGAGGCCGGGGATGATCGGCGCAACCATCACCCCGGTTGGGATCCCTGCACTCCGAAGCTGGTTGATTACGTCCAGCCGTGCCTGAGGCACTGAAGTTCGCGGCTCGAGTACTCGCTGCAAATCTGAATCGAGCGAAGTCACAGAAACATTCACCGCGACGGCGTTGTGTTGCGCCAATTCGCACAAGAGATCGCTATCTCGCGTGACCAGGCGATTCTTTGTGATGATCGCGACTGGGTTGCGAAAGTTTGCAAGCACTTCGACGCAGCCGCGCGTGATGCGCAACTTTCTTTCAATTGGCTGATACGGGTCAGTCACGCCGCTCAAAACCAACGTTTGCGGCTGCCAGCGCGGCGATTCCAGCTCCGCGCGCAGCAACTCAGGCGCGTTCGGTTTCACAATGATTTTGCTCTCAAAATCCAGTCCCGCCGAAAACCCGAGGTACTCGTGAGTCGGGCGCGCGTAACAATAAATGCATCCGTGTTCGCAACCGCGATACGGGTTCAGGCTCGTCTCAAAACCGACATCGGGACTGATATTGCGCGTGATAATCGATTTTGTTCCATCGCGAAAATACTGCGTCCGAGGCCGCGGTGTCTCTTCGGTCTCGCAGCCGGCATCGACTGCGTCCGGATCCGTTAAATCGACGTGCAGCCTTTCAAATCGGTTGGCTGGGCTCCATGAAGCGCCGCGTCCACGAATCGCCGTTTGGCTCTGTGGGTTCTCTCGAATGACAGGCCGGAATTTCTTTTTCGCGAGCACGTAATAAGTTCACATGAACGTATCACGCTGTCGAGCAAATCTTTGAGTTCCTGCTATACTTGCGCACCGATTACTGATCACCGATCACTGTTTTTCCAGGAGGGGTGGCAGAGCGGTTGATTGCGCCGGTCTTGAAAACCGGAAGGCCGAAAGGCCTCGTGAGTTCGAATCTCACCCCCTCCGCGTCTAATTTCTAATTCGCGATTCCTGATCGTCGATTTGGCGAAAAAGAAAATGCGCTACAAGAAGAGCGCATAAAATCCCAAGGACGACGGCACACACAACATCGGACAAATAATGCGCGCCGAGATACATTCGCGATAAGCCGATCAGGACCGGAATGGGAAGACAGGCGAGGCCGATCCGTCGGTTTGCCAGAAACAAAGTAAAAAAGAAAGCGGTCGAAGCGTCAACGTGACCGGACGGGAACGAATGATACTTGGAGTTGAAATGCGGACCGCCCCAGCGCATGTCCGTGTGCACCGAGGGGCGCGGACGCGGAATGGTCCGTTTGATGACATTGCCGGTCACGCCTGCGAGCGACATGGCTATTAGCATGGCGAGGAAAATGCGCGTCCACTTTTTGCCGTCGCGGATCCATGCGATCGCCAAAAGCAGCAGCCCGAGCGCGGTATGCAATGGCCAGTCACCAAACAAGCTGACGTAGCGCATCAAACTGCGCAGCGCGGGCGTTTGATGCTGAGCTACGAAATCGCGCACTGTGTCATCAAAATAAAATCCCAATGCAATCGCGATTGCAGCGATTGCGATTGCGATCAGCCCATAAAAAACGGCTGTGCCCTTCATAAAATAAGTTCCCGTTAACGGTTGCAACTCTTACTCTTGCTCATGCTCTTGCTCCTAACCGACCAGAACCGAGCATGAGCAGGAGTAGGAGCATGAGCAGGATAAACTCGACGACTACAAAGTACGCGACATTATTTTTCGGCTGTCTCCTCTTTCACATTGTCGGCACATGGAATTTGCCGCTGATCGATCGGGACGAGCCACGTTTCGCGGAGGCATCGCGCGAAATGATCGAGCGCGGCGATTACATCGTGCCTTACTTCAACAATCAGCTGCGTCTCGACAAGCCTCCCCTGACCTATTGGGCGCAAACCCTCAGTTATCGCATCTTCGCTGAGAACGATTTTGCGGCACGTTTTCCATCAGTGATTGCAGCGGCACTGACCGCGCTGGTGATCTTTATCTGGGGCACGCGATTACGCGGAAAGGAGCTTGGCTGGCGGGCGGCGATTATCTTCACGCTTTCGCTGCAAACATTTATCCACGCAAAAGCTGCCGTTGCCGACATGTGGCTTGTGCTGTTCGTGACACTGGCGCATTGGAGTGGCTGGGAGATTCTACAGTGTCCGCCGAGGAACCAAGGAGCGGCGGTCTCTAGTCCGCCGTGGGCGATCTGGAGATCGCCCTTCCTTGTTTTTTATCTCTCGCTCGCACTTGGTTTCCTCGCTAAAGGCCCGATTGCTTGGACACCGCTGCTCACGGTCGGCGTATTAATTATTTCCACACGAGATTGGCAGCTGGTGCGGTCATTCAAATTTCTGCGCGGACTTTTGCTCACTCTCGCCGTGATCGCGCTGTGGGGAATTCCGGCGCTTATTGAAACGCACGGCGAGTTCTTCAGAGTCGGAATTGGACGGCATGTCATAGGCCGTTCGCTTGCGACCATGGAAGGTCACGGCGCTGACTCATTCGGAATGTATTTGCTGCTTCTGCCGTTTTATTTTGTGACGATCTTTATCAGTCTTTTTCCATGGTCGATCAAATTGCCTTGGCTCGTGCAAAGACTATGGCGGGAAACAAGGGTCGGGATCGCCGATCCCGGCTACAGCGCGAACAAGATCGACGCTTATCTGGTAACAGGAACAGCGGTCATTTTTATTATCTTCACACTATTAAAGACGAAGTTGCCGCATTACACGCTCCCGGCTTTTCCTCTTCTTGCTCTGCTCCTCGCGCGGCATTGGCTGGGAGACGCGCCTTTCCAAGCTTCAACGGTGAGTGAAAGCCGCCACTCATTGTTCAAACGAATCGCCATTGGCACCGCTTGTATTTGGATCGCCATAGCGTTCGTTGTCCCGCCAATAGTGGCGCGGTTTTTTCCGGCATATCAGCTTTTTCAACAATCGCGCGTAGCTTTGCGGCCGGACATGCAATTTGCCTCCGTGGAGTTCGAGGAACCAAGCTTGGTCTGGTACTTTCGTTCCCGCATAAAGGCATTTCTAACCCCGTTGAACAAACGACGCGCCACGGAATTCATGAGCGCGCCCGGTTCGCGCTTTGTTGTGCTACCGACGCTTCTTGCAGGGTCACTCTTCCCGGATGTACCACAAAACCGGGAATTTTTTACAGTCAGCGGTTTCAATGTCGCCAAAGGCAAACGCCTCGATCTCACGCTCGTCTTAAGGCCAGAATAGCTTAACCACAGAGGACACAGAGAGCAGGGAGAGGCAAACGTTTGTTAATTCTCTGCGCACTCTGCGCTCTCTGTGGTAGATCAATTGCGAGATGATTACCTTCCTCGACGGCAAACTCGTGAATGCTCTGCCGACACAAGCGACTATCGATGTCGGTGGAGTCGGCTACGAAGTGTTCATTCCGCTATCGAGCTACGACAAACTGCCCGTTGCAGGGCAACCCATCCGAATTCTCACCCACCTGGCAGTGCGCGAAGACGCGCATGTTCTTTACGGGTTTATGACGTCAGCGGAGCGCGACCTCTTCCGGTTACTGGTCAATAACGTCAGCGGGATCGGACCGAAGCTTGCCCTCGCAGTGTTAAGCGGGATGAGCGTCAACAATTTCAAAGCTGCAGTGGTCAACTCTGATGTTACTGCGATTTCAAAGATTAGCGGGCTCGGCAAAAAGACGGCAGAGAGGATCGTTCTCGAACTAAAGGACAAGCTGGGTGTCGCTGCGGCATGGGAAGCAGCGAGCGCCGCGCATGCACCCACGCCCGAAGAAGAACAAGTCAATGAAGCGGTGCTCGCCCTCATCGCGCTTGGTTACAAACAGGCCGAAGCGCATAAGGCAGTCCGTGACTTCCAGGAGAAAGGCGAAGCGAAGTCGGCGGAAGAACTTGTGAAGCTGGTGCTGAAGCGCATGGCAGCCGGACGATAATCAGAAAATACCGAACGCTCGACGTCTAACCCCAATGTTCAATTCAGAAGTCTGCATTCGGCGTTGGACGTTGGCCGTTGGACGTTGGACGTTTCAGTGAAATGGTCGCCATTGCCGACAACCGTCTGCAAACGATCCGTACCGCTTTCCCAAAAGAAGGCCTCTTCGCGGAAAAGCAGTGGCTCCTTTCGCCAGACGCATTTCCGATCGATAAAAAATTTTCAACTGACCTCGAGCAGCTTGGTCATCGGCTGTTTGTTTTTCAGCGCGCTTGCAATCAGCTGTACCAGCTGAGCGTCAAAGGCAAGCAGCCTGGATGGATTGCGCGCTACCTCGACGCCGGCAAACCGAAAGAACTGGTCGAATTCTCGCAGCATAAGGAAATCCGCGACGATCTACCGCGGGTGATCCGGCCAGATCTAATTCTGACCGAGAACGGATACATCATTGCCGAAATCGATTCGGTGCCGGGGGGACTAGGTCTCACGGCGTGGCTCAATCAAACGTATTCAAAATTGGACAATGCAATCATTGGGGGTACGAATGGTATGCTGGGCGGATTTCATTCCGTGCTACCAAACGGCGGCGACATTGTCATCTCGCAGGAATCGGCAACCTACCGGCCGGAGATGGAATGGATCGTGGCGCGATTGAAGGAACAAGCTGCTGCAGCCGGAGGCGATGATTCCGGCTTTCCTCGCGATCACAATGGCGCCGGGATCACCGATCCCGGCTACAGCTGGCGTGTTGTGCCGGCGGAGAATTATGAACCGGAGAATGGGCGCGCGGTGTATCGTTTTTTCGAATTGTTCGATCTGCCAAACATTCCGGGGATCGAAAAGACGCTGCGCGCAAATGCAGAAGACCGAATCACGATTACGCCGCCGATCAAGCCGTATCTGGAAGAGAAAATGTGGTTCGGACTCTTTTGGCTTCAGCCGTTGCGCGAGTTCTGGCGACGCGAATTGGGCGAGAAATATTTTACCAAGCTACAGGAAGTGATTCCGTATTCGTGGTTGCTCGATCCAACACCCCTGCCCCAGCATGCAGTCATTCCACGGCTGGAAATCCACGACTGGCGCGAGGCTGCGAAGTTCAGCCAGAAAGATCGCGAGCTTCTCTTGAAAGTGAGTGGGTTTTCACCTCTTGGCTGGGGCAGTCGCGGCATTGCGCTTGGAAGCGATCTGCCGCATTCCGAATGGGAAAAGCGAATCGAGCACGCGCTAACCACGTTCGAATCGTCACCGACGATTCTGCAGCGCTTTCATAAAGGCCGGTTGTTTGAGCACCGTTATTGGGATTCAGATTTAGGCGAACTGAAAACGATGAAAGGTCGTGTGCGCCTGTGTCCGTATTATTTCGTCGAAGGCGATCGCGTGAAGTTGCGCGGCGCGCTCGCGACAATCGTACCAGCCGACAAGAAATTTTTGCATGGCATGAGCGAGGCGATTCTTGTGCCATCGAAAACTCAATGACCCTCCGCGCTACGAAGCAACCTGGGCCTTAGTACAAACGCACGCGCCAGCGAAAATGTGAAAACGAAATTCTATTCTTTGCTCTCGGAGCGTTCATCGCGCCAACAGAAGCATCTGAATTAAACCGGGAATCACTGTTTGATTCTGTCGAAGAGTTTGTAACCGCCGTGAAGGCATTCCAGCCAGCTGCCTCCAAAGGCGGGTTGGCCTCTCTTTTTACGATTCCTGAAATGGGCCACGAGAATTCTGGGAAACCAACCGCGGCGTCTGCTATTCAGTCGTGCGAGCCGATCTGGTCCGATGACAAGTCTGCTTTGCTATTCGCCACTGCTAACCCACCCACCGTCGGGACCTATTCGAATATCGAAGTTCTGTTTCTACTCGTTCACCAGCGCGACGGTTGGCGGATTGCCGACTTTTTGCGCTTTATGGCAACCGGAAAAGACTCAGCACTTTCCGCAAAACAAACAGCCTTTGCGGGCGGTGGAGGTCAACTCAGCAGCGAGGGGTTTCATCCTGTCGTCACGGTTAGCGAGCTTCAAGGCGGCCGCGGCTACTCATACGAGACATGTGCCTCCTACACGTTCGCCCGTTCAAAGCTTAAACGTTTGGAATTGGAATAGCCGCGACGCGTTTATTATTTTTTTCGCAGCAAGGCACAGTTTTAAGCGTGCAACCGCGTGGGCATTGCTTCAGAAAAGACACATGATCACAAAAAGCATTGGCATGCTGTTGCTCGCAATCTATCTGATTCTTGTTGGGATCACTACGCTCTTTCACGTTGGCATCGGAGCAATCGTCCTGGGAGTTTCGGCGTTGTTGGCGGGCATTTTGATTTTAGTCGGCAAGTAATCGAGTCCCAGCCCGCATCGCAGAAAATGACGGCGCACCCGCTTCGCAAAGGCTATGACGCGCCGAGCAGCGCCGTGGCTACAGACTTGGAACCACTGGCCGTTCACAAAACACCCACTGCGCGCGAGATCAGCAAAATTACAATCACCAGTGAGACCAGAATCTGAATCATCGCCAGTATTTTAGCCCAGCGCGCCAGGAGCGGCGCGTCCGTCGGGCCGAAGGTCGAGCTCTGCGTGAAGGCAACGAACAGATAATCGACGAACCGTGCGCGCCAGTGTGCGCACGCAAATTCGGGGCGCTCGTCGTGCGGAATTTGCATCTGCGGGAAAAGGAAACTCGTGCTGCCGAATCTTCTTTGTTTCTGCCGCAGCGTCGGCCCGCCGCCATCGAGTCGCCAGTACCAGAGCGCAAAGACGATTACATTCGTGAGCCAGAGTAATCCGCCTGAGCGCAGCAGCTGCAACGGAGATTCGCGGTGTCCCGGCAGCCAGCGCACAAGCAGAATCACTGAGGCGATCAGCGCCGCTGTTGTGATCGCATTAATCAGCATTCCGAGCGTGCGATTTAGTGAATATTTTCCTACGCGATGGCTCACCACCGTTGGCACGAGCAAAACGACAATCACAGTGGGCAACAGCCAAATCGGACCGACCACGAGATTCGATGGCAGCGCGAGATAAATTGCGCCGATCGCCAGTACTGCGGCAATTACCTGTCCCCGCGGTTCTTGAATCCACGGACATGTATTGCTGCATCGAATCAACATGCGGGGATCCCGCGCGGAAGTCGGCAAATGTTTAAGCGCGTCTTGAAATGGCTCGGGACGATCATCGCCTTGCTCGTGATCGCTTTCGCCGTGTTCCTGATCAATCTGATCTGGTTCCGGCCATGGAGTCTCAATCTGTTTTACGAAAAGGTTTTTGCTGAAGTCGTCTTCGACCATCCGGAGCTGCTATCAACACTCGGGTTGGTCGAGCAATTCGGCATCACAAATCACAATGGGAAACTCGACGATGAATCGCCCGCGCATCAACAGCGCGAATTCGACAGGTGGAAGCGCGACTTGACGCAGCTTCGTCAGTACCCGCTCGACCGGCAGTCGCCTTCACAAAGACTTTCCACACATGTGTTGGACTGGTTTTTGCAAATGCAGGTCGAAGGCGAAAAGTGGCAGTGGCACAATTATCCAGTCAATCAGCTCTTTGGCGTGCAGAACCAGTTCCCTTCTTTTATGGCAAACACGCATCGCCTGCTCACCCGCAAAGATTGCGAATATTACCTGAAGCGACTCGATGCCTTGCCGAAAAAGTTCGATCAATTGCTCGAGAATCTGAAGATCCGCGAACAAAAACAAATCCTGCCGCCGCGTTTTGTCGTTGAAGAAGTGCTCAAGGAAATGACGGATTTCATCGGCACGCCGGCTTCGGAGAACATTCTGGCTAGTTCGTTCAAAACTCGCGCAGCTAAAATCGCGGAGCTGAGCGAAGCGCAGCGCGCAGATTTCCAAGGTCGCGTCGAAACGGCGATAAGCGGGCGAGTTTATCCAGCGTATCAAAAGCTGATTGATTATTTCCGGGAGATCTTGCCGAAAACGACGAGTGACGACGGCGTGTGGAAACTGACGAATGGCAACGGCTATTACGCTTACTGCCTTCGCGAAAACACAACTACCACGCTGAACCCTGACGAAGTCCACGCGCTTGGTCTGCGCGAAGTGGCGCGAATCGAGGGCGAGATGCGGTCAATTCTCGATGCGAATGGATTCGCGGGCCAGCCGATTGGCGAAGCCGTGGACAAGCTCACGAAAGATGCGCGGTTCCTTTATGCCAATGACGATAAGGGACGCGCGGAGGCGTTGGCACAGTATTCCGATCTAATCACGAAAGCGACGGAGCGCTCATCGAAAGAATTGTTTCTCACCACGCCGCGGGCAAAGATTGAAGTTCGGCGTGTCCCAGAGTTCAAAGAAGCAACTGCGCCAGGGGCATATTATCAGCCTGGCGCGATGGACGGCACCCGGCCTGGGATCTTCTTCGCGAACCTTCGGGACATGAACGAAGTGCCTAAATGGAGCATGCCAACCCTCGCATATCACGAAGGCGTGCCCGGACACCATTGGCAGATATCCACAGCAGAGGAACTCAAAGCGGTGCCGCAATTTAGGAAAGTAATTCCGTTTACTGCATACATGGAAGGCTGGGCACTTTACTGCGAGTGGCTCGCAAAACAGGCGGGATGGTACGAGAACAACCCGTTGGGCGACTTGGGACGGCTGCGAGACGAGCTTTTCCGCGCGGTGAGATTGGTAGTTGATACAGGCATTCATGCAAAGCACTGGACCCGGGAACAGGCGATCGCCTACATGCGCGGGAAAACCGGGATGGGCGAAAAAGAAGTTAAATCGGAAATAGAACGTTACATTGTCGCGCCGGGTCAGGCGTGCGCCTACAAGATCGGCATGCTAAAGATTCAAGAGCTCCGCGCCCGTGCTGAGAAAGAACTGGGCGCAAGATTCGACCAGCGCGAATTTCACGACGCCGTGCTTAAGAACGGTGCGTTACCTCTCGAGATTCTTGAAGAACAAATGAACGAGTACATTCAACGAAAGAAAAGCGCATAAAGCCAGCCACAGATTTACACAGATCAAACACTGATAAAATCTGTGTCGCTGTGTGTCCATCCGTGGCCCACAATGCTTGTAGCTGTGCGCAAAGTTCTGATCACGCTCGGAATTGCCGTCTTAACGGTCGTTGTACTTCTGACGGTTTGGGTTTTCTTCGGACGCCAGATCTCGGTTTTGGTTGATCGTCTCGGAACGATTGAAATCGCTTCCGTGCCGATTCACTCAGTCGCCTACGAAGGTAGCGGGACCGGCGGCTGGCTCACGGTCAACGATGTCCATTTAAGTCTGGACGATGCCAATCCAAAAATTGCTCTGAGCATTGGTTCGACGAAAGATAATCAATTTGCCGTGGCGACCGGAGGAAAGGTTTTCGCGCTCGGGCCGCTTAAGTCCACAGCGGAAAATGGCGGCGACTATCTCGCCATCGTGCCACCGACAGGGGACGAAGCTTTTTTTGTGACACGCCGCAGTGCTTTGAGCTGGCCAACACCGTTCGATTTCAATTTCATGACGGGCCATTCGCCGTCGTGGAAACGCGATCTGTATTATCACCTGCTCTGGAAAAAATCTTCCGGAGGAACTCTTGAAATGGTTTGGCGTTATGAGCAATCCTTTTACGGGCGACAGCTCGTGCCGGAGAGCGGCTGGGACAGCGGATTCGCGGTCAGAGAAGGCTCAACGGGTTTGGTCCGTGTCGATATCAAGGAGTGACCCCGAAAGCTTTCGGCGTCGTTCCTTGAGTAGAGCCGAGTTCATTGCATCGTTTCTCTGTGCGACTCTCGCATAAATTCC
>WNFW01004114.1_pt1 | contig 20892 bp, 19 predicted proteins | sample 5400131 | NCBI WGS metagenome assembly WNFW01 (sample SAMN13153362, study PRJNA577476) | soil metagenome | isolation source: 20 cm soil or saprolite under grassland replicate 1 | place: USA:California | collected 2016-06-15 | reverse complement strand
CGCGCTCGCCAGTCACTCGCACCCTCTCGCGCAGGCGGCGCGCCAGCCTCAGCGGTGGGTCGGCGCCGCCGGGAAGCCAGATCGCTGCCTCCAGTCGAGATCGGCCGGCAGCCGGCGCAGCGCGCGCACGAAGAGACGCAGAGCGCCCCGCTCCTCTCGCAGGCAGAACGCGATCCGAAAGCGCTTGCCGTCGCCGCGCGTGCCATCGCCCGGCCACCGCGGCGGCGCCGCATCCGCGCCCGGCTCGATGAGCTCGTAGGTGCCCGGGAAGTACCGCTCGATCAGGCCCCGCGTCGCCTCGCTCGCCGCCGTCCGGGCGTCCATCCGACCGAAGAAGATCTCGACGAGCGGCCGTGCGACCTGCGTGGAGACCAGGCGCTCGGTCGGCACGTGGAACGTGCCGATGTTCAGCGAGTGCGAGTGGCGGAGCGCGATGGACGAGGCCCCGGGCGCGAACGGATCGTGCACGTGGACGATGTCGAACTCGATCCCGCCAAGCATCCGTTCGAGCGTGCGGCTCAGGTCGAGCGGGACGGTGGCGGTGCGCGGCCGCGGGCCACCAGGAATCGCCACTCCCTGGCCCACCGCGACGACCGGCGGGCCGCCTTCGCCCGCGCGCTCGCCTCGCCACCGCCCGTCGATCCCACCGTCGGCGTCGAGCGCCGCCTGGATCGCGGCTCGACCGGCGCGCACGCGCGCCCGCGACTCCGAGGGCGCGACCACCACGACGTCGTGCCCGCGCCGCGAGAGCTCGCGAGCGAGGTGGCCCGCGTAGTCGTTGATCTCGTCGGGACCACCCCACGGATGCGGCGTCACGTGGACGATCCGCAGGCGCTCGCGGGGAGGCACCGGGCGAGGATAGTTCGCCGCTCCCCACTCTCGTGGGCTCTATCGACCTCGTTATTGCTGGTGAATGGAGCCCAGGGCGGCGGGGGCTAGGTGCCCGCGTCCTCGGCGGCGAGCTCCTTCGCCCGCTCTCCCGGCGCCATGCGCGCGTGGTCGCGGATGAACGCCTCGGTCAGCTCTCGCGCCTGGTCGTCGGGGCGCTGCGTGTGCGGCGACTTCATCAGATAGCTCGACGGGCCATCGAGCTGCCCGGCGATGCCGTCGTTCAGCGCCAGCTTGATGATCCGGACGGCGTCGATGACGATCCCGGCCGAGTTCGGCGAATCCCAGACCTCGAGCTTCATCTCGATGTTGAGCGGCACGTCGCCGAACGAGCGGCCCTCGAGGCGGATGTGCGCCCACTTGCGGTCGGTGAGCCAGGCGACGTAGTCGGAGGGGCCGATGTACACGTCCTCGGGGGGCAGCTCATGGCCGAGGATGGAGGTCACCGCGTTGGTCTTCGACTCCTTCTTCGAGGCCAGCCGCTCGCGCTCGAGCATGTTGTAGAAGTCCATGTTGCCCCCGATGTTGAGCTGCGACGTCCGCTCGAGCCGCACGCCGCGGTCGTGAAACAGGCGAGCGAGCTGGCGGTGCACGATCGTCGCGCCCACCTGCGACTTGATGTCGTCGCCGATGATCGGCAGGCCATTGCGGCGGAACCGCTCCTCCCAGTAGTCCTCGCGAGCGATGAACACCGGCAGGCAGTTCACGAAGCCGACGCGTGCCTTGATCGCCATCTCCACGTACCACTTCGTCGCCTGCTCGGAGCCGACCGGCAGGTAGCAGACCATGACGTCGGCCTTCTTCTCCTGGAGGATGCCGACGATGTCGGCGGTCGGGCCGGGCGCCTTCGTGATCTTCTCCTTCAGGTACTTGCCGAGGCCGTCATGGGTCATCCCACGGTGAACCTCGACGCCGAGGTGCGGCACGTCGGCGAATTTGATCGTGTCGTTCTGACCCGACCACATCGCGTCCGAGAGGTCCTTGCCGACCTTCTCGGAATCGATGTCGAACGCGGCGACGAACTCGATGTCGCGAACGTGGTATCCGCCGAGGTCGACGTGCATCAGCCCCGGCACCCGCTCCGCCGCGTCGGCGTCGCGGTAGTAGGTGACGCCCTGGATGAACGAGTTGGCGCAGTTGCCGACGCCGATGATGGCGACGCGAACCTTGCCGTCGTCGATGCGGTGTCCGTTGGTCGACGCCTGTTCCGCGGGCTGTCCGTTGGCCGTCATCGCGTCGAAGATCCTCCTCTGGGCGGGACAAAAAGGGGGCGAAGCGTATATATGCCTCGAAAGGGCCGCTGTTACACGGCCTCTGCCCGCCGCAGCGCAGCCCGGACGTGCAGAACGCGCTGCACGGCGGTGATCGCAGTGAGGCCGGCGACGGCGTAGACAGCCGGCGCGAGGAGCTCGAAATCGCCCAGGCTCGCCCCCTTGGCGAAGACGAGGCCGGCCGAGAGGATCACCACCCGCACCGGGCGGGTCGCGATTCCCACCTTGCACTCCACGCCCAGCGCCTCGGCCCGGGCGCGCGTGTACGACACCATCAGCGAGCCGAGCACCGCGACGACGCAGCCGGCCGCAGCGACGGCGTCGCCGCTGTCGGCGAAGTACCAGGCGATCGCGGCGAGCACCACGCCTTCCTCGATGCGGTCGAGCGTCGAGTCGAGAAAGGCGCCGAAGAGCGTGCCCTTGCCGGACATCCGCGAGTAGCGACCGTCGAGCGTGTCCATCACCGACCCGGCGATGAAGGCGATCCCGGCGAGGAAGAAGAGCTCCCCGATCACGAGACCTGCGGCGGCCAGATTCAGCGCGAACCCGGCAAGCGAGATCCCATTCGGCGTGAGGCGCGACTCGATGAGGCGGGTGCGCGCGTAGAGCCGCAGCTCGTCAGCGGTCCTGACGTCGCGGAGCTCGGCAGGCACGGCGCGGACGCTAGCGCGGGCCGCGCCGGGCGGCGGCGTCGCCTAGGCCGTCGCCTCGTCCACCGCCTCGCGCCACGACCAGGCGGTTGGGCGGAGCCGGGCGAGCTGCGAGGCGGCGACGGCCGCGACGCACGCCACCGCCGCACCCGTGGCGGCGTCGAACCAGAAGTGGTTCGCGGTGACGACGATGACGAAGAAGACGAGCATCGGGTACGCCGACCACCACATCCGGGCGGCCGACGTGCGGGCGAGGACGAATCCGGGCACGCCGATCATGAGCGCGAACGCGATGTGCATGCTCGGGACGGCTGCGTACGGGTTGACGAGCACGCTCGTGATCGCCGAGTCCTGGTTCGTGTGCGTGAAGGCGCTGATCGTGTCGGTGAACCCGGCACTCGGGATCATGCGGGGCGGCGCCGCGGGGAACAGCGCATACCCGACGAGCGCGAGCGCCATGGCCACGAGGAACATGTTGCGGACGAAGTAGAAGCTTTCGTTCCGCTTCAGATACATCCAGACCAGGAACGCGGTCGTAAGGATGAAGTGGCAGTCGAGGTAGAAGAAGTTGGCGAGGTCGATCAACCACCGGTGGCTGAGCAGCGCTTGCTGGAGGCCCGGCTCGAAGAACGCCCCGAGCGAACGCTCCAGGTGGATGATGTGCATCGCGTTCGCCAGCGCCAGCGACTGGTCCCCATCGACGAGCCCGCGCACGAGCTGGTAGGCGTTGTAGGCGCAAACGAACAGCACCACCTGACGCAGCGCGTCCCCCCACCCCTTCGGCAGGGTGCGGAATAGGGCAGCGACCGGACGAGGCACGCGCGGGATTGTAAAGGCGCCGTGAACGGCACCGCGAGCGGACCATATGCTCGGATCGGATGCCGGCGGCGCACGTGGATGCAGGCTGGAGGCGCCCCTCGCGGCGCCGGGTCCGCGGGATCCGCGACCGCCTCCGGGAGCTGTACGGGAGGCGTGTGAATCAGCCGCACGGCCACCCGATCGCGGAGCTCGTCCGCACCGTTCTCTCCCAGAACACCTCCGACCGAAACCGCGACGTCGCGTACGCCCGCCTGCGCGAACGGTTTCCGAGCTGGGTGGATGTCCGCGACGCGCCCCTCGACCAGGTCGCCGCCGCGATCAGGCCCGGCGGCCTCGCGGAGACGAAGGCGCCGCGGATCCAGGAGATCCTCCGCCGCCTGCCGCACCGCGACGGCGAGCCCACGCTCGACTGGCTGGCCGACGCGCCGCGCGACGAGGCGCTCGACTTCCTGACGGGCCTCCCGGGTGTCGGGCGGAAGACCGCCGCCTGCGTGATGATCTTCGCCCTCGGGCGCCCGGAGATCCCGGTCGATACCCACGTCCACCGCGTCGGCGAACGGCTGGGCCTCTTCCCCGAGCGCGCCTCGTTCGAGCTCGCGCACGACGAGATGCTGCGGATCACCGACCTCGAGGACGCGTACGAGCTCCACGTGAACCTGATCGCCCACGGGCGCGCGATCTGCCGGCCTCGACCTCGCTGTCCCGACTGCGCGCTGCGGCGAATGTGCCTGTACTGGAGGCGCGAGCGCGCCCGGCGGGGGACCGCGGGAGCGGCGGCTGGACCCGTAGTATCCGCGCGCCCGCGCGAGCCGGGAGCGAGCCGATGATTGACGCAAAGCGCCCCTTCGCCATCTTCGCCGTCATCGCCGTGATCTGCCTCGTCGGGATCCCGGCCTGGGCGATCTGGAAGCGGGGCTCGCCGAGCGCCGCCGTCCAGCCGATCTCCGGGAGCGACAAGACGGCGCAGCGCCTCTTCCAGACGAACTGCGGCGCCTGCCACACGCTCGCCGCGGCGGGGACCGATGGCGTCGTGGCGCCGAACCTCGACGTCCTGCTCGCCGCCGGCCCGGAATCGAAGAGCGTCGTCGACGGGAACTGCGCCCGCGTGTTGAGCGCGATCGACAACGGGCTCAATGGGCGCATGCCGGCGGGGATCCTCCAGGGCGGCGACGCGAAGCTCGTCGCGAACTTCGTCGCCCGGAACGTCGCCTACGTGAACAACGCCCCCACGACCACGCCCACGTCCGGCGCGAGCAGCTCGAGCTCGACCAGCGTGAGCGCCTCGCAGGTAAGCTGCAAGACGGCCGGCGCGGCGCCGAGCGCGCCGTCAAAGAAGCCCCCATCTCCAACGGCGAAGAAGCCCAAGCCCGCCGCGCCCTCTGTGAGCGCATCGAAGCTTTCGGTCGCAGCGGACCCGAGCGGCCAGCTCGCGTTCGTGCAGAGCTCCCTCGCCGCCAAAGCCGGCAACGTGGCGGTCGACTTCACCAACCAGGCGCCGCTCCAGCACGACTTCTGCATCCAGCAGGGGTCGAAGCAGCTCGGCTGCACGAGCGTCATCCAGGGCTCCTCGACGACGAAGACTTTCGCCAACCTGAAGCCCGGTGCCTACACCTTCTACTGCTCGGTCGACGGCCACGAGGCCGCTGGCATGAAGGGCACGCTCACGGTCAAGTAGCGCCGCGCCGCAGTCGCTGAGTCGCTGATATGTTCCCGGCCGTCGTGGCGCAGGGACGCTCAGCGCGGGCGAGGGTCGCGGGGCTTTTGCTCGTCGGCGTGCTCGGCGCGCTCGCTCTCCTGCTCGCGCTGAGCCGCTCCGATGCGGCGGCCGCGGGCACCCAGTGCCCGACCTTCCGCGTCCTCCACAACGACCGGATCGGCTCGGCCCTGCTCCCCGCCGGCACCTACAGGGTGAAGCTCACGCGCGGTTCGAAGCTCAGCTGCGCGGCTGCGTCGAGCCTGTTCGCGCGGTTCCTCGAGGACTACGACGGCGTCCTCCCCGACGGTTGGCGGGCCGTTGCGAAGGGGAGCGGCAAGGCGCGCTTCTTGAAGCCGGGCGAGCGCGGTTTCGCGGTCTCCCGCCAGGGCGGACGCGCCGGCGGCGCGAACCCGCGCCTGGGGCACCTCTGCCCCGGGAACTTCAGGGTTCTCCACAACGACCGCATCGGGCCGCTCTTCTTCCCGGCCGGCGTCTACCAGATCTACATCCCGAGGCACTCGGCGCTTCCGTGCCCGAAGGCCTCGAGCCTGTTCGCCCGGTTCCTCGAGGAGCCGAGCGGCGTGCTCCCCGGCAAGTGGCAGATGAAGAGCAAGCGCGCCGTCTTCTTCAGGAAGAACCAGCCGAAGAAGCGCCGCTTCCGGGTCGACCCGGGCACTTGAGCCTCAGCGCGGCCCTCACCTGACGAGCCGACAGGCGCGCCAGGCGCTTGGCGAGGCTCACGGTCGTGCTCGCCGAGGGATTTTTGGCTCGGCGGTAGCACTTGATACACTCTCACTTAGATTTCTAGCTAGCGAATAAAGCAACAAAGCGATCGGCGGCCGTCGGAGCGGCGGCCGCCGGCCTGCGAGCTCAGAAGGAGACTTGAAGTGGCAAAGACGATCGGAATCGACCTCGGGACGACCAACTCATGCGTCGCCATCCTCGATGCGGGCGAGCCCGAGGTCCTCGAGAACGCGGAGGGCGGGCGCACCACCCCGTCCGTCGTCGCCTTCACCGAGGGCGGCGAGCGCCTCGTCGGCACCGTCGCCAAGCGGCAGGCGGTGATCAACCCCGAGGCGACGATCTTCTCGATCAAGCGGTTCATGGGCCGCAAGGAGGTCGAGGTCAAGGAGGAGGAGACGATCGTCCCGTACAAGGTCGTCGCCGGGCCGAACGGCGACGTGCGGGTGGAGGTCCGCGGAAAGCAGTACTCGCCGCCCGAGATCTCGGCGATGATCCTCCAGAAGCTGAAGGCGGACGCCGAGGCGAAGCTCGGCGAGAGCGTCGACGCGGCGGTGATCACGGTTCCCGCCTACTTCAACGACGACCAGCGCCAGGCGACGAAGGACGCCGGGAAGATCGCGGGCCTCGACGTCAAGCGGATCATCAACGAGCCGACGGCGGCCGCGCTCGCCTACGGGCTCGACAAGGAGGCGTCCGACCAGACGATCCTCGTGTTCGACCTCGGCGGCGGGACGTTCGACGTCTCGGTGCTCGAGATCGGCGATGGCGTGTTCGAGGTCAAGGCGACGTCAGGCGACAACCACCTCGGCGGCGACAACTGGGACAAGGCGATCGTCGAGTGGATGGTCGCCGAGTTCAAGCGGGACCAGGGCGTCGACCTGTCGCAGGACAAGAACTCGCTTCAGCGCCTCTACGAGGCCGCTGAGAAGGCGAAGATCGAGCTGTCGACGACGCAGGAGACGACCATCAACCTGCCGTTCATCACGGCCGTCGAGGGCCAGCCGAAGCACCTCGAGCTGCGTCTTGGCCGGGCGAAGCTCAACGAGCTGACGTCCGACCTGCTCGAGCGCACCGTGGGGCCGCTGAAGCAGGCCCTGGCCGACGCGAGCAGCGCGTCGATCGACCACGTCGTGCTGGTCGGCGGCATGACGCGGATGCCGGCGGTGCAGGACAAGGTCAAGGAGCTCACCGGCAAGGAGCCTCACAAGGGCGTCAACCCCGATGAGGTCGTCGCCGTGGGCGCCGCGATCCAGGCGGGCGTCCTCGCGGGCGACGTCAAGGACGTCCTGCTGCTCGACGTCACCCCGCTCACGCTCGGGATCGAGACGAAGGGCGGCGTGATGACGAAGCTCATCGAGCGCAACACGACGATCCCCACCCGCAAGTCGGAGATCTTCTCGACCGCCGACGACAACCAGCCCTCGGTCGAGATCCACGTCCTGCAGGGCGAGCGCGAGATGGCGGCCTACAACAAGTCGCTCGGCAAGTTCCAGCTCACCGGCATCCCGCCGGCGCCGCGCGGCGTGCCGCAGATCGAGGTGACCTTCGACATCGACGCGAACGGGATCCTCAACGTCTCGGCGAAGGATCTCGGCACCGCCAAGGAGCAGAAGATCGAGATCAAGGGGGGCTCCGGCCTCGACGAGGCCGAGGTCGAGCGCATGATCAAGGACGCCGAGTCGCACGCCGCGGAGGACCGGCGCCAGCGCGAGCTGGCCGAGGCTCGCAACGTCGCGGAGAACGCCGCCTACCAGGCGGAGCGGCAGGTCGGCGAGCTGGGCGATCAGCTCTCCGGTGCCGACAAGGAGGAGATCGAGAAGGCGATCGCGGACGTCAAGTCGGTCCTCACCTCGACCGACACCGAGGAGATCAAGGCGAAGACCGACGCGCTCCAGGCCGCCTTCCACAAGGTCTCCGAGCAGATCTACCAGCAGGCCGCCGAGCAGCAGGCCACCTCGGGTGATGGCGCCGGCACCACGGCATCGGGCGACGGCGCCGGTGCCGAGGAGGAGGTCGTCGACGCGGAGGTGGTCGATGACGAGCGCTCGTAAGGATCCCTCGCGACGTCCCGCTGGCGCTCCCGCAGACTGGCGGGAGCGCCAGCCCGCGGGTGCCCCGGCGGACTCTCGGGACGAGGATCGGGTGGAGGGGCAGGAGGAGCCTCGCCCCGAGGCGCCTGCTGCGAAAACCGGCGGAGATGGCGCTTTTTTCCCGGATAGCGGGAAGAACGCGCCAAATGAGGCGGAGAGCGAGTCCGCCGAGGCGGTCGAGGAGGACCTCGCCGCGCTGCTCGCCGACGTCAAGCGCGAGCGGGACGAGTACCTCGAGCTCGCCAAGCGTGCGCGCGCGGACTTCGAGAACTACCGCAAGCGGGCGTCTCAGCAGTCCGCCGACGCCGAGCGCAAGGCGAAGGCCGCGCTGGCGCGGGACCTCATCCCCGCGATCGACAACCTAGAGCGAGCCCTCGAGAGCGCTCCCGAGGACGACCCTCTCACCGATGGCGTCCGCCTCGTGCACCGCGAGCTGACGGACGCTCTCGACCGCGCTGGCGTCAGCGCGTTCGACCCCACCGGCGAGAAGTTCGACCCCAGCTCGTCCGAGGCGCTGGCTACCCAGCCCAGCGACGGCGCCGAGCCCGGCACCGTGATCCAGCTCCTGACGCGCGGCTACCGGATCGGCGATCAGGTGATCCGGCCGGCGCGGGTCGTCGTCGCCGCGAGCGAGAGCGAGTAGGCGATGGCGCGCGACTTCTACGAGATCCTCGGGGTCGACCGGAAGGCGCCGGCCGACGAGATCAAGCGGGCCTACCGCAAGCTCGCCCGCCAGTACCACCCTGATCGGAACCCCGGCGACGACGCCGCGGAGGAGCGGTTCAAGGAGGTCCAGCAGGCCTACGACACGCTGTCCGATCCCGAGAAGCGCAAGCAGTACGACGCCGGCGGGATGTTCGCGGGCTTCGGCGGCGGGCGCGGCTTCGGCGGGGGCGGCGGCTTCGCCTCTGACCTCGGAGACATCTTCTCGAGCTTCTTCGGCCGGCGCGGTGCCGAGCAGCAGTCGGCGCGCGGGCGCGACCTCGAAACGGAGGTCCAGATCTCGTTCGACCAGGCGATGGCCGGGACCGAGGTATCGGTCGCGGTGCCGAAGCAGGGGACGTGCAAGACGTGCGGCGGCACGGGCGCCCGCCCCGGCACGGCCCCGATCACGTGCCCGCAATGCGGCGGGCGCGGCGTCGTCGGTCAGAGCCAGGGCTTCTTCTCGATCAGCCAGCCGTGCCCGCGGTGCGGCGGTCGCGGCCAGGTGATCGAGCATCCCTGCGAGACGTGCGGGGGCAGCGGCCTCACCGCCCAGCGCAAGCGCTACCGGGTGAAGATTCCCGCGGGCGTTCACGACGGGAGCAGGATCCGCGTCGCGGGGAAGGGCGAGGACGGGCCGCTCGGCGGGCCGCCCGGCGACCTCTACGTCGTCGCGCGTGTCGCTGCGTCGCCGATCTTCCGCCAGCGACCCGACGGGAACCTCGAGGTCACGGCCCCGATCACGTTCGCCGAGGCGATCCAGGGCGCCACGATCGAGGTGCCGACGCTCAGCGGGACGAAGCGGATTCGCGTTCCCGCGGGCACGCAGCACGGCACGGTGCAGCGCCTGCGGAGCGAGGGGCCACCGCGCCCCGGCGCTCGCGGACGCCGCGACATCCTCTACCGGTTGGAGATCGAGGTGCCGCGCGACCTGAACCGCGAGCAGCGGCGCGCACTCGAGAGCTTCGCGAAGGCCATGAACGACCACGATCCCCGCGCGCGGCTCTTGCGCGAGGCGTCCGCGCGGTCGGCGAAGGTTGGTGCGGAGCGATGAGTACGCAAGGGGACAGGAGCGTGCCGCGCGGCAGCCGAGGCTCCGATGAAGCGCTCGCCCAAGAACACCCGCCTCTACTCGCTCGAGGACGTCGAGCGGCTGCGGCGGATCCAGCGGATGACCAACAACGAGGGCCTGAACCTCGCCGGCGTGGAGTCGGTGCTCGAGCTCGAGCGGGCGCTCGAGCGCGCCCGCACGGAGCTGCGGCGCATGCGGCGCCGCGCCGACCAGCTCGAGCGGCGGATGCTCGACGAGATCGAGCGGGTCAAGCGCTCGTTCCGCGCCGAGATCGTGCCGTACGGCGCCTACGAGCCGCAGGCCCGCCCACAGCCGAGGTCGACGCGGATCCGGGTGCGGCGGGGCGCTGTCGGTCCTGCCGACCAATCTAAGTCTGCTTGACTAAGGTTTTCTCCACGATTCGCTGTCATTAGCGGGTATAATCCCGTTCGATGCAGCCAGACCGATTCACGATCAAGTCCCAGGAGGCCGTCGCCGCGGCGCAGCGGCTCGCGGCGACGTCGCGCAATCCCGAGGTCGCGCCGGCGCATCTCCTGCTCGCCCTCCTTGACCAGGAGGACGGATTGGTCGTTCCCGTACTGCGCAAGCTCGGCGCCGACGTCGCGGCGATCCGCCAGCGGACGCTGACGGCGATCGGCGGACTGCCGACGGTCTCAGGCGAGGCCGCACTGGACGTTCGGCCGGCATCGGCGTTCGTGCAGGCACTCCAGCGAGCGGAGTCGGAGTCGGCCGCGATGGGCGACGAGTACATCTCCGCGGAGCACCTGCTGCTCGGGCTCACCGACCGCGCCTCCGGCGTCGCCGACCTCCTCCCGGACCGCGACACCCTCCTGCGGGCGATCGCCGAGGTTCGCGGGCCGCACCGGGTGACGACGCAGAACCCGGAGGAGACCGTGCAGGCGCTCGAGAAGTTCGGCCGCGACCTCACGGCCGAGGCGCGGCACGGAAAGCTCGACCCCGTAATCGGCCGCGATGAGGAGATCCGGCGCGTGATCCAGGTGCTGTCGCGGCGCACCAAGAACAACCCGGTGCTGATCGGGGATCCCGGAGTCGGCAAGACCGCGATCGTCGAGGGCCTCGCGCAGCGGATCGTCGACGGCGATGTGCCCGGGTCGCTTCGCGACCGGCGGGTGATCGCTCTCGACATCGGCGCGCTGCTCGCCGGCTCGAAGTACCGCGGCGAGTTCGAGGAGCGGCTGAAGGCCGTGTTGAAGGAGATCCAGGCCGCCGAGGGTCAGATCGTGCTCTTCATGGACGAGCTCCACACGATCGTCGGCGCCGGCGCGGCCGAGGGCGCCGTCGATGCCGCAAACCTCCTGAAGCCGATGCTCGCCCGCGGTGAGCTGCGCGCCGTCGGCGCGACGACGCTCGACGAGTACCGCAAGCAGATCGAGAAGGACGCGGCGCTCGAGCGGCGCTTCCAGCCGGTCTACGTCGACGAGCCCGACGTCGCCGACACGATCGCGATCCTGCGCGGGCTCAAGGAGCGCTACGAAAACCATCACGGCGTGCGGATCACCGACTCGGCGCTCGTCGCGGCGGCGACCCTCTCGGAGCGCTACATCTCCGACCGCTTCCTGCCCGACAAGGCGATCGACCTGATCGACGAGGCGGCGTCGCGGCTGAAGATCGAGATCGACTCGGTGCCGACCGAGCTCGACGAGGTCCACCGCCGGATCGTCCAGCTCGAGATCGAGCAGCAAGCGCTCCAGAAGGAGAAGGACGAGGCATCGAAGGAGCGGCTCTCCTCGCTCGAGGCCGAGCTCGCCGAGCTGCGCGAGACCGAGAGCGAGATGAAGGCCCGCTGGCAGAATGAGAAGCGGGCGATCGACGCGATCAACGAGGCCAAGGGCCGTCTCGAGGATGCGCATCGCGAGGCCGAGCGCGCCGAGCGCGAGACCGACCTGCAACGGGCGGCCGAGCTGCGCTACGGCGAGATCCCCGAGCTGGAGCGCGTCGTCGCCGATCAGGAGGCGCGGCTCGCCGAGCTGCATGCCGACGGCGGCTCGATGCTCGCGGACGAGGTGACCGAGCAGGACGTCGCCGAGGTGGTCGCGAAGTGGACCGGGATCCCGGTCTCGCGCCTGATGGAGGGCGAGGTCGAGAAACTGATCCACATGGAGGAGCGCCTGCACGAGCGCGTGGTCGGCCAGGACGAGGCGGTCTCGGCGGTCGCCAACGCGTTGCGTCGCTCGCGCGCCGGGCTCGCCGACCCGAACCGGCCGATCGGCGTGTTCCTGTTCCTCGGCCCGACCGGCGTCGGCAAGACCGAGCTCGCCCGGGCTCTCGCCGAGTTCATGTTCGACTCCGAGCAGGCGATGGTGCGGATCGACATGTCCGAGTACATGGAGAAGCACGCCGTCGCGCGCCTGATCGGCGCACCGCCGGGCTACGTCGGCTACGAGGAGGGCGGGCAGCTCACGGAGGCGATCCGCCGCCGGCCCTACGCGGTGATCCTGCTCGACGAGATCGAAAAGGCGCATCCGGACGTGTTCAACGTCCTCCTGCAGATCATGGACGACGGCCGGCTGACCGACGGCCAGGGCCGAACCGTGGACTTCAAGAACGCAGTCCTGATCATGACCTCGAACATCCCCGGTGGGATCGACGGCGTCGGGACGCAGTTCAAGCCCGAGTTCGTCAACAGGCTCGACGAGATCGTCGAGTTCGAGGCGCTGACGCGCGGGCAGCTCTCGCAGATCGTCGATCTCCAGGTCGCGCTCCTGGCGAGCCGGGTGCGGGAGCGCGGGATCGAGATCCAGCTCACCGACGAGGCGCGCACGCTGCTCGGGAACCTCGGGTACGACCCGACCTACGGCGCGCGGCCGCTGAAGCGCGTGATCCAGAAGCGGCTCGTCGATCCGCTCGCGCTGAAGCTGCTGGAGGGCGAGCTCGCGCCCGGCGATGCGGTCGCGGTCGGCGCCGAAGGAGGCGAGCTGACATTCGCGAAGGCGAAAACGGCACTCGAGGCCGCGGCTTAGGACGAGCTCGGGCAAGATAGGCTCAGAGCGCTTCAGCAACGGGTAAGGAGGAGACGTGCCGACCTACATCATGCTGACGAGCCTGACCTCGGACGGGGTGAAGACGATCAAGAACAACCCGGGCCGCGTCCACGAGGTGAACCGCGAGATGGAGCAGCTCGGGGTCAAGGTCGTGAGCCAGTGGGCGACGCTCGGTCGTTACGACTTCGTCAGCGTCGTCGAGGCTCCGGACGAGCGGACGATGGCGAAGGTGTCGATTGAAATGGGGTCGCGGGGAACGACCATGAACGAGACGATGACGGCCATCCCCGCCGAGGACTTCACCAAGGGCCTCTAGGCGCCCTTTGCGGGTCCTCGTCGTCGGCCAAGGGGGGCGCGAGCACGCGATCGTGCGCGCGCTGGCAAGCTCGAGCGATCCGCCCGAGCTCCTCGCCGCGCCCGGGAACGCCGGAATCGCGGCCGATGCCCGATGCCTGAACGTCCGGGCGGAAGACGTGGAGGGGATCGTCGCGGCAGCGGCAGCCGAATGCGTCGACCTCGTGGTCGTCGGGCCCGAGGCGCCGCTCGTCGCCGGGATCGTCGACGCGCTGGAGGCGGCCGGGACCGCCGCGTTCGGGCCGAGCGGCGAGGCGGCGCGGATCGAGGGCTCCAAGGTCCACGCCAAAGAGCTGATGGAGGAGGCCGGGGTGCCGACGGCGTCGCACGTGGTTCTGCGCGACCGCGACGAGGCGCTCGCGCATCTCTCCTGCGCCTCGTACCCCGCCGTCCTCAAGGCCGATGGCTTGGCGGCCGGCAAGGGCGTGATGATCTGCGCCGACGAGCGGGAGGCGCGCGCGGCGGTCGACGTCTTCTTCGTGGAGCGGCGCTTCGGCGAGACCGCGGTCGTCCTCGAGGAGCACCTGGTGGGCGAGGAGCTCTCGCTGCTCGCACTCTGCGACGGGGAGAACGTGCTCGCGCTCGCACCCGCCCGTGATTACAAGCGGATCGGGGATGGCGACCGGGGGCCGAATACGGGCGGCATGGGCTCGTACTCGCCGGTACCGGGGGTCGATCAGGAGCGGACAGCGCGGCTCGTCGACGAGATCCACCGCCCGATCGTGGAGCTCATGCGCCGGCGCGGCACCCCCTACCGCGGCGTCCTGTACGCGGGGCTCATGATGACGGCCGCGCGCGCCCGCGTGCTCGAGTTCAACTGCCGGTTCGGCGATCCCGAGACGCAGGCCGTCCTGCCGCGCCTGAGGTCCGATCTGCTGGACCTGCTCCATCTCCGGCGTCGAGGCGGCGGCGGCGCTGCCCGGCGTGGAGATCATGCACGCGGGCACGGCGATGCGCGGCGGAGAGCTCGTTACCGCCGGTGGCCGGGTCCTGAACGTGACGGCGCTCGGCGCGAGCGCCGAGGAGGCGCGCCGGCGCGCCTACGAGGCCGTCGGCCGGATCCACTTCGACGGAATGCAGCTGCGGCGCGACATCGCCGATGGCGTCGAAGCCGCGGTCCCTGCCGACCGCGGCTGAGGCGAGAATCCGACACACCGGCAACCCATGAAGGAGGAGGAGTGGAGTTAGAGGAGCGCGGCGTCGTCGCGGTGCAGACCGCGGAGCCTATGCCCGACGTCGAGGCGGCGTTCGAGGAGATCGAGATCGACGCGCCGCTGGTGGGGATCATCATGGGCTCGCGAAACGACAAGGACAAGATGCGCCCGGCGGGCCAGGCCCTCCAGGAGGCCGAGATCCGCTACGAGGTCCGGGTGATGAGCGCGCACCGCGACCCCGAAAAGGTGCGGGAGTACTGCCACTCGGCACGGATGCGGGGCCTGAAGGTGATAATCGCGGGCGCCGGGATGTCGGCCGCGTTGCCGGGCGTCGCCGCTGCCCACACCGACCTGCCGGTCATCGGCGTCCCCATCCTGGGCGGCAGCCTCGGCGGCCTCGACGCGTTGCTCTCCGCGGTCCAGATGCCGCCCGGCGTCCCCGTCGCCTGCGTCGCGATCGACGGCGCGAAGAACGCAGGCCTGCTGGCCGCCCGGATCATCTCTGCCTGACACGTCCTCCGCTTCGAGTCCGGGCGTGTCAGGGTTCGCGTCATGATCGAGCGATACACGCGCCCCGAGATGGGGGCCGTCTGGACGGACGAGCGCCGGATGTCCGCCTGGCTCGAGGTCGAGCTCGCCGCGACCGACGCCTGGGCCGCAGAGGGCGTGGTTCCGGCCGAAGCGGCGGCGGCCTGCCGCGAGCGCGCCTCGTTCACCGTCGAGGCGGTCGCCGAGCGCGAACGAACCACCGGGCACGACGTGGCAGCGTTCGTCGACGTCGTCGCCGCCAGCGTGGGCCCCGACGGGCGATGGATCCACTACGGCCTCACCTCGTCGGACGTGCTGGATACCGCTCTGGCGCTCCAGCTCCGCCAGGCCGGGCAGGTGCTGGCGGCCGGCGCGACCGCCTACCGGGCCGCGCTGGTCGAGCGCGCCTGGGAACACCGGGAGACGATCTGCGTCGGGCGAACCCACGGCATCCACGCCGAGCCGACGACGTTCGGGCTTCGCCTCGCCGGCTTCGCCTTCGAGGCCGAGCGCAACCGCGGGCGGCTCGCCCGCGCGCTGGCGGGGGCCGCGGTGGGCAAGATCTCCGGCGCGGTCGGCACCTATGCCTCGGTCCCTCCTGTCGTCGAGCGCCGGGTGATGGAGTCGCTCGGGCTCGCCGCGGAAGACGTCTCCACGCAGGTCGTCCCGCGCGACCGCCACGCCGAGCTAGTCGCGGCCATCGCGCTCGCCGGAGCCGGGCTCGAGCGGTTCGCGACCGAGGTCCGCAACCTGCAGCGGACCGAGATCGCCGAGGTGGCCGAGCCCTTCGGCCCCGGACAGAAGGGATCGTCGGCGATGCCGCACAAGCGCAACCCGATCCTCTCGGAGCGGATCTGCGGCCTCGCGCGCGTGCTGCGCGGCTACGCGCAGGTTGGCTTCGAGAACGTCGCCCTCTGGGGCGAGCGCGACATCTCGCACTCGGGAGCCGAGCGGATCGTCCTGCCGGACGCAACGGCCGCGCTCGACTACGCGCAGCACCTGGCCACCCGCGTCGTCCGCGAGATGGCGGTGGACGCCGAGCGAATGCGCGCCAACCTCGACCTCACCTGCGGCGCGCTGCTGAGCCAGCGGGCGCTGACCGAGCTCGTGGAGGCGGGCCTCGGACGGGACGATGCCTACCGCATCGTGCAGGCGGCGGCCCAGCGCGCGGTCGACGAACGGGCTCCGTTCGTGGACCTCCTGCGGGAGCGGCTGGCATCGCAGCCGGACGTTCCGGCGGCCGTCGCCGAGTCGGTCTCGACGCTCGACTACCGCTTGTACCTGACGCACGTTTCGGACGTCTTCGAGCGCCTGGAGGCCCTCAGCGATACCGCGTGACGTCCAGGAAGCCGCCGGGGAGGACGCGCGCGACGTCCCCGGGCTGCCCGGCGACATGCTTCGGCTTTGAGCGCGAAACGAGGTTGACGTAGTACGGCCCCGGCCTGGGCTGGCGCATGATCCAGGTCGCACCGGACTTGGGGGCGACGCACGGCGTCTGGTAGGCGCTCGGCCCCTGGGTGCAGTTGAACCCGTTCGCCGCCGTTATGTGCCCACCGTCGGCGCCCGCGCTAGGCAGGGCCGGCCGCACCGCGTCCGGGCTCCGCGCCAGGACGAGCTGGTCGGAGACGTACGCGGCATAGCCGAGGTGGCGGATGCCGGTGACCTGGCGGGCGGTCGCGGCGAGGACGTCGCCCCGCACGAGGGTTGGAAGCCGGACCGAGTAGACGACGCGGAGCCCCCCGTCCTGTAGCTCCGGCAGCTCGAAGTGGCGGATCTGCGTCGTGCGCCGGTCCCACGTGCCGGGCTGGACGCCGGGCGGGATCATCTCGGCCGCCATCAGCCCCTTGTTCTGGCGGACGGCGCCCGAGCGCTCGTCCGCGCCGATCACCAGCTGGTCGCCGGGCACGGCCTGACGAGCCGACGCCTGCAGCACGAGGTTCACGAAGCACGATCCGATCGCGCACGGCAGGTCGGCCTGCGGCGGGATCTTCGCGGCCTCATCGAATACGAGCACGCAGTGGTGGTTTCGATCCGCGATCGGCTCGGCGCGACAGCGGACGCTCCGCGGCGAGCCGAGCGGCAGCGCGAGGGGGGTCGAGGTCGAGGTGGAGTCGGGAGCAAGCACGAGCTGCCCGGCGACGTCGGGACTGAAGCGGTAGGTGCGGCCGATGCAGCGCGGGAGCGTCGGGTCGACGCAGGTCAGGCTCACCTGCACCTCACCGTAGAGGCGCAGCGTCGTCCCAGGCTCGAGCGCCCCGAGATCGGCAGGGTCGAGGGACATGACCACGCGCGGGATCTCCCGCCGCGGCTTTCCGATCGGGATCGTCCGCACGAGCTCGGATCGCGGGCCGCTTGTCGCGGCCCGCACCTCGCTGGCACCGGGTTGTGCCCCGCTGCGGCTAGCGCCGTGGCCCGCACCGAGCAGCAGCGCGGCGGCGAGGCCCATCCGGAGCAGGGCGCTCAAGATCCCGGCGCGCGCCGGATCGCCGGCGTCCCGTGGGCGGGGGCGAGGGTGACGTTGCGACGAACGATCCGCTCGGCGCGGGTCGACGCGGGGCCGAGGATCGCCTCGCGGAGAACGGTTCGCAGCACGACGCGCATCTCCAGCTGCGCGAACGCCGCGCCGAGGCAGCGCCTCGTGCCGCCGCCGAACGGTACCCACGAGTAGGTCTCGGGCGCACCGCCGTCGGCGAAGCGCTCCGGCTTGAACTCATAGGGCTGGGGGAATGTCGGCTCCCTGGTGTGCGCGAGCCAGATCGACGCCAGGACAACCGTCTGCTCGGGAAGCTCGTAGCCGCCGACCTCGGTTGGCTGGAGCAGCTTCCGCCCGGTGAACGGGACGACGGGCCGAAGGCGCAGCGCTTCGGTCGCGACGGCGTCGATGTAAGCATCGTTGCCGCGACGCGCCGCGGACCGCGCCCGCTCGAGCTCGGCCGGCGAGCGGAAGAGGAGCTCGAAGGTCCACGCGAGCGCCGTCGCCGTCGTCTCGTGGCCGGCCATGAGCAGCGTCATGAGCTGGTCGCGAAGCTCGGCGTCGTCCATCGAGGCGCCGTCCTCGAACCGTGCCGCGACGAGCATCGAGAGAATGTCCTCGCGCGCTTCGAGCTCGTGGTCGGCGCGGCGCTCCGCGATCTCCGCGCGGAGCAGCTCGTCGCTCCGCTCGAGGAGCCGGCGGAGCCGCCGAAACCGGGGCAGCCAGGCGAGCCGGCGCGTCGTGATCCCGATCGTCGCCGGGGAGCGGGTCGCGGCGAGGATCTCGACGAGGTTATGCCGCAGCTCGGCGCGCCGCTCCTCGCCGACGCCGAACACCGCGGCCAGGATCACTTCGAGCGTGATCGCCTGCATGCGCGGATGAAGGGCGAAGGCCCTGTCGCTCGGCCAGCGCGCGAGCTCCCGCAGGGTCGCGCGCTCGATCGTCGTCTCGTACGCCCGCATGCGCCGCCCGTGGAACGCCGGCAGCATGAGCTTGCGCCGCCGCAGGTGCTCGTCGCCGGTGAGGAGCAGGACCGACCGCGGCCCCAGCAGCGGCTCGAGCGCGAGGTTGCGACCGGGCGCGATCGTGTTCACGCGATCGCCGGCGAAGAGCCGCTTGAGCGACTCGGGATCCGAGACCATCACCACCTCGCCGGCGGGCAGGAAGTGGAGGTGGAAGGTGTCGCCGAACCGGCGCCGGCAATGCTCTGCGAACTCGACCGGACGCAGGAGGATCGCCAGCGTCTGCAAGCCCGGCGGGATCCGTGGCCCGGGCGGCAGCGCCGCCGCGCCACGCACCGCTGCTGGCCCGGCGGCGGTCGTGCTCGCCATCGCTAGCGGGTGCGGGCGAAGCGCTCGACCGCTGCCACGAGCTCGGCGACCTTCTCGTCGGCCTCGTCACCGCCGCGCTGCAGGGCGTCCCGCACGCAATGGTCGGTGTGATCCGCGAGGAGGCGCAGCGCGACACCCTCGAGCGCCCTCTGCACGGCCGCGATCTGCGTGAGGACGTCGATGCAGTAGTCCTCGCGCTCGACCATGGAGCGAACTCCTCGGACCTGCCCCTCGACGCGGGCGAGGCGGCGGAGGACTGCCTCCTTGTCGGCCACGTAGCCGGGGGCCTGGCGTGCTGTTTCAGCCATTCTCGAAGGTTACCGGGTGGGGGTATCGGCACGAGTGGGTGTCTCGACCAGCTCGTAGCCGAGCTCGGCGAGCGTCGGACCGGCGATCGCCTCGAACGCCGCCACGTCGCGCGGCTCCATCTCGCTGCGCCATCGCCCGGCGCGCTCGCCGCGGGGCGCCTCGGAGACGAGCGCGTGCTGACGGGCCCGCTCGCTCGCGCCGATCGCGTCCCGCCCGCCGCCGAGCTCGAGGTCGCGAGCTAGCCCCTCCATCCGCTCGGTCGCGGTGCGGTGATAGTCGAGCATCGCGGGATCGAACCGCAGATCGCAAAACGAGCAGACCCGGCGGACGATCGGCTCGGGATCCGCGACGAGCCCCTCGTAGCGCACCTCGGAGTAGTGGGGCACGCTGCGGGCCTTGCGGCGTGCGCGCCGGATCTGCGTGGTCCACTGCACCGCGGCGGCGTCGATCGTCTTCGGGCCCCAGCTCACCTCGAGCAGCGAGAGCGCGACGTCCCGGCCGTCGCGGATGATGTGGATGAAGTGCGCCTCCGGGAGCGCCGTCGCGATTCGCTTGAGCGTCTTCAGGTACTGCGGCGTCTTCTCGCCCCACCGAGGCTTCCCGTGCTTCGCCGCGTAAGCCTCGTAGAACGCGCGGGCCGCGTCGCCAGGTCGAAGCGCCCCCTCGCCCGCGAAGCGGTCGCGAAGCTCGCCCGCGTCGAGCCCGAAATCCGGCCAGCGCCGGTGGGTCGTGATGAGCTCCAGCGCCCGCGCCCGAACGTCCTCCCCCTCCGCGGCCTGCTGGACGAGCCGGATCAGCTTCGGCAGGAAGTGGGTCTCCGGCGGGATCGCCAGGTCCGGGTGGGCGTCGAGCATGAGGCGCAGGAGCGTGGTCCCGGAGCGAGGGACGCCGACGATGAACGGCGCCGGTGGCGGCTCGGGCTCGCGCAGCCGGGCCAGCGCGCGGCGTGCGCGCCGGCGGAGGAGTCTGATCGGCCCGGCCCGGGGCATGGGAACGCCTAGGGGTGGCTCCCACGACGTCGCACCGCACATGGCGGCCCCAGACGCCGCCATTCGGCGTCCTCGGTCGCTCGCGTGCCTTCGGGCACGCCACGCTCCCTGCGTCCTTGCCTGGCGGCGTCTGGACCTCGCCATTTTCGGCACGACGTCATCGGAACCACCCCTAGTCTGTCAGGACGATGAGCCCGATCCCGCGCTGGATGCAGCCGCTCGAGGCGCCGGAGTGCCCGCCAGGCTGGCGCACGGGGCCGCCCGACTTCGTCGGGGTCGGGGGGCAGCGCTGCGGGACCTCGTGGTGGTATCGAGGGACGATCCGGTCGCATCCGCAGGTGGTACGGATCGCCAAGCCCGGCAAGGAGCTTCATTACTTCGACCGCTTCTGGGGCGGCGAGCCACCCCTCGACTTCGTCGAGCGCTATCACGCGCTGTTCCCACGCCCGGAGGGTGCGATCACCGGGGAGTGGACGCCCCGGTACATGGTCGACTTCTGGAGCATGCGGCTCCTTCATGACGCGGCGCCCGGGGCACGGCTTTTGATCATGCTCCGCGACCCGATCGAGCGTCTGCGCTCGGGGATCCAGCGCGAGCGGATGCTCGCCGACGAGGCGGGCGTCCCGTTCGAGCTCGCGCACCTGTCCGAGGCGGTCTACCGCGGGCTCTACTACGATCAGGTGCGGGGCGTGTTCGAGCTCTACCCGCGCGAGCAGGTGCTGGTGCTGCAGTTCGAGCGCTGCCGCGCTGAGCCCATGGCCGAGATGCGGCGAACGCAGGAGTTCCTCGCGCTCGAGCCGCTCGACGAGATCCCCGAGAA
>WNFW01003866.1_pt1 | contig 20915 bp, 22 predicted proteins | sample 5400131 | NCBI WGS metagenome assembly WNFW01 (sample SAMN13153362, study PRJNA577476) | soil metagenome | isolation source: 20 cm soil or saprolite under grassland replicate 1 | place: USA:California | collected 2016-06-15 | reverse complement strand
CGTCGACCATGGGGACGGGTACCTGAGCCTGTACGGCCACAACGAGCGGCTCTACAAGGCGGCCGGCGAGCCGGTCACGGCGGGCGAACCCCTCGCCGCCGCCGGCGACAGCGGCGGCAGCAGCCGTCCGGAGCTGTATTTCGAGATCCGCAAGGGCGGCAAGCCGGTCGACCCGCGCCCCTGGTTCCGGGCCGCCGATCCTTAGGGCCCGGGGGCGCCGGATGTGACTGGGGTCAATGTTTTGCCCCCTGCGCCGGGCCGGTAGGCACTTTCGCCAACTCGCGCAAGGATCCCGGACGCCTTAAGCGCAATGGTGCGGGCTGGCGCTTTGCCAGAATCGGCCCGCACACCGTCCGGACCATGAATTCATTGCTAGACAGCGAGCACGTTCCCGGCCGGCCAGGGCCCCGTTTCGAGCCCTACGTGCGCCTGGTTCACTGCCTGCTGCCGCGCACCTCGTACGTCGCGATGTTCGGGCCCGCGGGCGACGTCATGTGGTCGACCGAGCCCGTGACCGGCCCCGATCTGATGAACGTCGTCGATGACGCGCTGCTGAGCACGCGCTCGAACCCGGAAAGCCCGGGCCAGGTGCGCCTGCTGCCCGGGAATGTGCCCGTGTACCTGTGCTCGCTGCGCGATGACACCAAGCGGCTGCTCGCCGTTGTCGCCGTCGTGTGCCGCGCCAGCGAGTCCCAGGAGCGCAAGAGTCCTGACTTCGCATTCGCTTACACACTGCTGTCCCCGATGCTCGAGTGCCTGCGGCGCGAGCTCGTCAGCCGCGCCACCATCGATGAGCTCAACCACACCGTGGGCGGGCTCGACCGGGGTATGAATCTGCTGCTGGCCTACGGCAGCGCCGAACAGAGCGCCGCCCCGGCTGATGGAGCCAACGACCTGGAGGCACTGCTGCAGCAAACCATCGAGCACCTGCGCGCCCGCACCGGGGCGCTGCTCGTGCCGGAGCGCAACGTCACGCTGGTGCGCGCGGGCGTGCACGCGCCGGCCGACACGCAGTTCCTGATGCGCGCGCACCGCCGGCTCCTGTCGCTGGCGCAGGCGCAGCGCGAGCCGGTGGTCAGCAACGAAACCCTGTCGGCCGCAACGCCCGACGCCCTGGCGTACCGGGTGTTGTGCTGCTCGCTGCGCTCGCGCGCCGGACGCTTCATCGGCGTGCTCGCGCTGCTGCGCGAGGCGGGCGCGGAAGCCTTCACGGAACGCGATGCCCACATCGCCGAGATCCTCGCCCGCAAGGCCATCGGCGTCATCGAGAGCAGTTACGACGCCCTCAGCGGCCTGTACACCCGCACGGCGTTCGAGCGGCGCGTGCGCGCGGTCATCGCGGACCACAAGGCGTCGCAGGCGTGGAGCGCGCTGTACATCGATGTGGATCAGCTGCACGTCATCAATGAGAAGGCCGGCATGCACGTGGGCGATGCCGTGCTCGCGCAGCTGGGCGAGCTGCTGCGACAGCGCCTGCCTCCCGGGGCCTTCGGCTCACGCATCTCCGGCGATCGCTTCGTCGTGCTGGTGCCGGCCGAGATGCGTGACTCGGAGCGTTTCGCGGAGTCGCTGCGCGAAGGCGCCGAGCGGCTCGCCATGACTCACGCTGCGGCGCACCTGCCCGTATCCATCAGCGTCGGGGTCGCCCCACTGGATTGCGCCGCGGACGAGCTGGCGCACGTGCTGGCGGCGGCCGAGACCGCCTGCAAGGCCGCCAAGGACCGCGGCCGCAACCGCGTCGAGGCGTACCACCAGAGCGACCAGAGCATCGTGCGCCGCTATGCCGACATCCGCGTCGCGGCCCAGTTGCGCGAGGCCATCGACGCCGGGCGTCTGCATCTTTACGCGCAGCTCATCCTGCCGTTCGCCACAGCCGACAGCGCCCGGCCGCACTACGAGCTGCTGCTGCGCATGACCGACGAGGATGGGCGCACCGTGGGGCCGGACAGCTTCCTGTCGGCGGCGAACCGCTACCAGCTGATGCCGACCATCGATCGCTGGGTCGTCAACCATGTCATCGAGGCGCTCAAGCCGCGCGCCACCGTGCTCGAGGGCAAGGCGCTGAGCGCGTCGCCGGGAGCGGCCTGGATCCGGAGCTGTTCTGTTTCGAGCTCACCGAGAACGCCACGGTCCTGAGCCTGCCGCGCGCCGAGGCGCTGATGCGGCGCCTGCGGCAACTGGGGTGCGGCGTGGCGCTCGATGACTTCGGCACCGGCCTGTCCTCGCTCTCGTGCCTGCGCCAGCTGCCCGTGACCATGCTGAAGATCGACGGCAGCATCGTGCGCGAGGTGCTCACCGATGCACGCGCCGAGTCCATGGTGCGCGCGATCGCGCAGCTCGCCCGCGGCATGTCGATCATCACCGTGGCCGAGTACATCGAGACCGAGGCCATCGGCGCGCGCATCGCGGAGCTGGGCGTCGACTACGGCCAGGGTTTTGCGATCGGCAGGCCGATTCCGCTGGCCGAGCTGCTGTTTGAATTGCCGCTGCCGAGCGCGCCAGCCGCAGCCTCGCCGGCCGCAGAGCCCGTGGGCGAGCCGGAGTGGCACAGCGGGGCGGCCGGGTGATGGCACGTCCGCGCACGCTGGTGGCGCTCATCGCCGGGGCCGTGCTCGGCTTCGGCGGGGCCCTGACCGGGGGAGTGCTGGCTGACCGCTCCGGCGAGGCCTCACTCCCGGCGCATCCCGCGCGCCCGGTCGGCGGCACGGCCCTGCCCTGGCAGGAGGCCAGCCTGTTCGCCGAGGTCTACGAGCGCATCAAGCGCGACTACGTGGACGACGTCGACGATCACGCCCTGATGGAGAAGGCGCTGCGCGGCATGGTCGCCGCACTCGATCCGCACTCGGCCTACCTCGACAGCGAGGAGTTCGAGGAAATCCGCCTGAGCACCATGGGCTCCTACCCCGGCGTAGGCATCGAGGTCGCGGCCGAGGACGGGGTGGTGAAGGTGCTGCACCCCATTGAGGGGTCGCCGGCACAGCAGGCGGGGCTTGAGCCGGGCGATGAGCTGGTGAGAGTCGACGGCAACGACATCGGCGCCGACCTGGCGGGCGCCATTGCACGCATGCGCGGCGCTTCCGGAAGCCTGGTGAAGCTCACCATCCGGCGCAACGGCACGCCCGGATTCATCGAGTACGCGCTGCGCCGCGCCCAGGTCGAAGTGCACAGCGTCCTGCAGCAGAGCCTTGAGCCAGGCTACGGATACCTGCGAATCACGAGCTTCAGCGAGACCACGCCGGGTGATGTCGGCCGGGCGATTGCCCGATTAAGACGAGACAATCCGGGTGGCATCAGGGGGCTCGTGCTCGACCTGAGAAACAATCCAGGCGGAGTGCTCGAATCCGGTGTCGCCGTTGCCGACGACTTCCTCGACCGCGGTGTGATCGTGACGGCGGACGGCCGTACGCCCGAGGCGCGCTTCCGCATGGATGCGGCCCCCGGTGACCTCATCGGCGGCGCCCCGCTGGTAGTGCTCGTGAACGGCGGCTCGGCCTCCGCTTCGGAGATCGTGGCGGGTGCGCTGAAGGACCACGGCCGCGCACTGCTCATCGGACGGCGCACCTACGGGAAGGGCTCGGTGCAGACCGTCATGCCCCTCACTCACGGGGGTGCGGTCAAACTCACGACGTCCCGTTACTTCACGCCCTCGGGCACCTCGATTCACGGCAAGGGCATCGTTCCGGATGTCGTCGAGGACGGCCCCGGGGCACCCCCCGCGGAGCTGCTGGCGGGCAGGGGCTCGGCGCCCCTGGCCGATCGCGACCGCGACGTGCGCGTGGCACTGGACACTCTGAAGACCCGTGGCGCCCTGGCGCAGCACGCAGCGCTCCCGGTGGCCATGCGCGCGCTCGTGCCCTGAGGATTGGCCTCGAGGCGCCGGCGCCTCGCGGTGCTTACCCGCAGCGGGTGCTTCCCGATATCCTCCCCGGCCACATGCTCGCGTGGCTCATCGACGTGGTCCTGCATCTTGATCGGCACCTCCTCGAGCTGCTGACCCGCTATGAGCTGTGGATCTATCCGATCCTGTTCGCGGTGATCTTCGCGGAGACCGGGCTGGTGGTGACGCCCTTCCTGCCGGGGGACTCGCTGCTGTTTGCGGTGGGCGCGCTGGCGGCGGTGGATCCCAGCGGCGTCCTGCAGGCGCCCCTCGCGAGCGTGACGCTCGGGGCCGCGGCCGTGCTCGGCAACACCGTGAATTACAGCATCGGGCGCGCCATCGGCCCCCCGGCCTTCAGTGGCCGTTACCGCCTGCTCAAGGTGCAGTACCTCAGGCGCACCGAGGAGTTCTTCCGCCGCCATGGCGCCATGGCGATCCTGGTGTCGCGCTTCCTGCCCATCATCCGCACCTGCGCGCCATTCGTGGCCGGCGTCGGGCGCATGCCGTTTGCGCGCTTCCTCGCGTACACCCTCGCGGGGGGCTTCGCCTGGGTGCTGCTGTTCGTCTGGGGCGGCTACCTGTTCGGCAACATTCCGCTGGTGAAGGAGCACTTCGGAGTGGTCACGCTGCTCATCGTCGCCGTATCGCTGGTGCCGCTGGCCAGCGCCCTGTGGCGCCGCCCCCCCGCGCCCACCGAGTGACCAGGCCGCGCCGCGGCGGGGACCTCAGGCGTGCGCGCCGAGCGCGACGATGGCGCCGATGATCGCGCCGATGATCGCGCCGATCAGCAGCGCGAGGTTCGGAATCGCGGTCAGGATGAACCCGATGTGACGCGCCTGCGGCGCCTTCACGTAGCCCTGGAAATACAGCGCCCGCCCGATGAGGAACACGACTCCGAGCACCGCCGCCACGTGAGCGTTGACGTAGCGCGCGAACAGCAGCACCGCCGGCACGAAGACGACCAGCTGCTCGAGCGTATTCATCTGCACCCGGAAATAGCGCTCGAACACTTCGTTGCCGGTGGTGGCCGGCGCGGGGATGTTATAGCGGGCGCGCGCCCTGGCCACCGCCACCCCGAACAGGAAGAACTCGACCAGGGCGAGGGCAATCACCAGGTGAACGAACGGCATGAAGGCTCCGGCTTTTCAGCCACAATGGCACAATGCGCTCATGAGCGACAAGGAGCGCGGCTACGCACACCGGGTCGACATCCGCGCCGACGCGCAACAGGTGTGGCGAGCCCTCACTGAAACCGAGCAGCTCACCCGCTGGTGCTCACCGGATGCGGAGATACGCGCCCGCAAGGGGGGCCTGTTCCGCGCCAGCGTCGACCGGGTCACCGAGTTCGAGGCGCACATCGAGCTGTTCGAGCCCGGCCGGCGACTGCGGCTGATCTATCTGCCCGCCCCGGCGCTGCCACCCGCCGACACCGTGATGGTCGATGACTTCATGCTCGAGCCGGTGCCCGGCGGAACCATCGTGCGCCTCTTGGGCTCGGGTGTACCGGCGACGCTCGAATGGGATACTCAGTACCGGCGTTTGCGCACCAGCTGGCAGCAGGCCATCGTCCGGCTCAAGGTGCTGCTGGAGCGGCAACCCGGACCGGGCGCGAGCCCATGAGGGGATTTCTGCTGCGCGCGCTGATCAGTGCGATCGGCCTGTGGCTCGCGAGCGTGTGGGTCACGGGGGTGCGGATCCATGGCGTCGGCACGCTGCTCCTCGCGGCGCTCCTCCTCGGCGTCGTGAATGCCATCGTTCGGCCGGTCGCGTTCATCCTGACACTGCCGCTCACGATTCTGACACTCGGCCTGTTTCTCCTGGTGCTGAACGCGGCGATGGTGGCGCTGGTCGCCGCGATCCTGCCGGGCTTTCACCTGGGGAGCTTTCGCGCGGCGCTCTTCACCTGGATCATCGTCTGGCTGACCGGCTGGGCTGCTTCCGCGCTCATCGGGCACCGCGGAATCGAGCGCTTCGCGCGCCGCTGACGAGCGGCCGGATGTCGGGGCACAGGATGTCGGGAATGCGATGTACCGGAGGCTGCGACTACGCAGCCGAGAGCGCGCGCCCCACCCAGCGATAGAGCGCGTAGATCACGAGCACGAAGGCGATGCCGCCGAGCCACTCGGAAGCGGTGGAGAACGAGTCTCCCACCACGCCGATGGGAAATTGGTTGTTTGTGAAGGCCACCAGGGCCGTGAAGATCACCGCGAGCACGCTCTCGCCCACGATCAGACCCGAAGCGAGCAGCACCCCCAGTTGCTTCGTGGCCTCTGGTTTGGCAGTCCTGTCTGCGCCTCTGTCAAACCACCAGCCCACCAGCGCGCCCACGGTGACCATCAGCGTCGACGCCGTGGGAAGGTAGATGCCGAGGCCGACGGCGAGCGGCGGTACACGCATGGAGCGGGTGGTCTTGGAGAGCAGCCAGTCGAGCGTGATGATGGCGGCCCCGATGAGTGCGCCCCAACTCATCAATTGCCATTTCTCCGGGTCGTTTTGGATCACCGCCTGGCCGAGAGCAGAGATGAGGCCCGCCTGGGGCGCGGGCAGTGCGTGGGCTGACGCGCCGGGGGCGCCCGCAAAACCGTAAGCCTTGTTGACCAGGTCCAGCACTGGCGGGATCACCAGCGCGCTGGCGACTACGCCGATCACCAGCGCCCACTGTTGTTTCGAGGGCGTGGATTCCACCAGCTGGCCGGTTTTCAGATCCTGCAGGTTGTTGTTGGCAATGGCCGCCACGTTGAATACCACGGCAGTGACGAACAGCGAGTAGGCCACGAGCGCCTTGCCCATCTGCGGGGGGAGCGAGGACTTGACGCTCACCACCAGGAACAGCGCCGTGATGGCCACCACCAGGATGCCGATGCCCGAGAGCGGGCTGTTGGAGGCGCCGATCAGCCCCGCCATATAGCCGCACACGGTCGAAACCAGGAAGCCCACGACCACCACGATGACGATGCCGCCGATGGTGAGCAGCAGGGCATGGTCGCCCAGGCCCGCGCTCCTAGCGAAATCCCACAACAGCCAGCAGATCGGCAGGATGCAGAGCAACGACACCAGGCCCACCTGATCCACGGGAATGTCGTGCTCGGTGCGCGCCAGGGTGTCCCCTTTGCCGGCCTTGCGTGCCCGGGAGGAAGCGATGGCGCCTTTCAGGCCACCGATCACCGGCTTCACGAGCTTGATGAGTGTCCAGATGGCGGACACGGCGATGGCACCGGCGCCCACGTAACGGACATAGTGGCTCCAGGTGGCATGCGCGAACTCTCCCGCATCGCCTGCGGACGCGTGCAGAGCGCTGAAGTGCGGCACCCCCCAGCCCCAGCCGATGAGGGCGCCCACGAACATGGCGATGCCGCAGCTGATCCCCACCAGGTGGCCGATGCCGAACAGCGCGCAGGAGAGCTGAAAATCGAAGCCGCTGACCGGCGCCTGTTGGTCGCTGCCCAAGCGGAAGCTGTGAGCCACGTCCCCCAGGAACAGCCGCGTCTGCACCATTACCAGCAACAGGGCGGAGACCAGCGAACCCACCAGCACAGCTTTCAGGCCCTTGCCGCTGGATTCCACCGAATCCGGGTCCGTAACGTCGCCGGAACCGACCTTGATGACCTCGGCGCAAGCGGTGCCCTCGGGGTAGGGCAGATCCGAGTCCGTCACCAGCGCGCGGCGCAGGGGGATGGAATACATGACCCCGAGGATGCCGCCTGCGGCGCAGATGGCCACCGACTGCCAATAGGGGAAGCCGCTCCACCACCCGATCATGATGAAGCCGGGCAGCACGAAGATGATGGAGGAGAGCGTGCCGGCGGTGGAAGCCACCGTCTGCACGATGTTGTTCTCCTGGGCGGTGGTGTTGCCGAGCCAGCGCAACAGCGCCATGGAGATCACTACCGCGGGGATGGAGGTGGAGAAAGTGAGCCCGGCCTTCAGCCCGAAGTAGACGTTGGCGGCAGTGAAAACCACGGTGAGCACCACGCCCAGGACAAGTCCGCGCAGCGTCAGCTCGACGCGCGATTCCGTCTTCATACCGCGCAGCGTCAGCCCGACGCTCGATTCCGTCTTCATAGGCTCGACCCCCAGGTGTTGGTGTTATATCCGGCGCTTCAGGTGCGCGCGCCGAGAGCCTCCTCGAGCACGGTGGTCAGCGGCTTGAGGAAGAAGGACTCCTCCGGCATGAGACGCGCGCTGACGCCGTGGCGCTCGAGCGCCCCCGCCACCACCGGACCCACCGCGGCGACCAGGGTCTGCCCGAGCGCCGCGCACACCGTGGCGGCGGGCGCGACCGCGAACAGCCGCTCGACCTGCGGCGTGCTGGTGAAGGCGATCGCGTCCACCTCGCCGGCGCTGAGGCGCGCGATCAGCCCCTGCACCGCGGCAGCGTCGGCGGCGTCCGCATACACATAGGGCGCAACGCACCGCACGGTCGCGCCCGCGCGCTCGAGAAACTCCACCAGCGGGGTGTTCGGCTCGGTGCCGTAGAGCTGCACGCCCACGCGGCGGCCCTTGAGGTCGAGGCCGCCGAGCGCGGCGATGACGCCGGCCGTGGTCGGCGTCGGCGCGGGCAGGTCGGGCTTCAAGCCGAGCTCGCGCAGCGCCCGCGCCGGCTTGGGTCCGCGGGTGATCCTGCGCACCCGGGCGAGCGCTTCGAGAAAGCCCGCCCGCAGCTGCGGCTCGTGCCGCTCGATGCAGGCGAGGATGCGCCGCAGGCCCTCGCCGGTGGTGAGGATCAGGTCATCGCAGGAGCCGCCGGCGAAGGCCCGGGCGAACGCGAGGACGGGCGCCGGATCGGGGGCGTCGCGGATGGCCACCAGCGGGCAGCGCACCACGCTCGCGCCGCGCCGCTCGAGCATCGCGGCGAACACCTCGAGCTCACGCGTTTCCGGCACCGCGATGGTGCGGCCGGCGAGTGGCTGCGGATCCATACCCAGGCATCTTAGCCGCGCCGCGCTCGCGGCGCCCGCTTGCCGCGCCGGGTGTGCTGCCGCGCCGACTGTGCTGCCGCGCCGGGTGTGCTGCCGGGCCCGGGGGTGCTGCCGCGCCCGGGAGTGCCCGCTCACCGCGCCCCTGCGCCGTCATGGGAAAGGTGCGCGGGCGGTGGCACGCGTTATGCTAGCGATCATGGTCAAGATGCTCGCCGTGCTCGTGGTCCTCATCGCCGCGCTCGCGGGCTACACCTGGGTCACGCTGCACTGGTCATATTCAGACGGCGAGCGCGCCGGCTACGTGCAGAAGCTCTCGCGCAAGGGATGGCTGTGCAAGACCTGGGAGGGAGAGATGGCGATGGTGACCATGCCGGGCACGGTCGCCGAGAAGTTCGCCTTCACGGTGCGCGAGCCTGCGGTTGCCGCCAAGCTCAACGCCAACGTCGGCAAGCGCATGGCGCTGCACTACGAGCAGCACAAGTGGATTCCAACCTCCTGCTTCGGCGACAGCGAGTACTTCGTGACCGATGTGCGGGTGACGGAGTAGCGCGGCCGGATCCCGCCACCGCCGGCTGAGCGCACGTCCCTGTGCGCGCACAGTTGCGGAACTACTGCCTGTCGAACACCAGCGTCTCGTCGCCCTCGGCGCCGCTCAGCTTCGCACCCGTGTTGTGTACGGTCAGCGTCTTGCCGTCGGCCGATACGACACGGTGAACGTGGCCAACAACCTTGCCGGCCTTCTTGAGAACAAAGTCCCAGGTGTTTGCATCGATCTTCTTCGCGACCGTCGCGTCCGAGGTTCCTCCCGGGGCCTGCTTTTCCTCCTTGCCGTCGCGGTATTGTGCGTGGTTGGACTTCTCCTTGCCGTCTGCGCCTGTCAGCTTCTGATCCAGGGTGTACAGCCCGTTGGCTTCCGTGTAGACCCGGGTCCCCCCGGTCAGGGCCTTGTCCGCGAACTTCGATTTCGCGACGTTGAGCGTCCAGCTCCCGACGATCGGATCTGCAGCGAAGGCAGGTGCGGCGAAGAACACCGCCGCGAGCAATATGAGTGACAGTAGCCTCTTCATGTGATCCCCCTTGGGTTATGGCGTGGACTTTTTGTTGCAACGCGCTCGGGTACGGACCTGAGCGGGCGTGCGAGGATGCGCGCGCGCGTTGCGAAGATCAAGAATGGGGCTGCCGGGGCCGCTATCTCACCCCAGCCATCATGCGTTTCACGAACGGCGTCAGCAGCACCATGACGGCCCCGCCGATCACACCGTACCAGAAGATCTTCAGGAACAGCGCCGGCAGCGACTCCAGGTGCGTCGCGTCGTACTGGCCGGTGAGCTGCCCCGCGAGGTTGCTCCCGAGCGCCAGCGACAGGAACCACACGCCCATCACCTGGCCGACGAAGCGCGGCGGCGCGAGCTTGGTCATGTAGGACAGTCCCACGGGCGAGAGGCACAGCTCCGCGAAGCTGTGCAGCAGGTAGGTGAGCACCAGCCAGGTGGGCAACACGGTCTCGCCGGCGAGCACATACTGCGAAGCGAAATACATGACGATGAATCCGAGGCCCAGCAGTATCAGGCCGGCGCCGAATTTTGCGGCCGCGTTGAAATCACGGCCGCGCTTGCCGAGGGCGATCCACAGCGCCGCGAACACCGGCGCAAACACGCCCAGAACATGACCGAGGCGGCGACCAGCGCCACCATCACCAGTACGCGGTTGCGCTCGACTCGCGTGAGCCTGGCGAAGAACAGCAGGTACACGAAGTAGGCGACTCCGAGGGCCAGCATCGCCCAGGAGGTGGAGTCGGCGAGCACCACCGCATCGATTCTCAGGAGCCCGGCGAGCAGCGCCAGCGCGACGCCGGCGAGGAGCGCGAGGAACACGATCACCGGCGTCCAGGAACCCCGCTCACCCTCCGCCGCGGCAAGTCCCGCCGTGCCCAGGTAGTGGCGCGTCCACAGAAACTGCGCCAGCCCCAAGCCCATGCCGAGAGCGGGCAGCGCGAAGCCCCAGCGCCAGCCGAGCCAGGCGGCGAGCAGCGGCACGAGGACCGAGCCCAGGAGCGCCCCGAGGTTGATGCCCATGTAGAAGAAGGAGAAGCCGGCATCGCGCCGCGAGCCGCCCTCCGGATAAAGCGCCGCCACCATGGCGCTCACGTTGGGCTTCAGGAGCCCCACCCCCATGACGATGACGAGCAGGCCGAGGAAAAACACCGGCGTGTTGCCGAGGGCGAGCATCGCGTTGCCGAGCGTGATGAGAAGGCCGCCGCTCAAGACCGCACGCTGCGCGCCGAGCAGCCGGTCGGCGACCCAGCCGCCGAAGAGGCCGAGCAGGTAGGTGCCGCCGAGGTACAGCCCGTAGACCGCGCTGGCGGTCTTGTCATCGAACCCGAGCCCGCCCTGCTTGACCGCAGCCACCATGAACAGGATCAGCACCGCGCGCATGCCGTAGAAGGTGAAGCGCTCCCACATCTCGGTCATGAAGAGGGTCACCAGCCCGCGCGGCTGGCCGAGCACCGTGCGCGCCGGCGCGGCGGGGACGAGGGTGGCATCGGCGGCCTGATTCATGGTCGATTCCGGTCAGCTGTCGCCGGCCTTGGCCGCGGCTTGCGCGCCCTTGGGGCGTGACAGCAGGCGCGCCATCAGGATCCCGCCTTCGTAGAGCAGGTACATCGGTATGGCGAGCGAGCATTGCGAGATGGCATCCGGCGGGGTGAGGAGCGCGGCGAGGATGAAAATGCCGATCAGCACGTAGCCGCGGTGCTCCTTGAGCTTCTCGAGGCGCACGATGCCCATCACCACCAGCAGCACCACCGCCACCGGCACCTCGAACGCGAGTCCGAAGCAGAAGAACATCGTGAGCACGAAGTCCAGGTAATTGTTGATGTCGGTCATCATCGCCACGCCCTTGGGCGTGGTGCCGGCGAAGAACTGAAACATCACCGGAAACACGAAGTAGTAGGCGAAGGCGATGCCGACGTAGAAGAGCACGATCGAGGACACGAGCAGCGGCACCGCAAAGCGGCGCTCGTTGCGGTACAGGCCCGGAGCGACGAACGACCACAGCTGGTAGATGACGTACGGCATCGCGATGAGCAGGGCGGCGAAGAACGACAGCTTGAAGGGTGTCGTGAAGGGTGACATCACCCCGGTGGCGATGAGGTTGCTTCCCTGCGGGAGCTTGGCGAGCAGCGGCTGCGCGACGAAGCTGAACAGGTCGTTGGAATAAAAGACGCACGGTGCGAACGCGATCGCCACCGCCACCAGCGCGCGCAGCAGCCGGTCCCGCAGCTCCAGCAGGTGCGAGATGAGCGTGCCTTCGGCGAGCTTTTCAGGTTCCTCGCTCATCGGCGCTCGCGTCGGGCCGCACGGCTGCGGGGTCCGCGCCGGTGGCGTCGGTGGGGTGGGCGTGCGAGAAGGTATCGGGGGGCACAAGCGGAGCTTCCGTGGCCGCCGCGCTCAGCGGTGGCACCGGCGGCGGGGGCGCAGTGGCGGCCGGTGCCTGCGCCTTGCGGGCCTGCTCGAGCTGCACCTCCTCTTCGAGCTGCTCGCGGAACTGGCGCGCCATGGCGCGCGCCCGCCCGACCCAGCGGCCAATCTCGGAGACGACGCGCGGCAGCTTCTCCGGTCCCAGCACGATCAGCGCCAGGACGAAGATGATCAGGATCTCCGAGAACCGGCCCTCGAACAGATCAGCTGCTCCGTTCGTTCTTCGTGTCGCTCTTCTTCGCGACCTCCGGGAACTCCGCGTCCGTGCCCTCGGAACGGATCTGCTTCGGCGGGGCGCCCTGCTCCTCCTCGCCCTCGCTCATCGCTTTCTTGAACCCGCGCACGGCGGCGCCGAGATCCGAGCCCACCGTGCGCAGCTTCTTCGCGCCGAACACGACGAGCACGACGAGCAGTATCACCAGGAGCTCGCGCATTCCTAGTCCACCCATGGCTCACGACTCCACGTAACTCTCCGCCCGCGCAGAGAAAACAATCGGATGATAGGTCAAATGAGCCCCCGGAACCCCACAAGTTCGACCGATTCCGCTACCCATGTCACGCCCGCGGCCTAGGGGGTCTCGAGCCAGAACGTCACCGGGCCGTCATTGACGAGCGCCACCTGCATGTCCTCGCCAAATACGCCAGAGGAAACAGGGGCATAGGCGCTGTGAGCGCGCTCCACGAGATACGTGAACAGGCGCTGCGCCTGCGCGGGTGCGGCGGCCAGGCTGAACCCGGCGCGGGTGCCCTTGTGGGTGTCGGCGGCGAGGGTGAACTGCGGCACCAGCAACAGCCCTCCGCCGACCTCGCGCAGCGCAAGCCCCATCCGCCCCTGGGAGTCGGGGAAGATGCGGTAGGACAGCACGCGCTCGAGCAGCCGCTGCGCCGCCTCCTCGGTGTCCTGCCGCCGCACGCCGATCAGCGCCAGCACGCCGCGGCCGATGGCGCCGACCACCTCGCCCCCGACACGAACCTCGGCCTCGCTGACGCGCTGGATGAGAGCGATCATGACACGGGGATTGTGTGGCATTCGGCCCGGCCAGTCCGTAAGATTCGGGGCCGTTTTTTGCTGGCGGAGACACCGATGCAGGGGCGCGGTCGCGGGTCTGCAGTGCACGCGGGACTTGCGATCGCCGCGGCAGTGGGCTTAGCGGGCACGGCGTGGGCGCAGGGCGCCGCCGCGCAGGGCGACGCCAGGCACGGCAAGGCCATCTCCTACACCTGCCTCGGCTGCCACGGCATCGACGGCTACAAGAACGCCTATCCGATGTACAGCGTGCCGAAGCTCGAGGGACAGAACCCCGATTATCTGGCGGCGGCGCTGCATGGCTATCGCGACGGCGACCGCGCGCACGTGACGATGCATTCGCAGGCCTCGGAGCTCACCGACCAGGACATCCTGGACATCGCCGCGTATTTCGCCGGCAAGCCGCTCACTGCCTCCGGCAAGGCGCAGGGGAGCGTGCCGCAGGCGGCGGCGCTGTGCGTCTCGTGCCACGGCCAGGACGGTGTCGCCATTGCGCCGCTGTACCCGTCCCTCGCAGGTCAGCACCAGGATTACCTGGTGCGCGCGATCGACGAGTACCGCAAGGGCGGACGCAAGAATCCGGTCATGAAGGGCTTCGCGGCGAGCCTCAAGGACGAGGACGTCGAGGTCATTGCGCGGTACTTCAGCCACCTCACTCCCGCGCTCAGTACCGAGTCGCGACCCTATACCCGGCTCACCGCGCACTGAGGCGGGCGCGCGGGTTACCGCAGGCGGCGGGAACTTACCCCCGAGCGCTGCGGTATTTCATAACGCAGGCAAGAAAGCAGGCAGGCCCGGTAGAGCCTTAAGGCTCCCATAAGGCGCCTTGCCTAAGTTAGCAGGCAAGGCCCCTTACCTTACGGAGTGCTGCCATGAATCTGCCGAGTGTGATCAGAAAACCGCTCATTGCCGCCATCCTCGGCGCGCTCACCATTGCGGTGCCGGCCGGTGCGCTGTACCTGGCGGGAGCGACGCGCGCGGTGGCCACCGCACCCAGCGCCGCAATGGCAATGACCGGCGGCGCGACCGGCACCAGCGCAGCCGCGAGCCCGGCGACGCCGGCGCCCGCCGCAGGCCCCGCGACGATGCTGCCGGACTTCAGCAGCATGGTGCAGAAGTACGGTCCGGCCGTGGTCAACATCAGCGTGGTGAGCAAGGTGTCGACCTCCTGGAACTCGGGCGACAACTCCGACGACAACCCCAACGACAATCCCAACGACACCAATCCCTTCGGTCCCAACAGTCCGTTTGCGCCGTTCTTCCGCGGCCTGCCGTTCCAGATGCCGCAGCCGCAACCGATGCGCGGTGAAGGCTCGGGATTCATCATCCGCCCGGACGGCGTCATCATGACCAATGCGCACGTCGTCGACGGCGCGAGCGAAGTGACCGTGCGCCTCACCGACCGGCGCGAATACACCGCCAAGGTCGTGGGCGTGGACCCGAAATCGGATATCGCGATCCTGCGCATCCCCGCCAAGGATCTGCCGACGGTGAGGATCGGCGACTCGCGCGGGCTCAAGGTCGGGGAATGGGTGCTGGCGATCGGCGCGCCGTTCGGCTTCGAGAACAGCGCCACCGCGGGCATCGTGAGCGCCAAGGGCCGCACGCTCGATTCCGGCTACGTGCCCTTCATCCAGACCGACGTGCCGATCAACCCGGGTAACTCCGGCGGCCCGCTGTTCAACATGCGCGGCGAGGTCGTCGGCATCAACTCGCAGATCTACAGCCGCAGCGGCGGCTACATGGGCGTGTCGTTCTCCATCCCGATCGATGTCGCCATGCAGGTGGGCGAGCAGCTGCAGACCACCGGTCACGTCACCCGCGGCAAGCTCGGCGTGGTGATCCAGCCCGTCACCCAGGGACTGGCGGACTCCTTCGGCCTGCCGCAGCCCGAAGGGGCGCTGGTGTCGAGCGTGGAGAAGGGCGGGCCGGCGGAGCACGCCGGAATCGAATCCGGGGATGTGATCCTCAAGCTCAACGGCGCCCCGCTCAAGGACTCCAGCGAGCTGCCGGTGCAGATCGCGGCCATCGCCCCGGGCACCAGCGTGACGCTGGAGATCTGGCGCAATCACGCCACGCGTGAGATCACGGTCAAACTCGGCACGGTGGCCGACAAGCGCACCGCCGCCAACGGCGGCCCGCACCCTGAAGGCGGCAAGCTGGGACTGGCGGTGCGTCCGCTGACCGCCGACGAGCAGCGTGGCGCCAACACCAGGGGCGGGCTGGTGGTCGAGCGCGCCAGCGGTCCGGCGGCCGAGGCCGGCATTCGCCCCGGGGATGTGGTGCTGGCCGCCAACGGCTCCCCGGTGCACGACGCCGAGGAACTGCGCAGCGCGGTGGAGAGATCCAAGGGCCACGTCGCGCTGCTGATCCAGCGCGGCGACGCGCGGCTGTTCGTGCCGGTGCGGGTGGGCTGAGCCTGAGCTGCCCAGGCTAGGCGGCCGAGCCGCTGGTCACCAGCGCCGCCATCAGCTCGTTCACCGGCAGGTCATCGAGCGCGGCGGCCTTCGCGAACAGCGCCTTGACGCGCTCGGCCTGCCTGGGCGCGAAATGCGCATCCACCGCGGCGCTGAATTTGCCGACCAGCAGCGGCATGCCCTCGGCGCGGCGCTTGCGGTGGCCGATCGGGACATCGACCTGCACGCGCGCGGTGGCGCTGCCGTCGCGGAACAACACCTGCACGGCATTGCCGATGTAGCGCTTGTCGGCGGCGTAGTACTCCTGCGTGAACGTCGGGTTCTCGCGCACCTGCATGCGCTCGCGCAGCGCGTCGATACGCGCATCGGCGGCCACGGCGTCCTCGTAGTCCGCCGCGCCGAGGCGCCCGAAAATCAGCGGCACCGCGACCATGTACTGGATGCAGTGATCGCGGTCGGCGGGATTGGCGAGCGGCCCTACCTTGTCGATGATGCGCACGCCCGGCTCCTGGGTCTCGATGACGATGCGCTCGATGTCGGCGAGCCGCTCCCTGACCTGCGGATGCAGGGCCATCGCCGCCTCGACTGCCGTCTGGGCGTGGAACTCGGCCGGGTAGGAGATCTTGAACAGCACGTTCTCCATGACGTAGCTGCCGAAGGGCTGCGGCAGCGAGAACGCCTTGCCCTTGAAGAGCACGTCGTAGAAGCCCCAGGTCTTCGCCGACAGCGCGGAAGGGTAGCCCATCTCCCCGTTGAGCGCCATGAGCGCATGGCGCACCCCACGGCTGGTGGCATCGCCCGCCGCCCAGCTCTTGCGCGAGCCGGTGTTGGGGGCATGCCGATAGGTGCGCAGCGCGCCGCCGTCGATCCAGGCGTTGGACAGCGCGTTCACGATCTGATCGAGGCTGGCGCCGAGCATGCCCGCGACCACCGCCGTCGAGGCGACGCGCACCAGCAGCACATGATCGAGTCCCACGCGGTTGAAGCTGTTCTCCAGCGCCAGCACCCCCTGGATCTCGTGCGCCTTGATCATGGCGGTGAGCAGTGCGCGCACGCTCGGCGGGGTCCGGCCCGACATGACGGCGTTGCGCGCGAGGTAATCCGCCACCGCGAGGATGCCGCCGAGATTGTCCGAGGGATGGCCCCACTCGGCGGCGAGCCAGGTGTCGTTGAAGTCGAGCCAGCGGATCAGCGTGCCGATGTTGAAGGCCGCCTGCACCGGGTCGAGCTCGAAGGAGGTGCCCGGGACGCGCGCGCCGCCCGGCATGACCGCTCCGGGCACCACGGGACCCAGGAGCTTGCGGCAGGCCGGAATCGCGAGCGCCTGCAAGGCGCAGGCGAGGCTGTCCATGAGGCAGTAGCGCGCGGTCTGGTACGCCGGCTGGCTCTCGACGGTGAAATTGCGGGCGTAGTCGGCGATGGCGCTGAGCACCCCGTCCGGTGCCGGACGCAGCGCGGACTTGACCAGGTGTGCGGACATGTGACCTCACGCTCGAGCGCGCACCTTCAGGGCCGCTGCCCGATGGGCACGAACTCGAGGCTCTCGGGGCCGGTGTAGTGGGCGGCCGGCCGGATGATCTTGCCGTCGGCGCGCTGCTCGATGACGTGCGCCGCCCAGCCGGTGGTGCGGGCGATGACGAACAGCGGCGTGAACATCTCCTTCGGTACGCCCATCATGTGGTACGAGACCGCCGAGAACCAGTCGAGGTTGGCGAACATGCCCTTGAGGTCGCGCATCACGGTCTCGATGCGCTCGGCGATGTCGAACAGGCGCTCATTGCCCGCCTCGCGCGCCAGCTCGCGCGCCACCTCCTTGATGACCTGGTTGCGCGGATCGGCGAGAGTGTAGACGGGGTGCCCGAAGCCGATGACGAGCTCGTGGCGCTCGAGGCGCGCGCGGATGTCCGCAGCGGCGGCCGCCGGGCTGTCGTAGCGTTGCTGGGTCTCCAGCGCCAGCTCGTTGGCGCCGCCGTGCTTCGGTCCGCGCAGCGCGCCGATCGCGCCGGTGATGCAGGAGTACACATCCGCGCCGGTGCCGGCGATGACACGCGCGGCGAAGGTGGAGGCGTTGAATTCATGCTCGGCGTACAGGATCAGGGAAGTGTGCATGGCGCGCACCCAGGAGGCCGGCGCGCTCTTGCCTTGCAACAGGTGCAGGAAGTGCGCGCCGACCGAGTCATCCTCGGTCTCGACCCGGATGCGCTTACCCACGCGGCTGAAGTGGTACCAGTAGGTGAGCATCGACCCCAGGCACGCGATCAGCCGGTCGGCGATCGCGCGTGCCCCGGCCGCGCCATGATCCTGCGGCTCCGGCTCGAGGCACCCGAGCATCGAGGCGCCGGTGCGCAGCACGTCCATCGGGTGCGCGCTCGCCGGCAGCACCTCGAGCAGCGTGCGCACGCCCTCCGGCAAGCCGCGCAGTGACCTGAGGCGCGCCTTGTAGGCGCCGAGCTCGGCGCGGTTGGGGAGCTTCTCGTGGATCAGCAGGTACGCGATCTCCTCGAACTCGCAGACGTTCGCCATCTCCAGGATGTCGTAGCCGCGATAGTGCAGGTCGTTGCCGGTGCGCCCGACCGTGCACAGCGCGGTGTTGCCCGCGGTCACGCCCGAGAGCGCCACCGACTTCTTGGGCCTGAAGGGGCTCGCCTCAGTCATCGCTCACTTTCCCGAACAGCTCATCGAGTTTCTTCTCGTACGCGAGGTAGCCGAGCACGTCGTAGAGCTCGGCGCGGGTCTGCATCAGATCGAGCACGCTCTTCTGCGTGCCGTGCCGGCGGATGGCGCCGTACACCGTGGCCGCAGCCCTGGCGGCGGCGCGAAAGGCGGACAGCGGATACAGCACCAGGCGCACGCCCGCGCCGCCGAGCTCCGTGCTGCTGAAGAGGGGGGTCTGGCCGAACTCGGTGATGTTGGCGAGCACCGGCACCTCGAGGCTCGCGGCAAACTGCCGGTACTCCTCCAGGGTCTGCAGGGCTTCCGCGAAGATCATGTCCGCGCCGGCTTGCGCGTACGCCGCCGCGCGCTCCAGCGCCGCGCTCTGGCCCTCCACCGCATGCGCATCGGTGCGCGCCATGATGACGAACTCGCCATCGGCGCGTGCGTCGACCGCGGCCTTGAGCCGATCGACCATCTCGGCGGCGGACACCAGGGCCTTGCCCGGGCGGTGGCCGCAGCGCTTGGCGGACACCTGATCCTCCAGATGCATGCCGGCGGCTCCGGCGCGGATCAGCTCCCTGCAGGTCCTGGCGATGTTGAAGGCGCTACCGAAGCCGGTATCGGCATCGACCAGCAGCGGCAGCGGGCACGCCGCACTGATGCGCCGCACGTCCTCGCAGACCTCATTGAGCGTGGTGATACCGAGGTCCGGCAGCCCGAAGGAGGCGTTGGCGACTCCCGCGCCCGACAGGTAGATGGCGCGAAAGCCCGCGTTCTGCGCCAGCAGCGCCGCGTACGCGTCGATCGTCCCGACGAGCTGCAGGGGGCGCTCGGCCTCGACCGCCTCCCGCAGGCGGGTCCCGGCGCTGACTGATCGCTGCGACATGACAGGACCTCGAAACGGGGCCGATATTCTATACGCGGCGCGCGCCGGCGGACCAGCCGCGCCGTATCCTACTGGCGGGTAGGATGGGGCGCGGCATCAGGCGATGCGCACCACCGTGCGGCCGGTGACCGCGCCTTCGAGGTAGGCGGCAAACGCGCGCGGCAGCTCATCGAAGGCGATGGTGCGCGTGACGATGCGCTCGAGGTGCCGCGGTCGCAGGTCGGTGGCGATGCGCTTCCAGACCGCCAGCCGCCACTCGCGCCGCGTCGCCGAGGAGTTGATGCCGAGGAGGTTCACGCCGCGCAGGATGAAGGGCATCACGGTGGTCTTGAGCTCGGCGCTCCCCGCCATGCCGATGCTGGCGATGTTGCCCCAGAAGTCCACGCTGCGCGTGAGCCAGGCGAGCACTTCGCCCCCCAGAGTGTCGATGGCGCCGGCGAAGCGCGCATTCTCCAGCGGCCGGGAGCCGAGCTCGAGGTCCTGGCGGGCGAGCACCTGCGCCGCGCCGAGCTCCTTCAGGTACTCTGCCGCGGCCGCCTTGCCGCTCACGGCCACGACCCGGTAGCCGCGGGCGGCGAGCATATCGACCGCGATGCTACCCACGCCTCCGGAGGCGCCGGTGACCGCGATCGGCCCGCCAGCCGGGGACTGGCCGTTGTGCTCCAGGCGGTGGATGGCGAGTGCCGCGGTGAACCCGGCAGTGCCGAGCGCCATGGCAGTGAAGGCATCGAGTCCCTCCGGCATCGGAATCACCCAGTCTCCCGGCACGCGCGCGAACTGCGCGTAGCCGCCATCGTGGGTCTCGGACAGCCCGCAGCCGGTCACGAGCACCGCAGCGCCGGGCCGGTAGCGCGCATCGCTCGAGGTTTCGACGACACCCGCCAGGTCGATGCCGCCCACCAGCGGGTAGCGGCGCAGGATCTTGCCGGCCCCGGTCGCGGCGAGCGCGTCCTTGTAGTTGATGTCGGAGTGGCTCACCCGGATCACGACCTCCCCGGGGGCGAGCTCATCGAGCGTGACGGGCTCGAAGCGGGCGGCAATCCGGCCCCCTTCGGAATGAATGCGGAACGCCTTGAAGCTGGAAGTCATGCTCGCACCGCCACCGCGTCCTTGACCTGCGAAGCCCGTGCAGACCCTAACGCCGTGCCCCGACGGCGGCAAGCGCGCGCGTCAGTGCCGGCCGAGGCGCTTGAGCCACACCATGAGACCCTGGGTGTTGAGCTCGAGGTCGCCCTCCAGGACCTTCTCGATCTCACCATCGCTGAGCGCGCAGCCGTGACCGTGCGCCAGATCGAGCCACAGAGCGCGCATCGCGGCGCGGATGCCGGCGGCGGGGTCGGGGTCCTGCGCGTGAGCGCGCGCGATGCGGGCCAGCTCACGCACCTGCGGCTTGAGCAGCTCGCCCAGACGCGGCACGCCGGTCACGCGGCTGAAGTGCATGAGGTATACGGACTCGGGGCGGTACGCCAGCATCCGCTCGATGGAGGCGATGAGCTGCTCCGGATCGAACTGCGAAGGGGGCGTGGTCGGGGTGATGAAGGCGCCCTGCGCGCTGTCGAGCGAGCGGTAGGAGATGCCGAAGGTGTCGCCGGCGAAGATGCTGGCGTGCGCCTGGTCCACGACGGCGTAGTGGTGCAGCGCGTGCCCCGGGACGT
>WNFW01000773.1_pt1 | contig 20921 bp, 18 predicted proteins | sample 5400131 | NCBI WGS metagenome assembly WNFW01 (sample SAMN13153362, study PRJNA577476) | soil metagenome | isolation source: 20 cm soil or saprolite under grassland replicate 1 | place: USA:California | collected 2016-06-15 | reverse complement strand
TACCGACGTGTTGTGTATCTACTGAACTCATCACCGCGGTCGTCAGGGGCGCCACGCTTACAGCCATGCCTATACCCAAAACGACTGCTGCTGGAAAGAAAGTCGTCCAGTAGCTTCCTCCGATACCTGGCACAGCATAAAGAGCGAAACCGATGGCGGCGATGATTGGGCCAATTATAAGAGGGAGTTTCGCCCCAACACGGGCCACCAGGCCTCCTGACCAGCGGGAGAGAGTAAACAGGAGCACAATGATCGGCAGACTTGCAGCCCCGGCGGCCGTTGGTGAGTAGCCCTGTACGCGAATCAGGTTAAATGGCACAAAGAACAGGCTTCCGCCGAGGGCCGCATATAAGAAAAACGTTAACAAATTCGCGCCGCTAAACGTTCGAGAACGGAACAGGCTGAGTGGCATCATCGGTGAATGGCTACGAGCCTCCACCAGGAGGAATAGCACCAGCGCGACTACGCCAACTGCGATGCTGGCGAGTACAAGCGAATTGCTCAAACCAAGGTCGTCCGATTCAATCAGCCCATAGACAATACCTCCCAGACCAAGAGTTGCCAGCAACGCGCCCCACCAGTCCAACCCTTGACCGGCTTCTACTTCTCCGCGACTTTCTGGCACACGCCAGAACAAGACGAAAAGCACGATCACGGCGATAGGAAGATTGATAAAAAAGACCCAGCGCCACGAAGCGTATTGAACCAGTACACCCCCCAATACTGGACCTATCACCGAAGTGATCGCTGTGAAGCCTGACCATGTGCCTATCGCTCGCCCGCGCTGCTTGCTATCGAACGAAGCGCTGATAATGGCTAAGCTCCCTGGAATCATCAATGCACCGCCTATACCCTGAATGGCACGCATGATAATGAGCACAGTCACATTCGGTGCGAAGCCACACAGGATTGAGGCCACTGTGAAGAGTAGGATACCAATGGCGAAGATGCGCCGCCGACCAAAATGATCACCTAAAGACCCTCCAACCAGAATCAAGGATGCCAGGAAGAGTGAGTATGCCTCGACGACCCATTGAACGTCGGTGGCAGTTGCATGCAGGTCCGTCTGGAGCACTGGCAATGCCACGTTGACGACCGTGCCATCGATGAAGGCCATACTTGATCCGAGGATGGTTGCTACGAGTACCCAGGTACCAACCGATCTTTGACGGGTTTCTACACTAGGAGCCGTATAAGGAGCACATTGAATAATGCCTTCGTCACATGGTGACTTCTGAATGTATGCCATTTAATAGTCTCCTTGTATCTTCATAATCGATTGGTTCACTGTCCACAGATTATTTTATGTATATGCCCTAGCCTCAGTTGCCTTAAATGCGGCGTAAATTATTTTGCCCTCGCTCAACTCCATTCGACTTGCTGAAGCTTCAGTAATTTCAGCAGTAAGAGGTAGCACAGAATCGTCAACAATAAGACTGACACGGACACGTCCATTGTGCTCGCTGCGACTGCCGAAAGGTGCTCCCAGGTGTAACAATTGCACGATTGTACCCTGAAAAACATTGCGTGCAGAGCTATCGGGCAGCGTTTGATACAACGTGATGCTACGGGGGTCAACGAGCACAAACGCCTCTTCACCTGCGCCTGGCAGCTTTTGTGCTTGTTCTTCCAGAGCTGCACTTAGCTCAATGCCGGGTCGGCCATTATATTGCAGTTGAATAGTGCACATTGCACCAGCTTCGCAACATATAACACGCCCACGGAAGAAATTCATTCCCACCAACTCAGCTACATAGGAAGATCGAGGGTATTGTAAGAGGTCTCGATGACTGCCCTGTTGAATAACATGACCCTGCTCGAGAACCAGGATATGATATCCGAAGAGCAATGCCTCCAGGTACTGATGGGTCACCATTACAGTTGTGATGCCAGCACTAGAGAGGAGATTACGCAGTTCCTGACGGACTTCACGCCGTGTTTGCACATCTAATGCTGCTAACGGTTCATCGAGTAACAACAACTGGGGATGCAATGCCAATGCTCTGGCGATCGCCACTCGTTGTTGCTGTCCTCCTGACAATTGGGCAGGTCGACGTTGATCATATGCAGCCAGATGCACCTGCTCCAGCGCCTCGTCCACGCGCTGGCGAACAACTTTGTGTGGCAAATGTTGGGCACGCAGACCAAAGGCAACATTTTCGAAGGTGGTCATATGTGGAAAGAGCACGTAGTCCTGAAAGACATAGCCAAAGGGACGTTCTTGAGGCGGAATAGCAATGCGTCGTTCACTATCAAAATAGGGTTTTCCTTCAAGAGAAATATGCCCCCGCTCTGGATGAAGTAAGCCCGCCAGAAGGCGTAAGACGGTACTTTTGCCCGCACCACTTTCGCCAAGCAGAACGGTGGTTTTACCCTTTCCTGCTGAGAATTTGATATCAAGATGAAAGGTGTTGAGGTGAGTATCAAGAACTGCCGTTAACATATACTCAGTATAGTCAAGACTTCAATAGATATGCAAGCAGAAATGGTCAACGTATAGCAACGTTTAGCATTCTGCATAACTTACTTTTTGATAGTATCAGTACTTGCGTTAGAAGACAAATCGTGGTATACTCATAAGCAATGAATGAAGTAGAACGCTATTCTGGCCGACATTAGACCGGAAAGGCAAGGCAAGAAATGGCAACGAAGCCAATAGAAACAAATACAATAACTCAGGCTTACCAGATGTGCCCACGTTATGAACATGCTATTCAGCTACTTGGGAAACGTTGGACAGGACTCATCCTCGATTCGCTCCTGGATGGCTCACGGCGGTTCTGCGAACTGACTGCGACTGTTGAGGGACTCTCTGATCGTGTTCTCAGCGATCGCTTACGTGAGCTTGAATCCGAGGGTATTGTTGAGCGCATTGTTTATCCCCAAATCCCTGTGCGCGTTGAGTATCGCATGACCGAGAAAGGCCACGATCTGAGGCCTGTAGTGCAATCAATCCATGAGTGGGCTCAGAAGTGGATAGAGTTGCCACAATCCCCTGATGAATAAACCGCTGGAATAAAAGAAGCCTAGCATCTCATTCAAAATAAACTATGGGCAGGGTGAAGTATATCTCATCCTGCCTGTTATGCTATAATAGCGCTATGGAAAATTTATGGGCACCCTGGCGTATGGCTTTTATCGAACCGAAAACCCCACATTCGCAAGAATGTATTTTTTGCACTCAGCCAGCAGAGCATCGTGATGAGGAGCATCATATTCTGTATCGGGGTACGTTCTGTTTTATGATGTTGAATCTCTACCCTTATAATAACGGACATATCATGATCGCTCCATATCAACACGTTGCAAGTATTGAAGAACTGGATGCAGGGACACTTGCCGAATTAATGGCTCAAGTACAGTTAGCGTTACGAGCGTTGCGTGTTGTTATGAAACCTGACGGATTTAATATGGGCATCAACGAAGGGAAGGTGGCAGGGGCAGGTTTCGCCGAGCATATGCATTTCCATATTGTTCCTCGATGGAATGGCGATACTAACTTCATGCCGGTCATTGCAGATATTAAGGTGGTACCAGAACATCTTGATATCGTGTATCAAAAACTAACTCAGGGATTGAAATCTTTGCTTGATGAATAAGAAACTGTTGAGCAATAGGAGGTGCAGATGTTAGAAGCGGACTGGCAAGCAGTAGCTGACAGAAGCTTGAAGAAAAAGGGCCCTCATAGATCGGGGTAGTGAATTTCAACGAGAAACTTTGTCTCTCTTCAATTTAGTTGATTGTGGACGTTGTAAGATCACAATATTCTGATGCGCTATATTGGGAAGTAGTCACTGAACTGCTACCCGCCAGTATAGATGTTATCATTAGCCTGACCACGTTCATTGATATCCGATTTAACGGCTGTATCAGCAGGAACTGCTACACTACTTCTCTCTTTGGATTTCTGCTCATAAATCCAGGCGCGATGATACAGGATTTGTGCCGCCTTCATGGCATCGACATCTATATTGGGATCATTTGCAAGGGCTTCGAACCGAGCAGCAATATCACGTATGGTCTGAGGATCTCTCAAATGTCCAGATCGCACTGCCCCATAAGAATCTTTGAGCATTTCGATAGATGCAGCTGAAACAGGTACAGGCGGGTGAGAAGGCGCTTGAATTACCATTTGAACTGGCTGGTTTTCTACAGGTTTTGGCACTATCCGAGCTTGTTGTGGTTGAGCTGCGGTTGGATATGTGCCACGTGTCATACCAACATCCATAGGTGCCTGTTTCCAAGGAGGATTCATGCTTGAAGTCAGGTGTGGTATCAATGTGACATCCTGGATGCGTACATAATTAATCATTACGCCCCATTTTTCTACCTGGTCCTGGACACGTTTTGCCAATACATCGTTGACACGATCCCAGCGTGTTATGGTTGCCGTATCTATTGAGTTGATATCTACTAATGTCTGTGGTTGTGCCCCTTGCGGCATATTCATGAAATCTGCTGGAGTCAATTCATTGATCACACTCTGCATAGTTGACACGAATAGTTTCTGCAAAGCGGTTTCCCAGTCATCCACCTGGAGTGCTGCAAGGTGGGCATCCTCTGGCAACAGTTTGTAAGAGATTAACGCTATGAGTTTGACATCCTCGTCTCGAGAAATCTTCACTATCTGTTCAGGACATGTCCATGTTATCTCTTTTGTTTTTAATCGATTACCAACTTTTTCAAGCGGCATTTTGAGGTTGGGACCAGGGTAGAGCGTACGTGCGTATTTGCCGTTCGTCATCACGATATCAACATAGCCTTCAGGCACTTGAAGAAGTGAGCGACGAGCCAGAAACGTACCTATGATAAGGAAGATTACCAGCAAAAACAGACTGGCACCAAAACCAAAGATTGCCAGCGTTCCAGCTACTAAAAAAAGCGCGTAGCCGATGATGACGAATAAGGTCCAGTATGTGTCATTTGATCCTGCATAATAGAGCAGAGTTCCTTGCATAATTACCAGGGCAATGAGCAGTACAGCTAAGGGCAAAGGCGGTAAATACGACTGGCCTTTCAAGGTGAATGGCAATGTAAAGAGGAAGATCAGAATGGCAAATGGTAAAGGCACAAGTACAGGAGAGAACCTGCGTATAACCTGGCTAAATCTATCCTTGCCAGAAGAGCGAGTGTCCTGGGACGGTTCAACTTCATCATGCTGGATGGGTGGAATTACAAATCCCTGATTATCAGCTGTTCCAGTTGTGGAAGAACTAGCGGGTTGCTGGTCCTTCTTACTATCATTAGGACCTTCTCCCCATATGGCATTCGAATCGCCTTGTTCAGATGTCATACGTGCACCTCCCTATCCGCTGCAGACATGCGGATTCTATTCTTTCTCACTGTGTCCTATTCGATCATCAATCCTGGAACAATTTTGAACCTGGTGCCTTTTGCTGCCCTATGCGGCAGGATCCACATCCTCTATCCTTCGAGCAACTGCCAGTAGTGCTACCACAAGTACAACTCCCTCCGGTGCTGCACCCTCCCTTGCAACCACCTTTCTTACCACATGACCCACACGTTGTATCTGCTAGTTCCTGTTTTAAAGGAACCTGGATAATAACGCCACTTTCAAGCATTACCTCAACCGATTCTTTTGGCACATTGATCGCGACAACTTTGCCCTGCCCCCCTGGTGTATCCAACATGGTGCCTACCTGGGGCATATTTTGTTTGGTCTGGACATAGTTATCATTTTCATATGCGAGACAACATAGCAGGCGACCACATACACCTGAAATCTTTGAAGGGTTGAGAGGTAAATCCTGCTCCTTCGCCATCTTAATCGAGACAACACCGAAATCGCTAATCCACGAACTACAGCATAGAGTCTTACCACACATTCCTACTCCGCCTTGAAGCTTTGCCTGGTCGCGTGCTCCAATTTGGCGTAGTTCAATGCGCGTACGAAAGGTAGCTGCCAGATCACGCACTAATGCACGGAAGTCGACACGTTCGTCGGCAGTGAAATAAAAGGTTAAACGACTTCCATCAAAGGTATACTCGGCCTCGACTAATTTCATCGGCAAATTGTGTTGCTGAACCTGCTGAGCGCATTGGACGAGCGATTCTTTTTCTTTGCCTTTGAAAGAGAGCATCATGCGCAACTCATCTTCATTTGCCAAACGCAGCACAGGCTTTAAAGGATCGCTCAATTCTCTTTCTGCCAACTTTTTGGAGGCGATGACTACGCGACCTGCTTCTACTCCCCGACTTGTTTCAACAATGACGTACTGCCCCGTTGAATATGATGCCCCTTGAGGGTCGAAATAATAAATACGTCCAGCAGGGCGGAAACGAATGCCGACGATTGTGACAATTTTTTCTACAGTCGACGTTCCAGACATGCTTCTCAATCTCTAGTTACATATCGTTCGCGAGTAGGATTGCCTCTGCTACTTCTCGCATAGATTTGCGATTGTTCATACTCGCCTTTTGAATTTTGCGAAAAGCCTCCTGTTCAGTGAGGCCTTGTTTTTCCATCAAAACACCTTTGGCGCGCTCAACTATTTTGCGTGTCTCCAATTGCTCACTCAGCGTGCGAGTTTTTTCTTCGAGAGCACGAAATTCGCTATAACGAGCCAGAGCGATCTCAATTGCTGGTGATACCTCGCTTTCGCGAAGTGGTTTGACGATATAATTCACAACTCCTGCCTCTTTGGCACGTTCAACGAGTTGTTGATCCCCAAAGGCCGTTAGCAGTAAGACAGGGGCGATTTTTTCTTGTGTCAATGTCTCGGCGGCCATAATTCCGTCCATATCAGGCATACGTATATCCATAATCACGAGATCGGGACGTATCTCACGAGCCAGATTCACAGCGCTTAGACCATCGCCCGCTTCCCCAATGACCAGATACCCCTGTTTAGAGAGAATATCCTTCAGATCCATACGCTGGATGGCTTCATCGTCTGCGATTATGATACGTGTAGGCATAACGGCCTCTCTTTCATTTCAAAACCCAACCGAACTACTACCTCAATGAAGGCAAGCTGGCTTGTGTAGCCAGAGTAGAAGTCCATACTGTTACTTATGCAAAGTATACCATACGAATACGGCTGAATGATTTACTTCTTGCGTTCACGCCTCTGAAGATAGCGCTGCTGTTCGCGATACTCCTGGTAAAGATCGTCATCAGCGCCTTTTACACCTTGCTTCAAAGTTGGTTGCGTATTTTTAGTATTGTCAGACTGGGAAGAGGATTGGCCTGACCTGCCACTTTGACTCGTTGACTGCCCACTCATCGCCCCAAGACTACGAGGAATAAGATCGAAGCGAGCCAATACTATCAACAAGATAATCAATGTCAACAGGTAAAGAGCCGTTGATGTTGTAACGGCAAAAGATCCTATTTGGAAAAGCACTTTGTCCAGATGGTTAGAAACCAGGAAAGCCCTTTCATATTGCCCAACAAACATTGCAACAACAACATAGATGATCATTCCGTACAAATACTTTGTCTTAAAAGCACCTTGCCTTGGTTGAGCCTTTGCAGGAGTTGATTTTGGAGCTGCCTTGTTCGTGCTAACCTTGTTTGCGTTTGATTGAGATTGCGCGGGTGTACTATCTTTGGCTGCAAGATTATTTGCAGAAGATACTGTCGAATTGCGGGTTGCGCGGGCAATACGGGCAGATGCTTGATCAGACTCTACTGTACCACCTTTGTCGCTTTTGCCGACACTTGAAAAGAATTTCGGAAATCGACGGGGTTGAGTATCCTTGACGGTTTCAGGGGAAACAACTTCTTCGACTGGCTGTATAGTCTCACCTGTCACCTCGACTGATTGATCCTGCGTTGCCAGATCGTTTGAAGAAGGGGTAACCAATACTGGACGGTTTTTACTTGTATTCTTACTACGTTTATTTTGCGCAGCTTTCTCTGGCTGCACTTGATGTGTTCCTGCATTTGTTTCTTGATTCATGATTGATCTCCATGGGTTTCGTTGAATTGGTCATAAGACACCTGCTCATCGCCATAAGGGTTTTCTTGATCGGATACAAGGTGATGGGTATTCGCCGGATTTATTTGTGGTGTTGGTGAGTACATGGAACTAGCAACCTGTGGTTGCGGTTGTGACATCGATGTGTAAGCCGGTGTGGGCTGTTGAGGAGATGATAACACTCCGGCCTGGGACATTGAGTTTGAATACTGTATAGAAGGATTAGCTGGAGCTATAGATTCTACTGCTGCAAGACCAGCACGTGCTATTTCATCATCTCGGCCAGGAGCATTGCCACCACTTACTCCGATACCACCAATGGTCGCACCACCCATGCGAATAGGCCATCCACCGGCAGCCATAATAAATTTTCCCTGTGTCATTGTTGCCATACTCGAGGCAAACCCCGGAATACCTGAGCCCCATTGGGCAACAGCATCGGTCGATTGATTGAACATCACTGCTGTGCTGGCCTTAGCAAGACTAATGTTACCCGTAGCCCAACCATAAGGAGCCATCATTCGCTCAAAAAGAACGAGGTGACCTCCAGCATCTACAATTGCGATGCTCACAGGGCTGCGCAACTCTAGAGCACGCTGCCTGCTGGCTTCCAGAATTCTACGTGCAACTTCAATCGTTAAACTCACAGGTTGCTCCTTTATGGCGACGTTTAAAAGTCGCTCAATATCCACACTTGCTATTGCTGCCAGTATATCGTATTGCTTGACTACTCACAAGGGGTATTCATGTTAAACTTATGCGCTCCTTGCGCCATTCTAGTTTGCTGTATTTGTCCTCGACAAGTTGGTTGGCTAGTTCCCATTCCGAGTGACTGAGCGTATCAGGTACAAAATCCAAGTGTAAAGCAGCACTAAAGCCGCTTTTGAACGCATCTGCAACAGCATCCCATGTTGCATAGGGAGCAAATGCATGCAATGGTGCAGTTTTTTCAGAATACAGAGCTAAAGCTTCTTTCCTTGCAGCTTCATTTTGAAAACGCAACATAGTGAAGAATTCAGCAGCGCGGTCATCGAGTGGTAATGATCCCTGTTGCAGTAACGTATCATCTTTCCACACTTGTGCGCTACCGATAAGTTTAAAACCATCACTTGTCAAATCTGCTTGAGTTGACGAAGCAAAGCAAGCTGCTGAGGGATTTTTGCTGACACGACCTTCACTTAGTTCAGCCTGCACACCAAGGCATGTGAGCGCAGCGAGCAATCCCTGGGCAAGGTAAGCGTAGGCAGCGATAATACCTGATGGTACACCGAAGCGTTTACTCATAACGATACTATAGGTAAATTCATCACGATGGTAGACAGCTCTTCCACCGGTGGGACGCCGAACCAGCGCTACTCCACGTTCTAGACACTGCTCGCTTACTATCTCTCGTTCGATACTCTGAAAGCGTCCCAGTGAAATCGAAGGTTGTGACCATCGGAATACACGCAGGGTAGGCGGCACTTCACCTTGCAAATGATGGATTAGTATAGATTCATCGATGGCCATATTCATAGCGGCATCGTGTACATGTGTGTTGAGGAAACGATATGGTTCGGGCATCAATGATTCCTTATTAGGAACGTTATTGTAAGCGTGCTTCTTTCCATTTTTGACGTTGATTTTCACGAACTAGTTCTGAAGTCGGCGTATACAGAGCTAAGAAGTTGTCGCGAAAAGTTGGATACTTTCCTGCGATGATCGCTGCTCGTAATTGACCAGCCAGACGTAACATAAAACGCAGGTTATGAATAGTCCCTAATCGATAGTATAGTTGCTCTTCAGTACGCGCCAGGTGATGTACATATGCAGCACTATAATTTCTACATGTATAGCAATCGCAGTCTTCCTCAATTGCCTTATGTTGTGTACGATAGCATGCCGATTTGATATTTATGCGCCCATATCTGGTGAATAGCCCCCCATGGCGAGCCACCCGCGTAGGCAGTACGCAGTCGAACATATCCATGCCGAGACCCACTCCTATCACAAGGTCTTCGGGAGAACCTACTCCTAAGAGGTGGCGAGGTTTATCCTTTGGCAATTCAGGCGTAACATACTGCAAAAGATCCCACATTGCTTGCTTGGGTTCACCAACCGAAAGCCCACCAATCGCAACACCATGAAAAGGTAAACTGCCAATGAAACGGGCGCTTTGCTGGCGCAGTTCTGGCTCAAATGCCCCTTGAACAATGCCAAAGAGCGTTTGCTTCGATTGATAGCCCTCTTTTGCGATCCATGCGCGTTCCGCCCAACGATGCGTGCGCTCCATAGCTTCTTTTGCCATATCGTACTCACAGGGATACGCTGCACAAATGTCGAGAGGCAAAATAATATCAGCACCAAGCTCATACTCGATCTGCATCACATTTTCAGGAGTAAGCAGATGAGCAGAACCATCAAGATGTGATTTGAATGCAACTCCTTCTTCACTCAACTTGCGTAGATGCCCTAAACTGAATACCTGAAAGCCTCCACTATCCGTGAGAATTGGGCCATTCCAATGCATGAATTGATGCAGTCCACCAAATTCGGCAATAAGTTGAGAGCCAGGTCGAAGCATCAGATGGTACGTGTTGGCAAGGATGATTTCTGCTCCTGCTTCTCGCAACTCTTCAGGTGAGACGCTTTTAACTGTTGCCTGCGTACCAACGGGCATAAAGATGGGTGTTTGGAAACTGCCATGTGCTGTTTGAATCGTCCCTGCTCGCGCCCAGGAGTCAGAACATTCTGCTTCGATAGTGAATGAAAATGATGACATGCTATTCTATAGTTCTGCGCTTTGTCTATTTATTACTGAGCATATTGCCGTGCTCTACGCTGTCTATTGTCGCATATTCGTCAAGGAATGGGTCAGGTCCTCCAAACCGATAATGGAGTGTGGGTGCTCTGTGACAATGCGATGGCTGATTTGGTGATTCGCATCCTGTTTCAACCGTCTCTCTCGTCCACTGATGACCACCAAACGGCGGGTAGCGGAACGAGTGCCTTTCTTCTGCAACCGCTTTTTCAGTCTCGCATAGTGATCGGCTTTAGCACGAACTACCTACAATAAGTGACCTTCTCTAGTGAGAAATGCACATAAAAAGTATATCAATATAGGCACAATCTCTTATTTTACGAACAGAACTCTTGCAAATCACATATTTATGGTGTATGCTTGCATGCGGTATCCGATCTTGGTCTGGCATACAGTGCTCTTCCAGAACATTTAGTCCCGCGCTGCTAGGGGTGACAGACAACTGGTGACATCTGAAGATATGGACCCGGAAGAATACCAACATATCAGAAGGAGGTCCCTAGTTGAGTTTCGAAGACAAAACCCTTAGATGTCGCGAATGTGGAAACGAGTTCACATTCACTGCTGGTGAACAAGAGTTTTACCAACAAAAAGGTTTGATGAATCAGCCTGGCCGTTGTCCTGAATGCCGGGCGGCGCGTCGTAGCTCGTCTGGTTCAGGAAATCGTGATCGCGGTCCACGTGAAATGCACACAGTCATTTGCGCTGAGTGCGGAACCGAGACACAGGTACCATTCTTACCCAAGAATGATCGCCCTGTTTATTGCAGCACATGCTATGACAGGGTACGAGTAGCACGAGACTAAGGGTTTCAACGCTATTTGGGGTTTTTCCGATACTGAACAGGTATTGGATTGTTATTGAGCGCCGTCACATCCAGCTGTTTCTTGGATGAAGATAGAACGATCAAAACAAAGAGACAAGGTCAGGTGTATTCGTGGCCTTGCTTCTTTTTTATTTCATGTCTATGTGACCGTCATTACTAGCAGGGTCTTCTTGAGAGGATTAGTGTCTGTTCCTCCTTGCCATGATAGAACATATTTTTCCCTATTCGTGCAGCTATTGAGTTACATTGTTTAGATGTCATCCGTAACAAACAATATAAAGGAAACTTTACATATTATTGCATTGTAAACATTTGTGTTCTAGACTATCGTAATAGGTATTATGAATCATTTTGAGGTTTTCCAATGATGGCCGTGAATCCAGGCGAAGAAGAGTCTATTGCGTTTTCGCATGTGACTTTTGAAGACCTGTTGGCGGAGGTTCGCCAGTACTTGACTCCACATGACATGGAGGCGATTCAACGTGCCTATTTCGTTGCGAATCAAGCTCATATGGGAACAATACGTCGCTCTGGAGAGCCTTACATTCAACATCCATTGGAAGTCGCGCTCTTACTTGCAGATATGCGTATTGATGCAGATAGCATAGTAGCAGCCTTATTGCATGATGTTGTTGAAGATACTGATTTTACCTTAGATGAGTTGCGGCAACAATTTGGGGATGCGGTTGCAAATATTGTCGATGGAGTTACCAAATTCGATAGTCTGGCTGGCCATCCAATTGTGCCAACTGACGAAATCAGAGCAAAAGAGGTGACTCGCGCCCAGACTATTCCCCTATCTCTATCAATGAATTCTGGAGCACCAAGTACCTCTGAACAGTTTGAGCAAAAACAACGCCACCTGCGTGACTTGAAAAGACGCCAACGTTCAGAGACTGTGCGCAAAATGCTACTGGCTATGGCTGAAGATCCACGTGTAGTAGTACTCAAATTAGCAGACCGATTACACAATATGCGAACTCTTAGTGTAATGAATCAGGCGCAGCAGCAAAACAAAGCCCGCGAGACACGAGAGATTTATGCGCCGCTTGCACGACGTCTAGGTATGGCGTTGGTTCAGGCGGAATTGGAAGATCTGGCTTTCAGCTACCTGGAACCTGAAAAATATACTAAACTTGCTCATGAAGTGGCAGAAGAGATACAAAAGCGTCAGCCTACAATCAATCGGATTTGCCAGGCATTACAAGAAGAGATGCAGAAGGCAGATATTCACGCCGATGTGCAATTCTGGCAGAAACATCTGGCCAGTATCAATCGTAAATTAGAGCAGAGTGGAGATGAACTCAGCCAGATACATGATCTTGTCTCTTATCGCATCCTTGTCGATACTGTTCAGGATTGTTATCTGGCTCTGGGACATATCCATGCATTATGGCGCCCTAAAGATGGAAGAATAAAAGACTTTATCGCTACACCCAAGCTAAATGGATACCAGTCGCTGCATACCACAGTGTTTTGTCTGGATAATCAGCTTGCTGAAATACAGATACGCACGCATGAAATGCAGCGTATTGCTGATTATGGCATAGCCAGCTATTGGTATCTGAAAGAACGTGGAGCAGCACGACTCTCAACTCGCGAAATGATTGCATGGATAGAACAATTACGTGAGTGGCAGCGTGAACTGCCACAAAACGCGGATGAGTTTGTGGAAGCTGTCAAAGGTGATATCTTCCAGGAGCAGATTTTTGTGTTTACTCCTAAGGGTGAAGTGAAAGATTTACCTAGAGGCTCAACCCCATTGGATATGGCGTATCGAATTCATACCGATATTGGCGATCATTGTGTAGGCGCACGTATTATTACCAATTTAGATGATGGCGGTCGCCTGGTAACACGTATTGTTCCCCTCGATTATGAACTGAAAGGTGGCGAGATTGTCGATATACTGGTGAGTGAAGAGGCGCATCTAACACGCGATTGGCTCTCATTCGCTCGAACCGCAACCGCTCGCACTAAGATCCGCCGCTACCTGAAAACATATGAACGTGAGGTAAACCTACAATTGGGCCGCGAACGGCTGGATTTGGCGCTGAAAGCTGCCGGAGCATCAGGTTTACGAGGAGTGCATGATGAGGATCTCTTACACTTCAACTCGACAAAAAAATATAACTCAGTTGATGATCTTTATATAGCATTAGGTCGTGAGGACATAGCGGTAGGAGCTGTGCTTGAGTATCTTACTCCGCTTATGCAAACGCGTGGCGAGATAAAGCCGGAGACAGAACTTGTAATCAATGGACATCATCAAAGGAGCATTGGCGAACATGAGTCGTCACAGGCATTTGTGAAATTGGCAAATTGTTGCTGTCCACTGCCCGGTGATTCTATTGTAGGTGTCTTGAATCCAAATAAAGGTATCATAGTCCATCGCAGTGACTGCCGAACACTGCGTCGTTATCGTGGGCATGAGGCAGAGCGTTTGGTTGAGGTCAACTGGTTGCAGATTGAGCCTCAGCATTACCTGACACCAATCATCATTATTGCTCATGATAGGGCGGGACTTTTACGTGATGTAGCCGCGGTCGTTGCTGATGCTGGCATCAATTTGACTGCAGTAGCTTCAACTACCAACGCCTCACTGCAAAAAGCTGTGATTACAGCCACGTTAGAGATTACTTCACTGGATCAAATCGAGCCGATCTTTGAACGGCTACAACAGATCAAGGATGTAGTAAGCGTTAGTCGCGATCTAGGCCGCCGATCTGGATAGATGCTTACTGATGCTTGATACATGATATATTGGAAATTTTTATGTTAAATACGTCTTTACATACACAATTTGCTGCAGATGAGACGACGACAAAGCAGGCACAACAGTTACTCGAAATTGTTCAGTATATGCCCCTTGCCGAATTTGAGCAGGTTTCCCAAGCGCTTCAGCTTGCTCGCGAGACTTGCGAAGGTGTTAAAGGAGAGAGAGCTATCCCTCTATTTGAGCATGCTCTGGCTATAGCTACGATCCTCGCTCAAATCATGCATGTAGATGCAGTTGGTGTAGCATCCGGGCTAGTCTTTGAAGCAGTGGATTCTGACCTGCTTTCGCTAGAAGATGTGGAAACAAAGCTAGGAACTCCTGTGGCACGCGTAGTGGGAAGTATGTTACGCATGAACATACTGGAGCGAAAAAAGCGTGTTGGAGCTCAATTGATCACTCCTGAGAAGGCTGGTATGGCTAATGCGCCTGTAAGTGAGCACGAAAAGAAGCAGCGGATACGCGAAGCTTTGCGCCGCCAGCAAGCTGAGACCGTCAGGAAAATGTTTTTTGCCATGTCAGAGGATCCCCGCGTAGTATTGCTCAAACTGGCATACCGGTTGCATGCAATGCGTATGGTATCTGCACATAGGTCTTCTGCGAGCCAGCAGGAGATATTGACGATGGCCCAGGAGACACGCGAAATTTACGCGCCTCTGGCAGGACGACTGGGAATGTCGCTTGTTGAGAGCCAGTTGGAGGATCTGGCCTTTGAAATCCTTGAACCGGACAAGTATGAGTGGGTGCGTGGTGAGATGGAGGCAGAGAGCAAACAATGGCGTTCGTATGTAGATCGAGTATGTGCTATCTTAAGCGAAGAAATGCAGAAACTTGGTTTACACGCTGGAGTCTCCGGGAGAGTGAAGCACCTGTATAGTTTTTATAAAAAACTACAGCGCAATGCCGGAGATGTTGAACGCCTGGAAGATCTGAAAGCTGCCGCTGATTTTAGTCAGATCCACGATATTATTGCTTTGCGTATTCTGGTGGATTCGACACCAGATTGTTATGTCGCGCTAGGCCATGTACATAGTTTGTGGAAGCCAAAAGACGGACGTATCAAAGATTTTATTGCAAATCCTAAGCCGAATGGCTATCAAGCATTACATACGACTGTTTTCTGCCTGGAAGATCAGCTTGTAGAAATCCAGATCCGCACTTTTGCTATGAATGAGATGGCCGAACATGGTGTAGCGATGCATTGGCATTATAAGGATGTCGGCGACCATGCTACCGCTTCTGCTAAAGAATTGTTAACCTGGTTACGCCAGCTCTCAAATTGGCAACGAGAGTTACGATCTGCCACCGCGAATGATACCGAATTTGTCGAAGCCGTCAGGGATGAAATTTTCCAGGAGCAGATCTTTGTGTTTACGCCGAAAGGTGAGGTCAAGGATTTGCCTGTTGGTTCGACTCCTCTTGATTTTGCGTATCGCATCCATACGAAACTAGGGGACAGGTGTGCCGGAGCGCGTGTAATCACCGAGAGTGGTAGCGGTGACAATGAGCGGCTTGTGACGCGCATGGTCCCTCTGGACTATGAGCTGAAAAGTGGTGAAATTGTCGATATCGTAACAAGTCGTACGGCTCATCCAACTCGCGACTGGCTGAATTTTGCGCGTACTGCAGCAGCGAAGAGTAAAATTCGACGGTATCTCAAAACACATGAGCGAGATATCAATATTCAGATTGGGCGAGAGCGCTTGGATCGTGAACTCAAAGTGATGGGAGTTCGTGGTGTCGACATGCTGACTGAAGAAGCACAAAACTGGTTGAGCCATGAGTATCACAAAGAGTCCTTTGAAGATGTATTGGCAGCCATTGGATGTGATGACATTCGGCAGCATGCCGCTGCGGTGAAGCTCATAGATTTCTGGCAACAACGTGAGCAAAAAGACGGCAAAGATGTAAAAGAGGAAGATGAACCACTCACGCTTCCCGGAATTAGCAAACAGACGACCTCGGCTCATTTACAGGTGGCTGGTGTCAGTGGATTGTTAACCAGTTTGGCGAACTGCTGTTGCCCATTACCTGGAGATGAGATTGTTGGGTTCATTAGTCGCGGTAAGGGCGCGATTATTCACCGTGCAGACTGTAAAAATATTGGCCGTTATCGCGAACGCGAGCGCGAACGGCTGGTAAACGTGAGTTGGACGACGATGGGCTATCAGCATTACCTTGCGCCTGTGCTGATTACTGCCCGTGACCGTTCAGGGTTGATTCGTGATATAGCCGCAGTTGTCTCTGAAATCGGGGTCAACATGGCTTCAGTTAGCTCAAGCGTCAGTAGTGGCAAGGAGACAGCAGTAATCAGCGCTACACTCGAAATCGACGAACTGGAGCAGTTACAGCGGGTTTTCACTCGACTTGAGAAGGTCAAGGGTGTAATGCATGTCGAACGGGATTTAGGGAAGAATAAGAAGCGCTAAAAAATGAGGGCGTTTGTATCAAAAACACAAACGCCCTCATTTTTCTATGTATTAACTGCGCAGTCGCTCTAATACAGGTGGCTGGCGCAGCTTAGCCAGCGCTCCTGCCTCGATCTGCCGCACGCGCTCACGAGTAATGCCCAGTTCACGCCCCACTTGTTCCAATGGATGTGCCTGACTATTACCAAGGCCAAAGCGTAGCTGTAAAACAAGGCGCTCACGAGGAGTTAAAACGGATTCGAGTACATGCTGAACTTCATCCTTTAGCGTTTGAGTTGTAGCTATATCCTCAGGTGAGGCAGATTCAGTATCAGCAAGCACATCTCCCAATTCTTGCTCTTCGTCCTCGCCAACAGGTAATTCTAACGAGATAGGAGCGCCGGGAGCAGCTTGTAATTCTACCATGCGATTAGGATCCAGGCCCGTTGCTTCGGCCAACTCCTCTTCTGTAGGTTCACGACCAAGGTCCTGCAAAAGGCGCTGACGTTCTCTACGGATACGGTTTAATGCAGTGTTTACATAGACAGGAAGACGAATGGTCCGACCTTTATCAGCAACGGCTCGACTGATTGCCTGGCGGATCCACCATGTAGCATGGGTGGAAAACCTGTGACCACGGCGCCAATCGTAACGCTGTACTGCGCGGATCAAGCCAATATTCCCCTCCTGGATAAGATCGAGCAGGGTAAGACCACGTCCAACGTAGCGTTTGGCAATGCTTACTACCAGGCGCAGATTCGCCAGAATGAACTGTTGCATTGCCTCGCGATCGCCCATTTCGATGCGTTGCGCAAGATCGATTTCACGTTCGTGTGTAATCATGGGCACGCGCCCAATCTCACGAAGGTACGTCATTACCGCATCTGATTCACCTGCATCTGTAGAATTAACAGTATTCTCTTCTTGATCTTCGGAACGACGCCGACGCATTGGAACACGCTTGATAGGGGGTGCATCATCTGCTACGATTTTTGGCAATGCCAGTATAGAGGGATTTTGAAGGTCTGGTGGGGACGGTAATTGAGTGAGATCTTCATGTGTATCTGACAATTCTTCTAATTCAAGAGGAGACGTATCCATATTTGCGATATCTTCTTCAAACTCCTGTTCGTCCTTGCCAACGTTCTCTATCTCTTCCTCGTTATATTCAAGATCTTTTGTTAGCAACCTATCGACAATTTCACCGCATTGCTTAGTAAGATCGGTATTTACTGTGTCTGCATCATCCAAAACAAGTGGAGTTCTTGTAGTGGCTTTTTCTAATTCAATCATTTTGCGCCCTCCATGAACAGTAGCTTCTTAAGCAGCAAGATAGCATTCTCCTCTATCGGTTCGATCCTATACTCAGGGAAAGTAAACCTTAGATTTGGACACTGTATCTGAGTACCGAGTCGGGAGGAAGTTATAGACGCATACAATTCTGTCTCTCTATCCTCTATAGTAAACACAGAAAGAACAGAAAATATTCCTTCGATACTCTAATTATAACGCAAATACCTCCTTTCATCAACCGATAAGGCTATGAATGCGCTTCATATCTGCGATGAGAGCAGGCTTAGCATACTTTTTGCCCCTGACGTCTACATCGATACTTCTATAAATTAATACGTTTCAGCCTCACAAAAGTGGCAAATTGCCAGAGGACTTAGTTGAAATCTCAGTATTCACGAAAATGGACGCTTCCTCAAGGTTGTTCTCACTCACTTCTACCTCTCTAATGTTTGTGGCACGTGCTTGTTTCAAGAGTCGCGCGTTCTTTATCAAACGCAAAGCTAATACAATGACTATCAACAGGCTCAAAATTAAAAATGAAGAATATCCGAGCACATCTCCTACGGCTTCCCAACTCGCTCCAAAGACATAGCCAAGCGAAAGAGGAATAATTGCACCCAATGCCTCTCCAGAGCTGTCAAAAAGGAGAAAATATCGATAAGGATAGAGTTCTGAACCGGAAAGCAGGTTTATGATACCACCCAATGCCGAGAAGAGAAAACGGCTTAAAAAAATCGCCCAACCACCACGATGCCGAAAATATTGGCGGGATTGTGCAATTTTCTGAGGTGGAATGAGAAGGTTCCATCTTTTTGAACGCTCGATCCAGTTCAAAGCTCTGCTGCCCCAAATACGGCCAATCCAATAACCAGTATTATCTCCACACACTAAAGCGCTAAAAGAGATGATAAAAAGAAGTAGAACATTGAAATCGCCAAGCGCTGCAAAGGCTCCTGCGGCAAGTAATAAGAGCGTGATGGGAATCGGTATACCAACAGCTGCCACGTAGACTGTGATCCAAAGCGCAACATAACCATAGCTTTGAAGAAAAGTGAGTAAAAGGGAAAGGAGACTATTCACGTCATATTCCTTTCCAATGCCAGCAACGTAGCGATATGCAGGTTGGTGAAGGAAAGACTTTGAGGATTCTGTTTTCGATACGCCTTGATAGCTGTTTGAAGATCCCTGATGAGCCCATCAAGTGATCGATTATAGCGAACAGCTAAAAAGCGAAGGGGAATATGAGACACTGGCCGGGAATATGTGATGTTTAAGCGCCCGGTTAGATACCTTTCGGGAACAGAATAGACACGAGAGACATAGTGGATGCTCATCCAGGGTTGAATGCTGCTTACATCACCTTGTGCGTTCTGAGAGCGAGCTTGCTGAAAACGCTGTATTGCCCGTACAGTTTGAAAGGCACAGAATATTGTTGCACCCAGTGCCAGGCATAAAAGGATGCTGGTTACAAAGAGTCTCGAGCGCGTGCTCAATAGTTGCACTACTTCCTCACTAAGCTATCACTTGACGTTGCATAGTATCTCCTCTAGAATAGCAGACATGGATATTCCCGCGCAACTTTTGCATGTCGCAATCAAACGCATTGATGCTGATTTACCGCTACCCACCTATGCTACAACAGGTTCGGTGGGTTTTGATTTGTTCTGTCGTGAAGATACAGAGATCGCTCCCCGAACAGTGGAGCTTATTCCCAGCAATGTGATTGTGCGCATACCTGCCGGCTATATGCTGATGCTGACATTGAGAAGTAGCACGCCTCTAAGAAAAGGGTTGCTTATTCCAAATGGCGTTGGCATCATCGATCAGGACTATTGCGGTGAGGGTGACGAGTTGAGGATACAGGTCTTTAATTTCCGAGAGGAAGCAGTGACTGTCACGCGTGGAGAACGTATCGCCCAGGGCATCTTTATTCCTGTAATGCGTGCACGATGGGACGAGGTCGATACAATGGGCCAAGGAAGAGGTGGATTCGGAAGTACGGGTGTATAATGCTGGATTATTACGCAATTCTCGAGGTCTCAACTTCTGCAACAACTACTGAAATCAAAAAGTCATATCGTCGCCTTGCACGTTTACATCATCCTGACCTGAACCAGGATGCTCTTGACACGCACATAAAGCAACTTAATGAAGCCTACGAGGTGTTGCGCGACCCCATAAAACGCGCTGCGTATGACACACAACGTAGGGAGATGAAACAACGTGCAGAAGCACAGGCAGCATACCAACGTCGCCAGCAGCGGGTTAAACGTGAACCTGAAATGACATGGATAGAAGGAATTATTGGCTTTGTCAAGGAGTTGAAAAAAGGTTTGAATGACGAGTAAATGAAAATGGCTGCCATACGTGCACTGTCTCGTCACTCGCTGAAGCTATATACTGTCCATCATACGACCAGGCAACAGTTCGCACCCAGCTTGTATGACCTCTATATGCTGTAATACTCTTACCAGAAGCAGCTTCCCATATCTGCACACTTCTATCATCACTTCCCGAGGCAATATATATACTATCAGGTGACCATGCTAATGCCTTTACCGAATTGTTATGACCTTTATACATGCAAATACTCTCCCCTGAAGTCGCCTCCCACACCTGAATTGTATTGTTCTCTCCTCCAGAGGCGATATAAGCACCATTTGGAGACCAGGTAGTAGCGTAGATTGGGCTGGTAAGAGATCGATATCCTACAACATTGATGCCTGTCATTGCTTTCCAGGTTTGTACTGATCCATCAAAACTGCCAGAGGCAATACGTTTACCGTCAGGCGACCAGGCGACGCCAAATATTCTATATTGCTGCCTGTGAGTATACACAAGCTTTCCACTCAATGCAGCCCATATTTGCACCGTG
>WNFW01003137.1_pt1 | contig 20944 bp, 23 predicted proteins | sample 5400131 | NCBI WGS metagenome assembly WNFW01 (sample SAMN13153362, study PRJNA577476) | soil metagenome | isolation source: 20 cm soil or saprolite under grassland replicate 1 | place: USA:California | collected 2016-06-15 | reverse complement strand
ACCTTCTGGGGATCCCGGCGGACGTCGATCCCACCCACCAGGGCCTGGCCGTCGTCGGCGCTGCGCAGGCCCTCCAGGATCTCGACCGTCGTCGTCTTGCCGGCCCCGTTTGGACCGAGCAATCCGAAGATCTCTCGCTCCTTGACGCGGAAGGAGATGCCGTCGACCGCCACCAGGCTCCCGTACCGCTTGCGCAGTCCCTCGACGACGATCGCGAAGCCATCCGTCTGCGTAGCGAGGCCCGAATCGCCGGGCCGCGCGATCACACTCATGCCGCAGCCAATTATCGCTGCTGCTTCGGTCGAAGCTCGGATCTCAGATCGCGGGAGGCGGCGCCATCGTCTTCTCCATGATGACGACCACCTCGCCCGGTTGGAAGCCGAGCTCGCGGTTGATCGCCAGCATGCCGGCATTGTCGGCACGGTTATCGGTGTGCACCACCGGGATTCCCTGCTGCGCCGCATAACGCGTCACCAGCATCTTCAGCACGCGCGCGATCCCTCGACGGCGATGACTGCTCAGCACGCCGGTGTCCCCCACCTCGGCATCGCCATCCGGGCGCCGCAGCAGGTAGCTCAAGCCGACGATGTGTTCGCCGTCGCGGGCCACGAAGAAGCTGTCGAGCAGGACGGCGGGGCGCTCGTAGACGCTTCGCGCGAACGTCTCGAAGGGAGGGTCCTGCCACTCGACGTGGGCCTCGTGTGGCATGTCTCGCCAGATCGCCGTGTTGCAACGATAGAGCTCCTGGCGCGTGCGCTCACCATCGATCTGCGGCAGCGCGACCGTCTCGATGCCGCCCTCGCGGAGCCGCTGCCGCCGCTCGTTGAGCCCCCCGAGATTCACCGCGGCCGGCCGCTGTCGAGAGGTCTGGTACCGTTCCAACTCGGTAAAGCCGCGCTTCCGCAGCAGCGGTAACGACGCGGCGAGGTCCCGCTCCAGGGTTTCGGTTTCCAGCCATCGAACGCCGGCGGTCGCCGCGAAACGGTCCACGTCGGCAGCCAGCCTGGTACCCAACCCCTTGCGGCGATGCGCCGCTGCCACGGCGACGAACCCCTGGGCACGATCGATCAAGGGCGCTCCATCCTCGCTCAGCGCCGCCTCCGCCATGCCGGCCAGCACACCGTCGGCTGTCCACGCGCCGAGTTGCAGGGTTGGCTCATCGGGCGGGCGCAGGGTCTCCTCGAAGCGAAACCCGGGGACGTCCTCCTGCCAGTGCCGGTGCTGGTTGGCCAGGTCGAGCCAGGGTTTCAACTCCTCCGCCCTGACGGGGCGAATGGAAAAGGGGGTGGCCGTCACCCCCTCACCCTAACTAGAACGTCAGAGAAACGGTGCCACTGACGGTGGCGCTGTAGACGACGCAACCGACGAACCAGAGGTTGGTGCGATAGTGCGTGAGCGTCGCGTTGAACGTTCCGCTGCCGTTCTCGCTCTCGGGGCCGACGCCGTATAGCTCGCCGTGAACGGAAAAACGTTGGTCGGTGCAGCCGCTGAATCCGCTGAGCTGGCTGACCGTCCCATGCCAGGGCGTGAACGAGCCGTGGATCGCATCGGGCCATCCGTTGATCACGGTGTTAAGTCGGAAACTACCGCCGGTGATGTACGCCGGATGATGACTCAGGTCTTGATGCTTGACATCGATGTACCAGGCGCCGGCGAAACTTCCGGTGGCCTCACCGACGAACTGGCCCTCGGTGGGCGTCGCGTTCGGCAGTTCGCTACCGTGGATCCACTCCGTGTAGGTACTGCTGGCCGCGGCGGTGACGGTCATCACCAGGCTGGCACCTAAAGCAAGCGCAATCGATAGCGCGGGTCGTTTCATGTTCCCTCACACCCTCTTGACTTGATCGAGCGCCTCTTCCAGGATGTCGAGCCCGCGGTCGAGTTCTTGCTCGCTCACCGTCAGGGGAAACAACAAACGGATGACATTGTCGTAAAGGCCGGCCTTCAGCAGGACGAGTCCGTGTGTATGGCAGTAGCGCAGGACCTCGTTCGTCATCGCCCCGGCCGGCTCGCGCGTGGCACGGTCGGTGACCAGCTCCATCGCGACCATGGCGCCGAGCCCGCGGACATCACCCACCTGTGGGTGACGATCATGCCAACCGCGCATTCGCGCCAGCGCGCGATCGCCGAGCCCCCTGCCACGCTGCGGAAGGTTCTCCTCGAGCAGCACATCGATGACGGCCAGCGCGGCGGCGCAGGCCACCGGGTTGCCGCCAAACGTTCCGCCGAGCCCACCGGGATTGGTGGCGTCCATCAACTCGCTGCGCCCGACGACCGCACCGAGCGGCAGGCCACCGCCCATTGACTTGGCGAGCACGATCAGATCCGGCTCGATGCCGGAATGTTCGACCGCGAACATCTTGCCGGTGCGACCGAAGCCGGTCTGGACCTCGTCCGCGATCAGGGGGATCTGGTACTCGGTGCAGAGCGCGCGTAGGCCGGGAAGAAAGTCCGGCGGTGCCGGCGACGCGATCGGCGCTCACGGTCGTCTTGAACAACTGGCGCACGGCCTCGACGCAGGCCCCACCGAGGCTTTCCGCCGCCATGCCGGCCGGACGCCGGTACTCGTACGGATAGGGCACCTGGTAGACCTCGGGAGCGTAGGGGCCGAAATTCTGTTTGTAGGGCGCAACCTTTCCCGTGAGCGTCATCGACATCAGCGTGCGGCCGTGAAAAGCGTTGTGGAAACTGATCACGGCCGCGCGGCCCGTCGCCTGGCGCACGACCTTGATCGCGTTCTCCACCGCTTCCGCCCCGCTGTTCAACAAGAGTGCCTTCTTGGGGAACGCACCGGGCGTGATCTCGCACAGCCGGCGGGCGAGGCGAACGTACGCCTCGGGCATCATGACCGGCGCGCCTGAGTGCACCAGCCGGTCCGCCTGCTCGCGGATCGCGGCGAGCACCCGGGGATGGCCGTGGCCGACGTTCATCACGCTGATCCCGGTCGCGAAGTCGATGTACTGGTTGCCATCGACGTCGGTGAGGCTGGCGCCGCTGCCCTTAGCGGCAAAGACCGGCATGGTGGACGTCAGGCCGCGAGGAAGATAGCGATCCCGCTCTTTTTGGAGCTCCCGCGACCGTGGCCCTGGCCACTCCCCCATCGGGGATATCCTAAGGGTCGCGGCGAGATCTCGCTGCGGCTAGGAGGGTGTCAGATAGATGGCAACAGCAGTCAAGCGGCGGGAGATGTTCATCGGGGGCGAGTGGGTTTCCGGGTCGGGTAGCGCGTCGCAGGAGATCATCAACCCGGCGACCGGCGAGGTCATCGCGGAGGTGCCGAAGGGCACCGAGGCGGATGTTGACCGCGCCGTGAAGGCGGCGCGCAAGGCGTTTACGGAATGGTTCGAGACCGTCCCCAAGGAGCGCAGCGAGATGCTGCTCAGGCTGGCCGACGCGATCCTGGCGGACGCCGAGGAGCTGGCGAACATCGAATCGGCGAACGTGGGCAAGCCGCGCGCGCTCTTCCTCTCGGACGAGATGCCACCGTGCGTCGACAATCTGCGCTTCTTCGCCGGCGCCGCCCGCACGCTCGAAGGCCGGGCCGCCGGCGAGTACATGCGCGGCTATACGAGCATGATCCGGCGGGAGCCCATCGGCGTGGTCGGTTCGATCGCGCCGTGGAACTATCCCCTGATGATGGCGATCTGGAAGGTCGCCCCCGCACTGGCGGCGGGCAACTGCGTGATCCTGAAGCCGTCCGAGTGGACGCCCCTCAGCGCGCTACGCATGGCCGAGCTGGCCGCAAATATCTTTCCGCCCGGCGTCTTCAACGTCATCACCGGCGACGGCGAGCCGGTGGGGGCCGGCATCGTTCGCCACCCCGGCGTCGACATGGTGTCGCTGACCGGCGACGTCGCAACCGGCAAAGAGGTCGCGCGTGCGGCGTCGCAGACGCTCAAGCGCGTCCACCTCGAGCTCGGTGGAAAGGCGCCCGTGGTCGTCTTCGATGACGCCGACCTCGAGGCGGTCAACACCTGGGTGAAGATCGCCGGCTTCTTCAACTCCGGCCAGGATTGCACCGCGGCCACCCGGGTCATCGCGGGTCCGAAAATCTACGACAACCTGCTAGCGTCGCTCGCCAAGAGCGTGCAGTCGGTCAAGGTCGGCAACCCGCTCGAGGAAGGCGTGGAGATGGGGCCAATGGTCGCCAAGGAGCAGCTCGAGCGGGTCGAGGGATTTGTCGACCGCGCGCGCGAGCATGGAGCCCGAGTGCTGGTCGGCGGCGCGCCGGTTCCCGGCCGCGGCTACTTCTACCAGCCGAGCCTGGTCACCGACGTCAAGCAGGACTCCGAGATCGTCAAGAAAGAGGTCTTCGGGCCGGTCGTCACCGTTCAGCGGTTCAAGGATGACGACGAGGCCATCGCCTGGGCCAACGACGTCGACTACGGACTGGCGGCATCAGTCTGGACCCGGGATATCGGCCGGGCGATGAACGCCGCGCGCCGGCTGCAGTTCGGCACGGTGTGGATCAACACCCATATCCCCCTCGTCAGCGAGATGCCCCACGGTGGCTACAAGCAGAGTGGCTACGGCAAGGACCTCTCGATCTACTCGCTCGAGGAGTACACGAACATTAAGCACGTCATGACGGCGATCGACTAATCCCGAGCGGCGGCGATCGACCAGGTCAGCGGGGGCTCGTCACGCGCCCGCCGGGACTGTCACCTCGATCAAGGGGCTGTACTCGACCATGACGTCGACGTCGTCGCGCTTCCAATTTCGCGCCACGTGCTCGAGCACCTGGCGGCGCTCCGCCGGGTCGGTGATCTCGCGCGCCGTCGCCGGTAGGTCGGCGCGCGCGCCGCGCTTGACATGGAGGGTGAACTTCGGATCCGCGTCGAGGTTGGCCAACCAGCCGCGGCGGCGGCGCGAGGGTTGGCCGCTGATATACAGCCGGCCGTCGATGTTGTGCATGACGATCTCGATGCGGCGCTCCTGCCCGCTCTTGCGGCCGGTCGTCGTGATGTCGACCACGGTGATCGGCCGGGATAGCGCGTCGCGCACCTTGTCCTCTAGCGGTTCACGTGCTGCCATCTCACCTCTTTATACGGCTAGGCCGCCCCTGGCTGCTCGCCCGCATCTTCAATTGCCGGGACGACCGCCCCGCGGCCGGTCACCAGCCCACCGCTCTCCTGGGTCAGCCGTTGGGCGATGTAGACCGGAATCAAGCTGGCGATCAGCAGGACGCTCGCCACGACGTTGACGACCGGCCTCTGGTTCGGCAGCCGCAAGTTGTTGAAGATCCACTTCGGCAGGGTGATTTCGCTTCCCGAAGTGAAGTTCGTGACGATGATCTCGTCGAAAGACAAGGCGAACGCGAGCAGGCCGCCGGCCATCAAGGCGGTGGCGATGTTTGGCAGGATGACGTAACGGAAGGTCTGCAAGCCATCGGCGCCCAGGTCGGAAGACGCCTCCACCAGCGACGTCGCCGTCCGGCGCAGCCGGGCGATCACGTTGTTGTAGACGACGACAACGCAGAACGTGGCATGGCCGATGATGATGGTCCAGAGGCTGAAGGAGACACCGATCAGCTGGCCGCTCAGGTTGATCGTCGAGTTGAGGGCCATTCCGGTGACAATGCCGGGAAGCGCCAGCGGAAGGATCAACAAGAACGACACGGTCTCCCGGCCAAAGAATCGGAAGCGATGGACCGCAAAGGCCGCCAGGCTGCCGAGGATCAGTGCGATGCTCGTGGCCCCGAAACCGGCCTTCAGCGATGTGACCAGCGCCGTCCGCACCTCGGCGTTTTCCCAGGTGGCGACGATCCAGCGGGTCGAGAGGCCCGGTAGCGGCCACGACTGGGAGCGGGCCGGGTTGAACGCGTACAGCACGATCACCAGCAGCGGAACGTAGAGGAAGAGGAGCACCAGGCCGCTCACGACGCCCATGCTGATCCGCACCGAGCGCGGCTCGATGGCGCGTTCGCGGCTCACAGCGCCTCGAACGCCTTGAGCTGGCGGGCGATCAAGAGGTAGACCGCCATCACAAGTGCCGGGACGATAGCGTAGGCCGCGGCGAAGGGGATGTTGTTGGCAATGCCGACCGCCTGGTAGATGACATTCCCGATGAACTCGGTATCACCCACCATGCTGGGGGCGATGTAGTCGCCCAGCGTCAGGGAGAAGGCGAAGATGGATCCGGCCACCATCCCGGGGAGTGCGATCGGCAGGATCACCCGCCGGAAGGTGGTGATCCAGCGGGCCCCGAGGTCGGTCGAAGCCTCGATCAGCGAGTTGGGAATCCGCTCCAGCGCGGCGTAGACGGGCAGCGCGACGTAGGGGAGCCAGAGATAGGAGAAGACGATCCATAAGCTCCAGCGCGAAAAGCCAAGGTTGACCGACCCGAGATGGATCTGATGAAGGGACCAGTTGAGCACGCCATCGCCGGAGAGGATGGTCCGCCACGCGTAGACCCGGACCAGGTAGCTCGACCAGAGCGGCAGCACCATCGAGAGCAGCAAGAAGGTGCGGACGCGAGGGCTGGCGATCCGGGCCGCGTAATACGCGATTGGAATCGCCAGGACGATGTCGGTCACGGTGACCGCCAGCGCGATGCCGACTGTGCGGATGGCGATCGTGCGGTAGACGTCGACCTGAACCAGGAACTGGTAGTTGGTCAGACTCCAGTTCTGAACCATTGCCCCAGTGACCGAGTCCTGCCGCCAAAAGGACGTGATCAAAAGAAGGCCAAGCGAACCCAGGAAGATGACTAGCATCCAGATCAGGACCGGACTCAGCAGCAGCGCCAGCCGCGCGCCTGGGTAGCGGTGCAACACGAGGCCGACCCGATGGCGCAGCCGGCGAACGGCGCTGGGGGGAGGGGCTTGAAGCCTCTCCCCCACCCGGTTGAGTCTCTGCGCCATTCGTTACTTCGTTCCGCGGACCTCCTGCCAGCGCTGCTGCCAGACCGTGTAGTCGGTGCACGTGGCGCCGCGACTGTCGCCGCAGTCCTGCAGTGGCGTCTTCCAGAGGGCGATGTTCTTGAGGAAGCCGTTGTCGCCGCAGTGGTAGTCCTTATCCGCGGAATCGCCGATGTTCTTCCGAAGAATGTCGCAGGCCTTCGCGTTGCTCGGGACCGCGCCGTAGAACTCGGCGACCTGGTCCTGTACGGCCGGCGTCTCCGTCCACTTCATCCACAGGTACATGCAGTTGGGATGCTGCGCGTGCGCTGACATCATCCAGGTGTCGGCCCATCCCGTAGCGCCCTCCGATGGCACGAGTGAGGCCACCGGCTTCTTGTCGGCCTTCAGGAAGCTCACCTGATAGGGCCAGGCAGTCCCGATCACCATGTCGCCGCTGCTGAAGGGGTCGGTCTCATCGGTGGTCGCCGACCAGTACTTCTTGATCATCGGGGCCTGCTGCTTGAGCAGCGCGATCGCCGCATCCAGCTGCTTCGTCGTCAGCTCATAAACGTCCGTGATGCCCAGGCTCTTGTTGTGGGCCTTGAGATAGAGGGCGGCGTCGGCGATGAAGATCGGGCTGTCGTAAGCCGCGACTTTACCTTTGTACGGCGAACTCGTTTCCCAGGTGTCCTTCCAGCTCGTCGGCGCCGGATTGACGACCTGGGTGTTGTACATCAGGACGTTGGGGCCATACATGTACGGGATGCCGTAGTGCTTGCCGTTGACCGTGTTGTGCTTCGGCGACTGCAGCGACGGAATGACGTCCTTGAAGTCCGGAACAAGGCTGACGTTCACCTCGGCCACGTCCCCATGTGCGATCAGCCGGTTGGTCGCATCGCCGCTGGCCGAGACGCCGTCCCACTGAGTGCCACCACCCTGGCGCATCAGCGTCACCATCTCGTCGGACGTGTCGGCGAATTTGACATTGATCTTGCAGCCGGTTTGGGTCGTAAAGGGTGTCACCCAGTCCACCTTCGGATCCGACTTGCCACTCTCCACGTATCCAGTCCAGGCCACCAGGTTGAGATTGCCCTCCCCCGCACCGATGCTCTGTGGCAGGTTTGAGGCCGCCTGGTTGTTTGACGTCCCCCCGCACGCCGCCAGGACCATCATGGCCCCGACGGTCGCAATGAGATTCGCACGATATCGCTTCATCCGATCTCCTCCTTCTTCTGATCACTGCCCGCCGTCGCGATCACGCGGCTATGCTGCCGGTTCCAGAACAGGCGCACGCGGCGTCCGCGCGCCTGGAGGACGTCCATCGAAGACATCGAGAGATTCTGCTGGAGGACGACCAGCTCGCCGCCCGCATCCAAGTGAACGACATACCGAGTGAAGGCGCCAACATAGACGACGTCCTGCACCACGCCAGGGGCCGAGACCTCGTCGGATTGCGGCCGCTCATCGGGCGAGCCGAGCCGGATCTTTTCAGGGCGGACCGTGATGGCCTGCCCCTGACCGGCAATCGCCATCGCGATGTCGGCCGACAGCACGTTCGATGCGCCAACGAAGCCGGCAACGAAGCCGGTGGCCGGCCGTTCGTAGACCTCGGCCGGAGTGCCGACCTGCTCGACCCGCCCATGATTCATGACCGCCAGCCGGTCGCTCATGGTCAGAGCCTCCTCTTGATCATGCGTAACGTAGATGAAGGTCATCGAGAGACGCTCCTGGATCGACTTGAGCTCGATCTGCATCGCCTGGCGCAACTTGAGGTCGAGGGCACCCAGCGGCTCATCGAGCAACAGCACCCGAGGCTGGTTCACGATAGCTCGCGCCAAGGCCACCCGCTGGCGCTGGCCGCCCGACAGCTCGCCGGGTTTGCGGCGGCCGAAGCGCTCGAGCTGCATCATCCGCAGCGCCTCGACGACGCGCCGGCTACGCTCCCCTCGACCCACGCCCTTGACCAGCAGTCCGTACTCGACGTTGTCGTGCACCGACATGTGCGGAAAGAGGGCGTAATCCTGGAAGACGGTGTTGACGTCGCGATCGTAGGCGGGCAGGCCCGCAACATCGCGTCCGTGGAGAACGATGCGTCCGGCGGTTGGCTCCTCGAAGCCCGCGATCATGCGCAGGCAGGTCGTCTTGCCGCAACCCGACGGCCCGAGCAGGGAGAAGAACTCGCCTTCCCGGATCTCCAGGTCGACCCCGGCCACCGCGACCACATCGCCGAAGGTCTTACGTATGCCTTCCAGGCGGACCTCGGTGGCGACCGCAGCCGGCCGTGGCGCGCTAACGGCTACCGCTCCCTTCCCCTCCTCCCGCTGAACTCATGCGTCGACTGATCGATTCGGCTTGGGAGCAAACTAACCGACCCCCTCCGCTTTGTCAATCCGCTTGCGCGATTTGGCGGGTGCGTGTACGTTTACCGGGAGAGGCTGCCGCCTTTACCGTTTGCGGCCAAGAGGGAGGAACAGATGGCTCGTACCCCGCTACTCACCGAGGTCCAGCGCCTCGCGGCCCACTTCGATCGGCAGGTGAGCCGGCGCGAGTTCATCAAGGTTACCGGCGCCACGATAGGCGCGGCCGCCATAAGCGGCCCAATTGCGGCGTTGGCCGCCACACCGCCGCGGATCGCCATCATCGGCGGCGGCATCGCGGGATTGAATGCGGCCCCATCCAGCCGAGTCGGCGGCCGCATGCACTCCGACACCACCACCTGGGAGAACCATCAGACCAGCGAGCACTGTGGCGAGCTGATCGACAGCGGGCACAAGACGATCCTCAAGCTGGCCAATCGCTTCAATCTCCCGACTGTCGACTTGCTCGCCGCCGAGCCGAACCAGTCTTCGGAAACCTACTACTTTCTTGGCCAGTACTACCCTCGTTCCCAGGCCATCACGGACTTCAAGCCGGTGTACACCGCGGTCCACAAGGACATGAGCGCGGCCGGCTATCCCACGACCTACAGGATCCACACCGACGCCGGAGTCGCGCTCGACCAGATGAGCGTCTATGACTGGATCGAATCGCGCGTGCCCGGCGGACACACGAGCCCGATGGGTCAGCTGCTCGATGTCGCGTACAACATCGAGTACGGCAACCTCTCGACCGCACAGAGCTCACTCAACCTGATCTACCTGCTTGCCTTTCAGCCCGTGCCGGGGAATTTTCGGATTTTCGGCGCCTCCGACGAGCGGTACCACATCCTGGGCGGCAACGAGCGCCTGCCGAAGGCGATAGCCGCGAGCCTGCCGCCGAGCAGCATCAAGCTGAACACGGCGCTCACCGCGATCGCCATGAACGCCGACGGAAGCTACAACCTGTCCTTCAGCAGCCCTACCGGACCGTTGAGCATGACGTTCGATCGTGTGATCCTCGCCCTTCCCTTCTCGGTCCTGCGCACGCTGAACTACCGCAAGGCCAACTTCGACAGCGTGAAGGTCACCGCCATCACCGAGCTCGGCTACGGCGCGAACGCCAAGCTCCAGCTCCAGTTCGACATGCGGTACTGGAACGACCCAGCGGGACCATGGGTGGCCTCTGTCGGGATCAGCAACGGTGCGAGCTATGCCGACACCCGCTACCAGAACACCTGGGATGTGACCCGTGGGCAAGCGGGCGAGACTGGGATTCTCGTCGACTACACCGGCGGGGGCGTCCCGCTGGCGTCATTCAAGGGCCAGCCGACGACGGCGGATGCGCTCAGCTACGGCCAAACCTTCCTCAAGGAACTCGAGCCGGTTTTCCCGGGCATCACCGGCCACTGGAACCGGCGTGCGACGCTCGACACCCCGCTGACGAATCCCTTCCTCCTTGGTTCGTACTCGTACTGGAAAGTTGGCCAGTACGTCAAGTTCAGCGGCTACGAGAAGGCCCGCCAGCCGTTCCCCAATGGCAAATGCCACTTTGCCGGGGAGCACTGCTCGCAGGATTTCCAAGGATACATGGAGGGCGGAGCATCAGAGGGCGCCCGGGCGGCGGGTGAGATCCTGGCGGACTACAAGGTCGGGGTTTTCCCTTAGGCGCCGTCGTAGTCCGGGAAGTAGCGCCGGATCAGCGCGAGGTCGAACTCTTTCAGGATCGACTCCTTCGGCTCGCGCGCGAGAAGAAAGGCGAGGCTATCGCCCACCAGTTCTTCAACCGTCCGCCCACGGCTCCAACGCTCGACATCCTTCGCCGATGCGCGAACCACGTGGTGGCTTTTCCCGGATGCGTCTGATACCTCCACCGTGCACCGGTAGCCGTCGCTATCAGTCGTGCAGCGCACCTCGACCGGCATCGCCTCTAAACTCCCGTCATGGCAGTGAAATTTGGCGTCTTCGTCCCCCAGGGCTGGCGCACGGACCTGGCGCGGATCAAGGACCCGGTTGAGAAGTATGAAGCGATGACCCGAGTGGCGCAGGCCGCCGACCAAGGCCGGTGGGACTCGATCTGGGTCTACGACCACTTCCACACCGTGCCGGAACCGAAGCTCGAGGCCACCTTCGAATGCTGGACGACCACGTCGACGCTGGTCCGGGACACGAAGCGCGTGCGCGTCGGCCAGATGGTCGGCTGCAACGGGTATCGCAACCCCGCGCTCTACGCGAAGATCGCCTCGACCGTTGACGTCGCCAGCCACGGGCGTCTGAACGCCGGCATCGGCGCCGGCTGGTACGAGCACGAATGGCGCGCCTACGGCTACGGCTTCCCGGAACTGAAGGAACGGATGGGCAGGTTCAAGGAAGCCTGCGAGATCATCCATAAGATGTGGACCGAGGACTATCCCACCTTCAAAGGGAAGTACTACACGATCGACCGGCCCATCAACGAGCCCAAGGGCGTCCAGAAGCCGCACCCACCGCTCTGGATCGGCGGGTCCGGGGAGCGTGTCACGCTCAAGCTGGTCGCGCAGTTCGGCGATGCCTGCAACGTTGGCGGGGATCCGGCCACCATCCGGCACAAGCTCGGCGTGCTCCGGGAACACTGCGACGTCGCCGGCCGCAATTACAACGACATCATCAAGTCCGCCGAGGTAGAAGTCCTGGTCATCGGCAGGGGCGAGGACCCGGAGCGGGTGAGAGCCAAAGCACGCGGCTACGAATCCTTCCGCGAGGGGACGCTGGTCGCCGACGCCGGCGCGGTGGTGGCGCACCTGGAAGCCTTGATCGAGGCCGGGATCGACTATTTCATCATCTATATCCCAGGCGTCGCCTACGACCAGGAACCACTGCACCGCTTTGAATCCGAAGTCGTTCCGCAACTGGCCGCGGCGACACCGGTACACTCGACCACAGGATGACCGTCAGCGAGCCGACCGTTTACATCGACTTCCTCTGCCCCTGGGCCTACCGGGGCGCCATGTGGCTGGCCGAGGTGGAGAAAGCCGGTCGGATCCGGCCGCAGTTTCGCTTTTTCTCGCTGAGCCAGAACCATGCCGCGCATGAGGGACATGCGCAGCCGCCGGTCTGGGAGCGCGATCCAAACGCGAAAGGCTTAGCGGCGTTCCTGGCCGCAAGCGCGGCCCGCGCCCAGGGCGCCGAGCTGGGAGACCGCTTCCGGCTAGCGCTGCAGCGCGCGCGCCACCACGATCACCTGCCCGTCGATCAGCACGCGACCCACCGCACGGCGGCCGAGCGGGCGGGCCTGGATATCGCGCGCTGGGAGAGAGACGTCAAAGCGACCGATTTCTCGACCCTGGTGCGCGAGCACGAAGAGGCGGTGCGCCGCGGCGTGTTTGGCGTGCCGACGCTCGTGTGGCCTGAAGGCCGCAGCTACTACCTCAAGATCACCGAGCTCATTCCGACGGAGCGTGCGGTCCCCCTCTACGACGCCATCGAAACCGTTCACCGCTTCGGCGAGGTGATCGAGATCAAGACGCCGGAGTCCGAGGGGACGCTGGCCGCCTGAGCGGTGGCCCATAACTGGCAGGATCCGGCGTTCGCTGAGGCGTGGGACGCCCGGCACCTGAGCGGAAACCCGGCTCGCGCCGAGCACCTGTCGCTGTTACTGGCCATCCTCGAGCAGGTCGAGAGCGGCTGGATCCTCGACCTCGGCACGGGATCGGGCCTCGTCGCAAGGATGCTGCTGGACCAGAAGCCGCAGGCACGAGTCTTCGGCCTCGACTCGTCGACGGCGATGCTCCGCATCGCAAAAGATCGGCTCGAGCGGTACGGCGACCGAGTCAGGCTGGCCGACGGCGACCTGACGGCGCTGGATCGCGTCGACGCGCCCGCCGGGTGCTCCGCGGCGATCGCCGTGCAGTCGTTACATCATCTGGAAGAGGCGCCGTACCGCGCCGCGGTTCGGTGGACCTTCGATCACCTGGCACCGGGCGGATGGTTCTTCATCATCGATCGCCTGGCCGTCCCGTCGGAAACGCTCTATTCGGCCTTTCACGAACTACGCGAACGGCAGGGACAGAGCCCGAACCCTCCGGATTGGTCGGGTTACCTGGGCTGGCTCGAGGTGAACGGCGATCGGCCCCTGCCGTTGCAGAGCATCCTGCAAGTGCTCGAGGAGGCCGGATTTCAGTCGGCCGCGCTCGACGTGCGCGGCGACCGGGGAATGCTGCTCGGCCGGCGCCCGGCTTAGTCGACCTCGAACATGACGTCATCGACGTAGCAGTACATCCAGCTCTCGCCAGGCTCGAGGGACTTGACGATCGGATGGCCGGTGGCGCGGTAGTGTTTCGTGGCGTGCTTGTTCTTCGACGAATCGCAACACCCGACGTGACCGCAGACCTCGCATAACCGCAGGTGCACCCAGGTATCGCCCATCTTCAGACACTCCTCGCACCCCTTCGTGTGGGGCCGGGGATTCCGAATCAGCTCGAGGTGCGTACAGACTTGCGTCGTGGCCATGGTTGCTATCTCCTTCCCTTGTCAGGCGGTCGTTGCCAACTCGTCGGCAGGCTCGAACTGCCGCTGATACAGTCGCGCATAGAGTCCTCCCCGCTCGAGCAGGTCGGCGTGACGCCCCTGCTCCACCAGCTCGCCGTGGTCCATCACCAGGATGACGTCCGCCGCCAGGATGGTCGAGAGCCGGTGCGCGATCACCAGCGAGGTCCGACCCCTAAAGAGGGGCCGAAGCGCCACCTGGATCAGGTGCTCGGACTCGGAGTCGAGGTTGGAGGTCGCCTCGTCGAGGATCAGCACCCGCGGATCTTTGAGAATGACCCGGGCAATCGCGACCCGCTGCTTCTCCCCGCCACTGAGCCGATGGCCTCGCTCTCCGACCACCGTGTCGTACCCGTCCGGCAGCGACACGATGAAATCGTGGATGTAGGCGGCCGTCGCCGCGGCGATCATCTCCGCCTCGGTGGCGTCAGGCCTGGCATAGAGCAGGTTCTCGCGGATCGAGGCATGGAAGAGGAACGTGTCCTGAAAGACCATGCCGATCTGCCGGCCCAGCGATTCGAGCGTCAGGTCGCGGACGTCGTGGCCGTCCAGCCGGACGGAGCCGAGCTGGGGATCGTAGAACCGGGGCAGGAGGTTGGTGACCGTGGTCTTGCCGGCGCCGGTCGGGCCGACCAGCGCGGCCAGCTGGCCTGGCTCGATCCTGAAGGACACATCCGTAAGGGCCGGGCGGTCGTTCGAGCCGTAGCGAAACGTGACTTGATCGAACTCGACCTGCCCGCGCGCCTGATCGAGATGGACCGCCTCCGCCTTCTGATCGATCACCACGGGAAGGTCCATGTACTCGAAGATCCGCTGGAAGAGGGCCAGCGAGCCGACGACGTTGACCTGCAGGTTCGCCAGCGAGCCCACCGGACCATAGAGGCGTCCCAGCAGAACGGTCGCAAAGGTGACGACCGTGCCCAATGACTCCTGGCCGGTCACCACCAGGTAGCCACCGAAGAGCCAGAGCACGGCCGGGCCGGCGGTACCGAGCACACCCATCAGCATGAAGAACCAGCGGCCAATCATCGACTGGCGAATGTTGAGGAGGCGGAGCTCGTCGTTGAGGGCGCGGAAACGCAGGGTCTCCGCGCTTTGCCTGACGAAGGCCTTGACCAGCTGCATCCCCGAGATGCCGAGCGTCTCCTGCATGTAGGCGGTCATCTCCGAGAGCTTGCCCTGGGTCGCCTTGCGCGCTTGAAAGGTGGCCTTGCCGACCTGGCGCGTCGGCAGGAGAAACGCCGGCAGCACGAGGAGGGCGGCAATCGTGAGCTTCCAGTCGAGCGCGAACATCAGGACGACGGTGCTGGCGAGAATGACCACGTTATTGACGAGGCTGAAGATCGTGTCGGACACCACGCTCTGCACCCCGTTTACGTCGTTGCTCAGCCGGGACATCACGTCGCCCGTTCGGGTCGCGGTGAAGAAGGCGATCGACTGCTTGAGCACCCGATCGAACAGCTGGTTGCGCAGGTCGAACATGATGCTCTGGCTGATCCGGTTGCTGACATAGGACTGGAGGACCCCGATGAGGCCGCCGAGTAGCGATGACCCAACCAGGATCGCGATCAGCAGCGCGACGAAGCCGAAGGCGCCGTGCTGCCCGGTCAGGTAGTTGATCAGGTCCCGGGTGACGAGGGCGGGAATCAGGCCCAGCGCCGCCGCCGCGCCGATGCAGGCGAGCACAACGAGCGCCAGCCGCCAATAAGGGATGAAGTAGCTGAAGACGCGCTTGAGGAGCGGCCACTCCAGCTTGACCCCCGGCTCCGGCTCGTGAAAGCCGCCGTGCCACCAATACATGCTGGTTAGCCTACCCAGCCGGGGTCAGGTTCGAACGAGGGAGGTTCAGCGCTGGCGTTCGCCGACCGTGACGGCGACGTCTTTGCGCTCGCCGGCGCGGACCACGCCGAGTCGGTGCGCCGAGCCGACCTCGAGGGCGCCCAGCTTGCCGAAGAGCTCATCCAGGTGCCGCACCGGGTCGCCGTCAACGGTCACGATAGTGTCGCCCTGCAAGAGGCCGGCCGTCTGCGCCGGACCACCCGGTTCGACCGTCACGACCAGCAGCCCACTCTCCTGTCCCAGCTGCTTTGCCAGAGTCTCGCTGAGCCGGACGGGCTGGGCGCCGAGACCGAGATACGCGCGCCGGATCCGGCCGTGCGTCCTCAGGCTCTCGGCCACCCGGTCGGCGGTTTCCAGCGGAACCGCGCGGCTGACACCGCGGCCGAAGTTCCAGCTATTGATGCCGATGACGCCGCCGTCGGCGTCGACAAGCGGGCCGCCGGAAAACCCCGGCAACAGCTCGGCGGTCGTCTGGATGAGGCGTTCAACCTGCGCGCCCCGCCAGCTTCGGAAGGAGCCCGACAATCCGCTGACGATCCCAAGCGTCACCTGCAACTCCCCAGGCCGGCCGATCGCGAGCACGACCTGGCCGAGACGGATATCCATTGACCGTCCACGCGGTGCCGGCACGCCGTTCAACCCCTCCACTCGCAGCAGCGCAAGGTCGGTGCCCGGATCACGACCGGCGATCGACGCCTTCAGGGTGGTTGTTGCCGCCGTTACCTGGATGGTGTCCTCCTGCTCGAGGATGTGGTCCGCGGTTAGAACCAGACTGTCCGCCCAGATGATGCCGGTGGCCGGCCGGCCGCGACGGGCATCGATGCGCACCACGCTCGGGCCGAGACGCCCGACGACTTGGGCGATGTCGCGTGAAAGGTCGGAGAGCGTTGCCATGCCATCACGCTATCGCCTGGATGTGCCGGCGTCATCACCCGGATACCCGGGACGCGAGCCGCCCGTTAGGGCAGGTGTAACGGTTTCCGTGGGGCCGCGTTCTTACACCAGATTCATCCATCTGAGTTCATCTGAAGGAGATCGACATCATGCAATCCCTGAGGGGTACGTTTGCCACGCGTGGAATCCTGATCGTCATCGGCGCTGTGATCGCGATCGCGGCGTCGGCGGTAACGGCGGTGGCGGTCCGTGCCGGCGCCGGCGGATCGACGCAGACGTCGGTCGGTGCTGGAGCCGTGGCCGGACCGCGCGACACCATCACCGTCGTCGGCGAAGGCACGCAGAACGCGACGCCCGATAATGCCCTGATCAGCCTCGGCGTATCAGTCCGGCGCCCCACGGCGGCCGACGCGATGAACACCGCCAACGCCGAGATGACCGCCCTGCTGAAAGCCATCAAGGGTCAGGGGGTCCTGGATGCCGACATTCAGACGACCGGCATTTCCATCGATCAAGACCAGCAGTACAACGTGATCGCCTACCGTGCCGGGAACACGGTCAACGTCAAGATCCACCACATCGTCAACGTGGGCACCGTGATCGTCGCCGCGCAGAAAGCGGTCGGCGATGACATCCAGTTGAGCGGCATCAACCTGCAGCTCAGCGACAACACGACTCAGCTGAAGGGTGCGCGACAGGCGGCCATGGCGGCGGCGGCCGCCCGCGCCAGGGAGTGGGCCAACCTCGCCGGGCGTCACCTCGGCAAAGTGCTCTCGGTTTCGGAAGTCATCGGTGGTGGGTCATCGTCCTCGCCATGCGGGGTCGGCGGCCAGTGCGGCGGCGGCGGCGGCGCGCCCGTCCAGGCCGGACAGGTGAACGTTACCGTTGACGTGGCGGTTGTCTACGAGTTGAACGACTGACCGCTCAGGCGATGTGTGCCCCGACTTCTTCGTGACAGTCGGGGCACTCTTCTTCCGGCCCTGGAGCGTGGCCGGCGTGCTTTGATTCCATCGGGTACTGCGCGGCGCGCCACGCGGCCAGTCCACCGCGGAGCGCCCAGGCCTGCCGCCCTTGCTGTCGGAGGAATTGCGCCACACGGGCGCTGGTACCCTCGTCGGGTCAGGTGCAGTAGGCGATGATCTCGCGATCAGGCGGCAGCGACTCGAGATACCTGGCGATCTCCGATGCCGGCCGGGCGGCCTGCAGGCCGCGGATGATGGGCTCGGGCGGGATGCGGATAGCTGCAGGGATTTTGTGGCTCACGGCCGGGTACACCAGGGAGCTGGTCACGTCAAGCGCGACGGCTTCACCCGTATCGAGCTTCGTCCTGGCGGAAGCCACGTCGATGCGCGGCGCGATCATCATCGGCGCGGCTCCGGCGGCGCTTCGGGAAGCAGCCAGGGGAGCGCCTCGGACATCGGTCGCACCAGGGTGACGTATTGCTCGTGGCTGAGCCGGTCACGAGTCAGGATCCCAAGCGCAGCGCCGAGCAAGGCGCGCTCGGCCTTGTGCCCGACGTCGCCGTGCTCGACCTTCCACGAAACCAGCGAGGTGCGGCCTTCGGTCAGATCCAGGATCCGCTTCTTGGCGTCATCCCATGCCTGGGCGCGGTTGGTCTGCTCGAGCATGCGGAGCGCCGCTCGCTCGGCGTCGCGAAAACGCTGCATGGCGGTCGGATCCTCGTGCCGGTCCCAACCCCAGGCCGCACGCTCGATGCCGGCGGGCGACAGGACCCGGGCATCAGTCAGCAGGCGCTCGAGCCCTTCTTCGTGCGAGCCGTATCCGTAGCCTTCGGCGTCCAGTGCCATAACGCTCCGCCTAGTCTAGGGCGTTACGTTCTGAAAGGCGCCACGTTAGATCGTTGGAGGTCTGTGAGGTGCCTCGCTGGTGCTGTGGGCTCGTCGCCGTGCTGATCGCGATGACGGCTGCCGCATGCGCGCCTTCGCCGCCTGCCGCTGTAAAGCCATCGCCCACCATTTCCAGCAGTCCAGTCGCCCCTGTTTCCGCCCCGACGCCCTCACCAGTCGAACCGTCACCGACGCCATTGCCCTCCCCCACCGTCTATCCGAGACTGGCGATCCCCGCAGGAACGGCACGGTGCCACACGTCCCAACTGGCGGTCGCCTATGTCACGGGCGGTGCTGCAGCAGGGAATCTCGAGGCCGACTTTGAGATGCGCAACATATCTGCGACCGGTTGTTGGGTCTATGGATATGTCGGGTTTCAAGTGCTGGATCGATACGGCCAGCCCTTGCCACAATCCTTGAATTGGTCGACGCAATCCATGTTCGGCGAGAGTCAGCCACCGAGCCGCATCCTGCTTTCGGCCGGCACGACCCCGCTCGGAGTTGAGCCGCGGACCGGTCATGCCTTCTTCAACCTGTTCACCGAGGACGTGACATGCGACGTCAACAAAAACCCGGTCGCAACCATTAAGGTCTGGCCCCCCGATGAGTACCGGCCGCTAACGATCCCCGCGCAGAGCCTGAGCGGCCTCCAATTCGGCTTCTGCGGTGGCTTTGGAGTCGACCCGCTTCAAATCCAGCCGTTACCGGGCTCGGGCTGAGCAGCTCTACACGAGGATCCAGCCGAGCCCGATCGCCCGAGCAACGGCTTCCGCGCGCGAGCGCGCGTTCAGCTTGCCTAGCACGGCACCGGCATGGAACTTCACCGTGTGCTCGCTGATCTGGAGCTGCCGGGCGATCTGCCGATTCGTCAGACCGCGCGCCATCCATTGCAGCACCTCGAGCTCCCTTGGGGTGAGCGTTTCGGCCGGTGCTCGGAGTTCCGGTTCGATGCGCTCCTCCTGCGGCAGAAGCGCCGAAAGATCCGCGCGCGCAATCGACACCAGCCCGCGCGCTGCGGAGCGCAAGGCGGCCGCCAGCGTTTCGCCGTCGACCGCGGCGGGCAGCAGTGCCGATGCGCCGAACGTCAACGCCTGCGAGACGGCGCCGTGCTCGCTGGCCAGGGCGACGATCGGCAGCCCCGGCTGGGCTGTCGCCAGTCGGGCGATCGCATCGAGCTCCTCGGCTTCGCCGTCGCCTGCATCGAGAAGCACCGCATCGGGGAGCAGTTGCCCGGCGAGGGACGCGGCTTCGGCGACGCCGGTCGCGCCCACGATCTTCACGCCCGGCATCCCCTCGACCAGTCCTGCCAGTCCGCCGCGGGCCAGCGGATTCGTGGCGACGATCAGCACCCGCAGGTCCGTCATGATCATGGTTGTACCCAAGGATCTCACGGAGTGTCGTCCGGCAACCAATCTCGAGTCAGAAATAGCCAGAACGCCAGGCCGGCGTAAGGCCCGTATCGCTTGAAGCGGCGCTCGATCACCCGATCACTCACCGGGCGCTTCCTACCGAGCAGCCGGGCGTAGGTCGGCCGGGTCCACGAATCGAGGATGAGCCGGTCGTAGCGCGCGAGCATCAGCATGATGTGCGCGGCGGCGTACGGCCCAACGCCGGGCAGCGCCTGAAGCTGGGTGGCCACCTCACCGTCCGGCAGATCGTCGCGCGGGGTCGCCGCCAGCGCCTCGAGGTCGACCCGGCCTTTTGCGACGGAGGTGGCCAGCGCTTTCAGATAGGGGCCCCGATAGCCGGCACCCGCAACCTTCTTATAGAAGGATGGCGGTGCGGCGGCCATCGCGGCCGGCGTGGGAAAGGCCCGGCCATACGGGCTGTCACGTGGCGCACCCGGCGCTTTCTCGCCCAGGTGCTGCACGAGCGCGTTCACCATTCGCGTGGTCCCGCCCCAGGAGGTATTGGTGGTGCAGATCGTCTTTACCACGTCCTCGAACACGGACGGGCTCCGAACCATCCGGCCTGCGCCCGTGAGCACCCACGCGAGGTCGGCATCTTCGGCGGCCACCGTGTAGAAGGGCGTCAGGTCGAGGTCGAGACTGAGGACATGCCGGACCTGGGCCATGATGGCGGCGCCAACGTGGGGCGTGGGTGACGGACCCGCGACCGAGATCAGCCCGTGCCCGGGACGGGCCTGGCTGAGGATCAACGTGCGAGCGCGGATCCCGGGGAGCGGTACCGTGATTTCGAAGGTCCACGCCTTCTGATCGAGCCGCATCGGCGGTAGCTCGGCGATCCCGTGCGAGAGGAAGACACGCCGGAGGTCGATGACCTCACCCGCCGGGCCGACCAGCGGGAATTCGTCGGACCAGCCCCCACCCTGCCCTCCCCCGCGAGCGGGGGAGGGGAACGTTACCGCTGCCTCACCCATTCAATGCGGCGAGGTAATCAAGAGCCGCCAGGTAGCCGTCGAAGCCGAGGCCCGAGATCACGCCCTTCGCGGCCGCCGCGGTCACCATCCGATGGCGCTCCGGCTCGCGGGCAAAGACATTCGAGATATGCACCTCCACGACCGGTTTGCCCGAGCCGCGCAGGGCATCGGCGAGCGCCAGGCTGTAGTGCGAGAGCGCGCCGGGGTTGATGATGATCGCATCGCTTGCCGCGCCCTCTTTCTCGATCCAGTCGATCAGCTGGCC
>WNFW01000816.1_pt1 | contig 20959 bp, 20 predicted proteins | sample 5400131 | NCBI WGS metagenome assembly WNFW01 (sample SAMN13153362, study PRJNA577476) | soil metagenome | isolation source: 20 cm soil or saprolite under grassland replicate 1 | place: USA:California | collected 2016-06-15 | reverse complement strand
ACGAGCGGATCGTAGTTGAAGTACTGGCCCGAGGTGACGTTCGGCACCAGGTGGTGCTGAAGCGTCCCGGGGAAGATCTCGACCAGCTTCTCGACCGTCCAGCCCTCGTCGTCGTGGATCCGCATGATCGGGCGGTGCTGGCCGAAGAGCATGATCTCTTTGCCGCGCACGCCGAAGATCTGGCCGGTGATATCCTTCGCCTGGTCGGACGCCAGGAATGCCACGACCGGGGCGATGTGGGCCGGGGACAGCTTCTTGATCTTCTCGACGCGCGCCTTCTGCGCCTCGGTCTCCGTCGGGATCGTGCCGATCATCCGCGTCCAGGCGAAGGGCGAGATACAGTTTGCGGTGACGTTGTAGCGCGCCATGTCCAGCGCCGTCGCCTTCGTCAGCCCCACGATCCCGAGCTTCGCCGCGGCGTAGTTCGCCTGACCGACGTTCCCGACGAGCCCCGACGTCGACGTCATGTCGACGTCATGTTGATGAAGCGCCCCCACTTCTGCTCTCGCATGATCGGCGCCGCGGCGCGCGTGACGGAAAACGACCCCTTGAGGTGAGTGTTGATGACGGCGTCCCACTCCTCCTCGGTCATGTTGAAGATCATCCGATCGCGCAGGATGCCGGCGTTGTTGACGACGATGTCGATCCGGCCGAAGGCCTCGAGTGCGGTCTTGACGATGGCCTGGCCCCCCGCCATGGACGCCACCGAGTCGTAGTTTCCCACGGCCTGGCCGCCCGCCTGCTTGATCGCCCCGACGACCTCGTCCGCGGGCGCGTGGCCGCCGCCGGCCCCGGCTTCCGTGCCGCCGTAGTCGTTCACGACCACCAGCGCGCCGTGACGCGCCAGCAAGAGCGCGATCTCGCGCCCGATCCCTCGCGCCGCCCCCGTCACCACCGCGACCTTGCCCTTGAGCATCATGCGCGGACCCCCAGGCCCCGAATCTGGAGCGACGATGACGATAGCACAGGCGCGGCGACGCCGCCGGTGGGGTTCAGTGTTGGCGGCGCGCGTCGAGCGCGGCGACGAAGGCGGCGGCGAAGACGAAGACCACCGCCGAGTAGTAGACGAACATCACGAACGCCGCGAGGACCCCGAGCGGGCCGTAGATCTCGTCGTACACGCCGAACTCTTGGACGTAGAGGCGGAAGAGCTGCTTTGCGGCCTCCCAGAGCAGGCTCGCCAGCATCGCGCCCGACAGCGCGGCGCCGACCCCCGGGCGCTGGCGCGGAACCAAGCGGTAGGCGAAATAGAACATCAAGGCCGAGAGCGCGAGGGAGAGCCCGAAGGACGCGTAGTCGAACCACTGCGGCGGCACTGGCATCATCGCGTTGAGCGCGAGGGCCTGGAGCCCGTGATAGACCCACGACATCGTGGTCGCGATGAACAGGAGGACGCTCAGGAGCACGGCCAGCAAGGCGTCCCTGATGAAGTGAATGAAGAAGTTTCGCACGACCCCGCCGGCGGGCTTGACGCCGAGCAGGCGGTGCAGGACCAGGCGCGAGGCGCCGAAGAGCGGGGTCGAGAACACGACCAGGACGGCCGTCCCGAGGAGGCCGGAGGCCGCGCGCACTTCCACGATTCGGACGAGCACCCGCGAGATCTGCCTCTGGTAGACGGGGAACTGCTGGGTCAGCTGGCCCACGACGTGACGCGTCGCCTGCTCCGTCGAGAGGACGAGGCCCACCATGAACACGCCGAGGACCAGGATCGGGATCATGCTGACGAGGAAGAAGAAGGCGAGGCCAGCGCTGAGCAGGAACCCGTCGGCTTCGATGAAGCGCGACAGGGCTCCCCGACCTTGCGTGCTCACTTGCGTGCTCAAATGCTAGAGCTGCCGGAAGAAGTAAGCCCGGTCGCCGCCCCGCACCTCCACCCGGCGCACCTTGCTGTCGCGCATCACCTCGAGGATCAGGCTCGCGCCGGGCTCGTGACGCCAGAGGCGCAGATAGAGGTCGCGGCGGCTCGCCACTTCCTCCGCGTTGAGCGAGACGATGAGGTCGCCCTCCTGCAAGCCGCCCCGGTCGCCCGGGCCGTCGGGCACCACGCCGGCCACGATCACGCCCTCCTCCACCGGATGGGCGAAGACGCCGAGCCAGGCGCGCCGCGGCCGGCTCACGACCCGTCCGTAGCGCAGGAGCTCGTGCTCGTGCTTGCGGTAGTAGTCCGCCGGGATTGCCAGCGAGCTCCGCGCGATCTCGTTCAGGTTCAGCGAGAGCACGCCGACCAGGGCGCCGGTGAGCGTGAAGAGCCCGCCGCCGCCGAACCCCGGGTTCGGGGCGCTCGCCACGATAGAGCGGTCCAGCAGGTACTCCCAGTACGCCTCGAACTCGCCGACGGAGATCACGAGCCCGCCCGCGACGCGGCGCTCCTGGGTGCCCGTCGACGCCAGCGCGATCACGGAGCTGCCAGGCTCCAGCGCGTCGTCGTTGCCGAGCGCCACGGCCGGAAGCCCCTGGCGTTTCACCTTGAGGAGCGCCAGGCCCACCTCGAAGTCCTGGGCGACCAGCTCCGCGCGCGTGCGCCGGCCCTTGATGAACGCGACCTCAATCGACTGGGCGCCCATGACGACGTAGTTCACGGTGAGGATCAGCCCCGACGCGTCGACGACCACGCCGCTGCCGAGGCGGTCGTTGCCCAGGATCTGGGTCGAGGGGTGATCGCGGGCGACGGTCGCGTGGATGTGGACCACGGCCGGCAGCAGGTGCCTGACGATCTCGACGGAGGCGTCCATGGGCGATCGGTTACTTCCGCCCCAGATGATAGCCGAAGAACTCCTCAACACGTCGCCGCGCGTCAACGAAAGCCTCTGCGTCGTAGCCGACGGTCGCCCCACAGCACTCGCCCGGCTTGTTGCGGTTGCCGACGTCGGGCAGGTACGTCCGCGGTTGACCGACCACGTCGAAGTAATGGACGGCGCCAGGATACAGGACGACCGAGGCGTCGGCGCCCTGGCGCCGCATGTTGGCGACCATCTCGGCGCAGGGGCCGGGGATGGTCCAGTCGTCGGCGTCGCCCACCAGGACGAGCAGCGGCCGGATCACGAGCTCGTTGACCAGCGAGTAGCACCCGCCCGGGTAGACGGCGATCGACGCCGCGAAGCCGGGTGTCGGCAGCGTGACACCGCGGCGGCGCGCGCGCTCAAGGCTCGGGCCGTTCACGACGGCGATGGCGAAGACGCCGCCGTTCGACCAGCCGATGACGCCGACGCGGTTCGGGTCGACGAACGGCTGCGCGCGAAGAAAGCGCAGCGCGCCGGCCGTGTCGTCAAAGCGCTCGGTCGAGGGCAGGTCGGGCGTCGTCGCGTCGCAGCCACCGCCGATCCCCCGGGCCGCCCAGCTGTCCACAATGAGCGCGACGTAGCCGCGATCGCGGAACCAGCGCGCCCAGTCGTGGGTGGACGCGGAAACCCCGTGGCAGCCGTGCAGCAGCACGACCGCCGGGAACGGGCCTTCCCCCGCCGGGCGGAGTTCCCAGCCCGGCACGCGGAGCGGCGCGCCCGGCGTCACGTTCGGGAACGCGACACGCGTCGAGGCGCAGCCGGCCAGGACGACCACGGCGAGCAGCGCCACGGACGCTCCGCGGGGCATGGGGTTGAGGATACACCGGCTCCGCGAGCCGGCGTGACGGGGAAACGCTAAGAGGACCGCACCGTTACGAGACGGGTTTCCGCCGCGCCGTCGCCTGTTATGCCCGTGGACATGCCCATCAGCCGTTCCACACCAGGCGCGGCCTCGCGCGGGGGACTCGCTTGCACCGCGCACTCGTAGCTATCCTGGTAGAACTTTTCGTCCGTCGCCCCGGCCTTCGTCCAGTACGTGTGAGCGCAGCCGGTGAACAAGATCAGCGCGGTGATGATTCCGGCGGCGAAGCGCATCGTCCGCACGTTCCCCTTCCGGAGACTGGCCGGGAGCGTCGGATGGGCTGAACGTGGGGTGCTGAACGTCGGGTCAAGCGCATCGCTACGAACGCAGCACCCATGGGTGCAGGGGACTTTTGCACCCTTTCTTCGCAAAGCCTTGCGGGGATCTCCGCAACCCGTTGCACGATCTCTCGGCCGGTCCGACAGCAACCCCTTCTCACGGCGATCTTCCCGCTAGCCGGCCCGGTTGGCATGGTGCTCGCTAGCACGCAGCCAGGAGGGGCTTATGAGAGCCAAGACCAGCCTTCCGGTTCTCCTCACGATCCTGATGCTGGCCCCACCGGCCGGCGCAACCACGATGTACAGCTACGTAGGCGATGTGTTCCATGCCGTGTCCGGGAACTACTCAACGAGCGACCGGATCACGGGCAGTCTGACGTTGGCCGACGGGTTCGTTCCCAACACACAATTCTCTGGGCCGAAAGATCTCCGCCCTGGCATCATCGCCTACAGCTTCACGGATGGTCATCAAACGCTGACGGAGTCGAACTCCACGCTCGGAACGTTCGAGTTCACATTCTGGAATCCTGCTAATCGCGGCCAGCTAGAGTCGCATCCAAACTTTGAGGAATGGACGCTGAGCATCAGCGCGTTGACCGGAGGAATCGCGTCGAATATGTTCGGAGATGGGGAAGATTGGGCATGGCTCGGGAGTGTGCGTCCAGTACAAACCGCATGCGGCCCGCCTGGCCAGGCAACCTTCTGCCCGTCAGATCAATCCTACGGGTACTATGGCGTCGGGGGCGCCCTGAACATCGGTTATGAAGGCGGGCGCGGCACCTGGACAGTCACAGCAATTCCCGAGCCGGAGACCCTGTTACTACTGGCGATCGGGCTGGCAGGCGTCGCTCTCGGCTCCTGGGCTCGTCCCTAGCAGGCGTCCACCTCGCGCCGCAGCGCCGCCACCAGCGCGCGGCCCGCGTCTCCGGGCCATCGTCCTACCCACTCCGAACCTCGGCGCGGGTGGTCTATGACATGCCCGAAGTTATGCCCAAACGGGTGCGCCACGATAAACATTGAATTTCCCGGGCGGTCGTTGTCCATTTCGGGTTGAGGATACACCGAGCGCCGGGTATGCTGGCCCCGTGGGTCACTCGGTCCGCGTCATCGCCTACTCCGACTACCTCTGACCGTGGTGCTTCCCGGCGGCGGTCCGCCTCCGGCGACTCCGCGAGGAGCTCGGCCCGGTCGTCACGATCGAGTCGCGCGCGTTTCCGCTGCGCCCGGCGCCCTCGCGCGGAGTCCCGTTCAAGTCCACCTACCGCGAGGAGGGGTGGCGGCGATGCGCCGAGATGTCGGCGGCCGACGGCATCCGCTTCACGCCGTGGCCCCACGCGGAGCTGCCGGCCTTCAGCCTCCCCGCCCTCGAGGCGGCCAAGTGCGCCGCCAAGCAGGGAGACGAGCTCTTCGAGCGCGTGCACCGCGCCCTCTACGAAGCGTTCTTCACGCACAGCCGCAACATCGCCGATCCGAAGGACCTCGCGGCGATCGTCGCCGCGGCGGGCGCCGACATGGAACGCTTCGCCGCCGACGTCGAGGCGGGGATCGGCCGAGAGGCGGTCGTCAGTGATTACGAGGCTGCGGTGAGCGAGCACGGGGTGCGCTCGATCCCGACCGTGATTGTCGCCGAGACGGGCCGCGCCCTGGTGGGGCTGGCCGACTACGCGGTGTACCGCGCGGCCGCGGAGGAGGCCCTCGCCTAGCCGCGGGCCGACCCTCGAGGGGGCACCCCTCCTCTTCGGGCGGGATCCGACGCCAGGCCTTCTCGCCTTCGACCTCGCGAAGGACGGTCGCGCGATCCACCTCTATCGTCGCGCGGGGGGCGGCGTCCAGACCGAGACCGTGCCTTTCCGACCGTTCCTGCTCCTCGGCGACGGGACACTCGTCGACTCCACCGCCGGGCTCGTGGCGCGCGAGCCGCTCGAGGGTCCCGGCGCCTTCCGCTGGCTCGCGCAGTACCGCTCCTGGGCCGACGCGCTCGGCGCCCGCGACCGCTGCCGCGAGGTGAGCGGCCAGACGGCGAACACACCCGTCGCGCCCTTCCACTTCCTCGCCGACCCGGTCCACCAGTATCTCCTCACGACTGGGCGGACCTCGTTCGGCGGTCTCGCCTTCGGCGACCTCCGGCGCCTGGCGCTCGACATCGAAGTCGTCACGACGGACGGGTACGAATTCCCGAGCGCCGCGCGGGCCGGCGACCGGATCGTGGCGGTCGCCCTCGCCGACTCGTCGGGCTTCCGTCACGTCGTGCGAGGCGACCGGCTCGACGAGTGCCTGCTGCTCGAGGAGTGCACGCGGATCGTCCGGGAGCGCGACCCGGACGTGATCGAGGGTCATAACATTTTTCGGTTCGACCTCGAGTATCTGGAAGCGCGTGCCCGCCGGCACGGCGTGGCGCTCGCCTGGGGGCGCGACGGCAGCGCGCTCCGGAGCCGCGTCGCGCGCCTGCAGATCGCCGAGCGGACGATCCACTATCGGCGCTGGGACGCGGCCGGCCGGCACGTGATCGACACCTGGATGCTCGCTCAGCTCCACGACGCCGGCACTCGCGACCTCCCGGGGTTCGGTCTCAAGGATCTCGCGCGCCACTTCGGCGTCGCCGCCACGGGCCGCACGTATATCGACGGCTCGCAGATCACCCGGACGCTCCGGGAGGACCCCGAGCGGCTCGTGGCCTACGCGCTCGATGACGCGGTGGAGACGCTCGGCGTCGCTGCCGTGCTGGCGCCGCCCTATTTCGCGCAGGCGCAGGTCGTCCCCTTCGATTACCAGACGTGCGCGCTCCGGGGCGCCGCCGCGAAGATCGACGCGCTGATGCTCCGCGAATACCTCCACCGGCGCCACGCCGTCCCGGCGCCGCAGCCGCCCGCACCGGTCGGCGGCGGTCACACGGTCATCTGCCAGCAGGGCGTCGCCCGTCCGGTCCTGCACGTGGACGTGACATCCCTCTACCCGTCCCTGATGCTCGCCCACCCGATCGGGCCGTCCTCCGACACACTCGGCGTCTTCCAGGCGCTGCTCGAGCATCTCCGCGACTTCCGCGTTCGCGCCAAGCGGATCGCCCGGGAGGCCCCCGACGCGGCGGAGCGCGCCCACCTCGGCGCGCTCCAGCAGTCGTTCAAGATCCTGATCAACGCCTTCTACGGCTACCTCGCGTTCAGCGGCGGTCACTGGAACGACTACGCCGCCGCCGACCGTGTGACGGCGGAGGGCCGCGCGATCGTCGCCGCGCTGCTCGAACGGCTCACCAAGCTCGGCGCGACGCCGGTCGAGGCGGACACGGATGGCGTCTACTTCGTCCCGCCGGCGGGTCACGGGCCGGAAGACGACGACACCCTGCTCGAGCAAGTCGCCGCCGGGCTGCCGCCCGGAATCCAGCTCGAGCTCGACGGCCGGTACGCGGCGATGCTCAGCTACAAGATGAAGACCTATGCCCTCTTGGACGAGCGTGGGCGGTTCGTCCTCAAGGGCTCTGCGTTCCGCTCCCGCGGTATCGAGCCTTTTCAGCGGCAGCTCATCGAGGAGGTGGTGCGCGCTCTCCTCGACGGCCGTCGCGAGGAGGTCGCGCGGATCATCAACCGCCGGCTCGACGACTTCGCCGCCCACCGCATCGACGTGCGCGCGTTCGCCCGGACGGAAACGCTCCACGAGTCGCTCGACGCCTACCGTCAAAAGATTACCGCGGGCGCCCGACCGGTCTCGGCGGCGTACGAGCTGGCGGCCGCGGCGGGACGCGTCCTCGAGCCCGGCGACCAGATCTCGTACTACGTGACCGGCCGCGGTGCCGGCGTGCCGGTCAACGAGCGCGCGAAGCTCGCCAGCCAGTGGGATCCGGCGCGCCCCGACGAGAACGTCGAGTACTACCAGGCCAAGGTGCGCGAGATCTGGGAGCGCTTCCGCCCGTTCGTCGAGTTCGACGGGCTCAGGCCGTACGTCGAGGAGCCCGAGCCCCAGTCCCAGCTTTCCCTCTTCTGATCACCGAGGCTGCGCGGCGGGAACGGGTCGCGTCCGCCCCCTCCCCGGGTCCCGCGCCCTTGGCCGACCTAGATTCACCAGAGGAGGGAGAGCTGGCTGGGGCGCGGGGCGTCAGCGGGGCGGTCGTCACGGCGACGCGCAGCGAACCCGACCTCCGAGGCCAGCCTCCGCACACGGGCCTCGACCTCGCCGACGTAATCGCGCCGCGCGTATGCCGAGCCGGCGTAGAGGCGCTCGTACTCTGGGACGAGCGCCGGGAATTCCGTCCTGAGGAACTCGAAGAATGTCTCGCGCGTCCCGGGCCGGAGGAACAGCACGTTCGACTCGGCGTGCTGCGCGCCAGCCTCGCGCGCCGCGACCAGGAGTGCCCGCAGATTCGCCTCGCCGTCCGTCAGACGGGGGAGCACGGGCATCATGAAGAGCCGGGTGGGGATTCCCCCGGCGGCCAGCAACGCCAGCGCCTCGAAGCGGAGGTCGGGGCGAGGCGCCCGCGGCTCGAGCCGCCTGGCGAGTGCCCGGTCCAGCGTCGCGATCGAGAAGTTCACCGAGACCTCTGAGCGAGCGGCGATCGCCTGGAGCAGCGCCAAGTCCCGACCCACGAGGGTCGATTTCGTCGTGATGGAGAGGCGCACGCCCTCCACCTTCGCCGCCGCCTCGAGCACCCGCCGGGTCACCCCGAACTTGGATTCCGCGGGCTGATAGGGATCCGTGGCGGTCCCGAGCGCAACGAGGAGCCCACTCCGTCGAGCGCGCTTGAGCTCGGCGACGAGCGAGCCCGGGTCGGTCAGCTTGACGTAGATGCGCCGCTCGAAGGCTTCGGACTCGTTGTGGCCGAGGAACTCGTGGGTGTAGCGGGCGAAGCAGTAACGGCAGGCCATCTCGCAGCCCCGATAGGGGTTGAGCGTCCAGCCAAACGGCATCGGCCTGGCGTTGAGCCTGTTTACGAGCTTCGCCGCCCGAAGTTCATGATATTGCACACCGCGTCGCTCGTCGAATGTCGGCCCCATTCGCTCTCTCATCCCCGGCGCCGCGACTCCAGGCTTGATCCTCATAGTCGTCATGTGTTGAGTATACAATACCAAGAAAAACCCGGGGACCAGAAGGCGTCCCCGGGTCGTTGTCTACCGGCGCCAGCCTCCGCCGCCGCCAGGCCCCCCGCCCGGACGCGGGCCTCGGTCGCCGCGCGGCCCACCGGAACCGCGCTGCGGCTGGGGCCGAGCTTCATCGACCACGAGATTCCGATCGCGGAAAAGGCGCCCGTTCAGCATCTCGATCGCTTTCGTTGCCTCTTCTTTGGTGGCCATCTCGACAAACCCGAATCCGCGCGGCCGCCCCGTGAACTGGTCGGTGATGATCCGAACCGTTTCGACGGTGCCCGCCTGCGCGAAGAGTTCGCGGAGGTCTTCCTCCGTGGCCTGGAAGGAGAGGTTACCGACGAACAACTTAGCGGCCATCGCGTGACCCTCCTAGCCCTGACGAAAGCGGCAGAAATAAGGACACTTCACCGACAGAGTAGTGACAGCGGGTGACGCATGTCAAGGGAGCCCCTGACGCGGACCGCCATCGGAGGCCTCAAAGATAGACGCCGCGCGTCGCTCCGCCGTCCACCGTGATGCAGATCCCGGTGAGGAACGAAGCACGCGCAGAGGCGAGGAAGCAGACGAGATCGGCGACGTCCTCCGGGCGCGCGATCCGCCTGAGCGGATACGTCCCCGCGACCTCGGCGCGGTACTCTTCGAGCGATTTTCCGGAAACGGTCGCCTGCTGGGCCATCAAACGCTCCCAGCGCTCGGTCGCCGTCGCGGCGGGCGAAACCGCGGTGACGAGGATCCCGTGGGGCGCGGCGAGATCGGCCAAGCCCTTCGTGAAGTTCACCAGCCCGGCGTTGGCGACGCCGCCCGGCAGGTAGCCGGCGCTCGGGTTCCGCGCCGCGGCGCCGACTATATTGATGATCCGTCCGCCTCCCTGGGTCCGCATCAGGTCCACCACCGCCCGCGCCATCCGGATGTAGCCGAGGAGCTTCAGGCTCCAGTCGTCCGCCCACTGCGCGTCGGGGATCGTGAAGAAGTCGCCGCCGCGGATCGCCCCCGCGTTGTTGACGAGGATGTCGATCCGGCCAAAGCGGCCATGGACCTCCCGCACGACGCGCTCCACGTCCTCGAGCCGACTGAGGTCGCCGGCCACGCTGACCGGCTCGGCGCGGGTCTCCCGCGCGATCTCCGCCGCCGCAGTCTCAAGCGTCGCCTTGTCGCGCGCGCACAGCACGACGCGGGCGCCCTCGGCGGCGAGCCCACGAGCGATGGCGCGGCCGATGCCTCGGCTCGCTCCGGTCACGAGTGCGATCTTGTCCTTGAGCTCGAGGTCCATGGCCGGCCTCCTGTGAGGTCACTCCTTCCGCGCGCGCGGAAACGGCGCCACGTCCGACTCGTCGAGATCGGCGAGCCGGTCCAGCGAGCGGGTCACCCCCCGCGCGAAGGGCTCGAGGTCGAGCCCGAGCGCCCGCCCGCGCACCCGACCGCTCCCCTCCTCCAGGAGCGCTCGCGCGCCGCGGAGGTTGCCGTTCGCCAGGTGCTGGTAGCCCACCGCGATCTGGATCAGACCCTGCAGCGCCTCCTTCGTTTCGCCACCCGCCCGCGCCCAGTGCGGCTCGAGCAGCTCGTGGACCTCGAAGTGGAGCCCAGCGTCGTGGAGCGTCGCCGCCGCGTCGAGCGCCGCGGCGAGCGACGGCTCCGGGCTCGCGAGCGGCAGCGTGGCGAGGGCTTCACTCGCGCGGCGTGCGCGCGCGCGGAGCGCCGCTTGCTGGAGCGGCTCGTCGGCGCCGAGCCACTCCTCGACCAGCACCCTCCCGTCCGCGCTGGCCAGCGCCGCGAGCTCGTGGCGCGCGCCCGCGTCGGAGAGCGCGGTGAGGATCAGCGCCGCGAGCCGGTTGCGCGGCCCGAGGGGCAGGGTCGGGATCACGCGGCCCCGGAGGTGCCCGGCTGGTCCACCGGCGCCGCCGCCCGGGGTCCCGCCGGCGCATCGGCGACTCGCGCGCGGCGCAGGCGCTCGACTCGCGTGCCCGCGATGAGATCGTGCAGCGCGCGCTTGTCGTGGCGGAGAGCCGCCATCGCGTAGCCGAGCCCGAACGTCACGCACGACGCGAAGTACGCAGTGTAGCGCAAGAGCGACGCGCCGAACCCCGGCGGGACGCCGTCCTCCCCGACCACGACGCGCACGCCCGCGATCATCTTGCCGATCGTCTGGCCGAAGAGGGCGTGGAGCACGGTCGTGTACACCGCCGCGAACACGAACGTGAACGTCCAGAGCGTCGGCGCCAGCGCCCAGGCGTCCCGGACCTGCGTGCCCCAGACCAGGTGCGCCAGCGCGCCGTACGAGGCCTGGACCAGCAAGAAGATCGCGACGTCGAGTGCCGCCGCGAGCGCGCGAATCCAGAAGCCGGCAGGCCGAGTCTCGACCATGGCGCGTATCATAGCGCCTTACAACGGCGTTGATCAGACCGTCAAGCGGAGACGTCGGCCCCACCGACGACGAGCCGGTGAACCGCCCCTTCGAGCTCGCGGACATTCCCCGGCCAGGAGTGCGCCCTGAACCTGGCCATCGCCTCAGGGCACAGCTCTGCCTCCCGACGGTACCGGCGATTGAATCGCTCGAGAAAGAACGATGCGAAGGCGGGGATCTCTTCCCTTCGTTGCCTCAGCGGAGGGATAGAAATCTCGACCACGTAGAGACGGCGGAGTTCCTGCCAGAGGTCGTCACGGTCTCTGGCCCCCGTGCCCTCGACGGTGGATCCGATGGCGCGCACGTCGACCCGGATGAGCTCGCGGCCGCCGGTGCGCGAGAGTTCCCCCGTTCGCAGCACATGAATGAGCTTGGGGAACAGAGCGCGCGGCAGGGCCCCGATCTCGTCCAAAAAGATCGTGCCGTGGTTCGCGAACTCGAAGCTCCCGAGCCGCCGCCGGGTCACGACGGGCGACACTCCCTTCTCGTGACCGAACAGGTCGGCCTCAAGACGGTCGCCGGTGTGCACCGCGCAGTTCACCTTGATGAAACCGTAAGGCCGGCGCGCCGAGGTCGTGTGGATCAGGCGTGCCAGCGTATCCTTGCCCACGCCGGGTTCACCCCGGATCAGCAGGAGCGTTCCGGGGGCCGCGCTCTGTCCGATCACCACGAGATCGAGGATCCTGGCGGTCGCCAGAACAGTCGGTCCATTGTCGGTCGTCGCCTTCACAAGTGATATCGCCATCACGCTCGAGACCGCCAAGCCCCTTTAGCCCAGGCTCGTTTGAATCGGGCAAACCAGTCGTCGAGCTCCAGCGGCCGCCAGCCCAGCCCGATCCATTTCCGAGCCGTCACCGTCGTGCCCTTGCCGAACTCGGAGCGGATCTCGAACTCATCCATGAGGCGACGGACGCCCGGCAGGCCCAGCCCGAGGCTCCCGGAAGTGGAGAAGCCGTCCTCCATGGCCAGCGCGACGTCGCGGATCCCAGGCCCGGCGTCAGCGGCCAGGACCTCGACCCCGCGCTTGTCGTAGTCGTCGACCAGCCTCAGGATGATCACGCCGCGCGCCGCATAGCGGAGGATGTTCCGCGCGAGCTCCGAGATCGCGGTGGCGACGCCCACGAGGTCGGTGCTGGGGAGGCCGTAGTGCGCTGCGAGGTCGCGACCGCTCTGGCGGACCGCCACGATGTCCGTGTCGGAATCGATCGCCACCTGCACTTCGTCAGCGATCAGCGCGTCCTTCATGCTCGCACCAATAGGCAACGGCCATGCCAGAGGGATTCGCGTGGTGGAAGGCGGCTTCATGGGCGCACGCGTGGGCGCTCGAGGCGTTCGGAGGTCACTTTCGCCCCTTCAAAGGGGGCTCCGGGCGTCAGAGGGGTCTTGCGGCGGCCCTGACGAGGAGGAATGGGGGCCCGGCGACAGCTTCGCCAGCGAGTGGCCGAAAACCGCCGCCGGCTAACCCTCGCCGATCGCCCGACTAGCCGGCCTAGTGCCCGATGACGTAGGATACAGTCCGCGATGAACGGCCTGGGTGAGCTGCTCGGGGAAAGCCCCGAAATCATTGAATTGCGCGAGACGATCCGGCAGCTACTCGCACGCTCGCACCGGTCTGGTCGGCACCCACCGATCCTTCTGCAGGGCGAGACGGGAACGGGCAAGGGCCTCGTTGCGAAACTGATTCACAGGGATGGTCCGCGGCGCGACGGCCCCTTCGTCGAGGTCAACTGCGCCGCGATCCCCGCGACCCTGCTCGAGGCGGAACTGTTCGGCTTCGAGAAGGGGGCGTTCACCGACGCGACGCGCTCGAAGGCTGGGCTCTTCCAGGCCGCGCACCACGGCACGATCTTTCTCGATGAAGTCGGGCTCCTCCCCGAGGCTCTTCAATCCAAGCTCTTGAAGGTCATCGAGGAGCAAGCGGTGCGCCGGCTCGGCAGCACGCTGAGCGAGCCCACCGATGTCCAGGTCATCTCGGCCACCAACGAGGACCTGGCGACCGCGATACGGGACCGGCACTTCAGGGAAGATCTCTACCACCGGCTGGCGGTGGTCACGCTCTCGTTGCCGCCCTTGCGTGACCGTCGCGAGGACATCGCGCTCCTCGCGGAGCATTTCCTCTCCCGCTGGTGCGCGGACTACGACCTTCCCCTGAAGGATCTGGCCGCCGATGCCCAAGCAGCACTCCGCGAATATCGTTGGCCCGGCAACGTCAGGGAGCTCAGCAACGTCATAGAGCGGGTGACGCTGCTCGCAGAGGCGCCGCTGATCACCGCGGCGATCCTGGGGCTCCCGAAAACCCGGCCTGCGGCTTTGAGCGAACCGACCGCGGCGGAAGAACCCGGTCTCTTCGACGATCGGCTGGCCAGGGTCGAACGCCAGCAGCTGCTCGAGATCCTGAGGGAGACAGACTGGAACATTACCCAGGCGGCCCGCCGCCTCGGCATCTCGCGCGGCCGGCTTCGCTACCGGATCATGAAGCAGAGCCTGCGCCCCGGCGGATCGGAAGCGGACACGCGTGCGAGTACCGACCGGCCGACGGAGCCATCAGCGGGAATTCCCACGACGGTGGCAGTCGAGGCTGCCCCCGTGCCCGGCGTACGATGGGAGCGACGTTACATCGCCTTCGTGCGTGCCGACCTCCTGACCCGATCAACACCAGACTCGCCGCTCCTCGTCGGCCGGACTCTGGCCGCCAGCACCGAGAAGGTCCAAAGCTTCGGCGGGCAGATCCAGGAGGTGAGTTCGACGACGATCGTGGCGGCGTTCGGTCTGGACCCGATCGAGAACGCGCCCGTCTGCGCGGCCCTGGCCGCGATGGCGATCGAGAACGCAGCGGAGCGGGCGCGATCCACCGACTCGGACGCTCCCAGTGTCAACGTCGCGGTGCACGTCGGGCCATCGATGGTCGCCCGGGTCCACGGGACCTTTCGGATCGATCTCGGGGACAAGCAGGCGGCGCTGACGACGCTCGCAACACTGGCGAGCCTGGCCGAAACCAAGAGCATCGTGGTCAGCGAGGCCGCCGCCCCGTTCCTGGAGCAGCAGTTCGAGCTCGTGCCGGCGCCGAGCGGCGGCGGTGATCTCGGGCGCTGCTATCGCCTGACGCGACGGGAACGCACAGGATTCGGCCTCGGCGGACGGGCCCTGAGCGTCTTCGTGGAGCGGGAGCGGGAGTTGGAAGCCCTGCGCGAGCGCTTCGAGGAAGTCGAGCGCGGCCAGGGACACGTGGTGGCGGTGGTTGGAGAGCCCGGGGTGGGCAAGTCTCGCTTCGTCTACGAATTGACGCGCTCCGACCACGTCCGGGGATGGCGCATCCTCCGCTGTGGCGCGGTTTCGTACGGGATCACGACACCGTCTCTGCCGGTCATCGATCTCATCAAGCGTTACTTCCTGATCGACGATGCCGAGGGGTCGCCCGGGATCCGCCAGCGGGTTACGCGGAAGGTCCTTCGCGAGGACCAGCTGCTCGGACCGTACCTCCCCGCCCTTCTGGCGCTCCTGGGCGCGCCGGTCGACGATGCGCAGTGGCGATTCCTTGACCCCACACAGCGCCGCCAGCGCACCCTCGACGCGGTCAAGCGCCTCTTCTTGAGGGAGAGTCAGACCCAGCCGCTGCTGCTGATCGTCGAGGATCTCCACTGGATCGACACCGAGACCCAGGCGCTCCTCGACAGCGTCGTCGAGAGCCTTCCGTCCGCCCGCGTGCTCCTTGTCGTCACGTACCGGCCCGACTACCAGCACGGCTGGGGCGGCAAGAGCTACTACAGCCAGGTGCGCTTGAATACGCTCTCGGCCGAAAGTGCCGCCCGACTCCTCCGCGCGCTCCTGGGGGATGATGCGTCGCTGGAGCCGCTCAAGACCGGCCTGATCGCGCGCACGGGCGGGAACCCCTTCTTCCTCGAAGAGAGCGTCCGGACGCTCGTGGAGACGAAGGCGTTGGTCGGCGAGCGCGCGGCGTATCGGCTCACCGAGGCTCCGGATCCGATCCAGATTCCCGCGACCGTCCAGGCGGTGCTGGCGGCACGGATCGACCGGCTACCGCCCGAGGAGAAGCACCTGCTGCAAGCCGCCTCGGTCGTCGGCAAGAACGTACCGCTGGCCCTCCTCCAGGCGATTGCCGAGCTCCCCGAGGACGTGCTGCGGCGCGGGCTCACGCGCCTCCAGGCCGCCGAGTTCCTGTACGAGACGAGCTCGCTGCCGGAGATCGTCTATACGATCAGCCACGCGCTCACGCACGAGGTCGCGTACGCCAGCCTCGCCCAGGACCGCCAGCGAGCGCTCCACGCCCGGATCATGGACGCGATCGAAACGCTCTACCCCGACCGGCTCACCCAGCATCTCGAACGGCTGGGCTACCATGCTTTTCAGGGCGAACGCTGGGAGCAAGCGGTCCAGTATCTGCGGCAGGCCGGTGCCAAGGCGGTCGACCGCTCGGCCAACCGAGAAGCGGCGGCGTTCTTCGAGCAAGCGCTCGCCGCGTTGAGGCATCTCCCCGAACGCGCCGTGTGGGCCGAGGAGGCCGTCGATCTCCGCTTCCATCTGCGCGGTCCGCTCATTGCGCTCGGCGAGTTCGAGCGGCTCCTCGACTACCTCCTCGGGGCCGAGAGTCTCTCGGAGACGTTGGGTGACCAGCGCCGGCTCGGGCAGGTGTCCGCCTATCTCAGCCAGCTTTACATTCTGATGGGCGACCATGACGGGGCGATCCGGTCAGGGCAGCGGGCCCTCGCTCTCGCCGAGGTCATTGGCGAGCTGAGCGTCCAGGTCGTCGCGAACAACTGCCTCGGCGACACCTACTTCTCTTTGGGTGACTATCCTCGATCGATGGAGTTTCACGGGCGGAACACGAAATTGCTCCAGGGCGATCTGACCCGGGAGCGGTTCGGCCTGGCCGGGCTGCCCGCGGTGTTTTCTCGAACCTGGCTTGCCTGGTCGCTGGCAGAGCTCGGACGGTTCTCCGAGGGGATCGCCTGTGGCGAAGACGCCACGCGAATCGCGGAGGCGGTCGATCACCCCTACAGCCGGATCTTCGCCGATTTCGGAATCGGTGGTCTCTACCTCCGCCAAGGGACCTTCGACAAGGCGCTCACCCCGCTCGAGCACGGCCTCATGCTCTGTCAGGCCACGGGCATTCGCATCCTGTTCCCGTACATCGGGGGCTTTCTCGGGTCCGCGTACGCGTTCTCGGGGCGCCTCAGCGAGGCGGTGCCCCTTCTCGAGCAGGCCGTGCAGGCATTCGTCTCGATGAACGTCATGATGGGACGGTCCCTGCTGGTCAGTTTTCTGAGCGAGGTGTACCTGCTGGCCGGGCGCGTCGACGATGCGGTCGAGCTGGCCCGGCGTGCGCTCGATCTGTCGCGGGCGCACCAGGAGCGAGGATGGGAAGCGTGGACACTCAAGCTGCTCGGCGACATCGCGTGTCAGGAGCGCGCTCTCGACGTCGATCAAGCCGGCGCGTCCTATGGCCATGCTCTCGCGCTCGCAAACGAGCTCGGGATGCGGCCGCTGGTCGCTCACTGTCACTTCGGCCTCGGGAAGCTTCACCGGCAACGCGGGAATCGCGCGGAGGCAGACGAGCACCTCCGCACAGCGAGTGCGATGTTTCACGGGATGGACATGCGCTTCTGGGCGGAAGCGGCCGCTGCACAGTCGGGCGAGTTCCCCACCTCCGACCTCCGGACCCGCGCCAGTCGACAGACCGGCGGCGGGCATCCGGCGCTCGCGACCGGCCCGGGCGCGCCGGCCCTGCTGATCGTGTCGACGGAGCGGCCCGACCTCTACGACTACCTCCGCCAACGGATCGAGGCCGACGCGACCGGTCGGGTGATCGTCGACCGACGGCTGGGAGAACGGCGGCGGGGTTCGAAAGGGCACGAACCGGAGCGGCGACAGGCGGATCGCCGACTGCGACCCGGGGTTGAACCAGAGCTCAAGAGGCTGGGATTCGCGATCGTGAACCGGCGAGTGCCCCTCGAGGGCGGCAAGGCAGGGCCCGAGCCGCCACACTAGTAGACTGCCATTATTGGTCTCTACCCTTATTGGTTTCTATTGGTCGGCCACAGGATCCAGGACAGAATCGCGACGGTGCCTCCAATGAGGACCGCCCAGGCAGCGCCTCTCGCATCGGCGATGAGATAGCCGATCGCCCCCGTGGCCGAAACCGCGAGGACGACGAGGATGTCACTCATGGCCAGCGCCTCACCAGCGCCCAGCCGTAGGTCTGGAGATCCTTGGTGACGTCCCGTTGGCGCCGGTCCTCTTGGCGCCGTTCGGCCCTCACCCCCTCCCAGCGTTGACGCCGCTCCCCAAGCCGGCGGTCGAGGATCACATCGACGGTATCCCCGGCAAAGACATGCTTCAGGTAGGTCAAGCGTGACGGTTCATTGCGCGAGACGATAAGAAACAGAATAGCCACGCGCCGCCTCCGCGAGCCGAAGGGCCTAGGAGCCCCTCTTGATCGAGGAGGGTAAACCTTGACGAATCTTTCCGGAAAACGGGGAAACACCGTACGGGGCCCATGGAAAAGTCCCGACCAGCCGCGAAAAACTCCGGGGCCCGGCTCGACGTTCTCTCAGGAAATGCGTGGTAACTCCACGGGTTCCGGTGCGGGAAGCCCGCCGCCGCGTATAATAACGCCATGATCTCGGTGCAGGACGGCCAGAATCGGATCCTCACCCAGATCGGCGAGGTCACGGCCCTCGAGTTCCTCCCTCTGGGCCGCGCCCTCGGCCGGGTCGTCGCCGAGGACGTGCGGGCGCCCTTCGACGTGCCCCCGACCGACAACTCCGCGGTGGACGGGTACGCCGTCGCCAGCGCGGACCTTCCCGCCGCCGGGACGCGTGACCTGGCCGTCGTCGCCGAGCTGCCAGCCGGCTCCGTGTTCGACGGCGCGCTTCTGCCCGGGCAGGCCGTCCGGATCATGACGGGCGCGCCGATCCCGCATGGCGCCGATACCGTCTACCCTCAAGAAGACGTCGAGCGCCTCGACGGTCGAGTGCGGATCGGACCGACCGCCAAGGGGGCGAACGTGCGGATAGGTGGCGAGGACATCCACGCGGGGACGATCGTCATCGAGCGTGGCACCGTCCTGCGGCCACAGGAGATCGGGTTGATCGCCTCGCTCGGGCAGGTCCAGGTGCCGGTCCATCGACGACCGCGCGTCGTGCTGCTCTCGACCGGCGACGAGGTGGTCGAGCCGGGCCGGGCGCGCGCGCCCGGCCAGATTTACGACGCGAACCGGTTCACGCTCAGCGGGTCGATCGAGCAGTGCGGCGGCGAGGTCGTGGACCTCGGCATCGTGCCCGACGTACGCGACGAGCTCCGCGCGCGCCTCCTCGACGCAGGCGCGACGGGCGACGTCGTCGTGACCTCGGGAGGCGTGTCCGTCGGCGTGTACGACCTCGTCAGGGACGTCCTCGAGGAGATCGGCGCGATCGAATTCGCGCAGGTCGCGATGCAGCCCGGCCGCCCGATTGCGTTCGGGCGGATCGGGTCGGCCCACTTCTTCGGCCTCCCCGGCAACCCCGTCGCCTCGATGCTCGCCTTCATGCTCTTCGTCCGGCCCGCCATCTACAAACTCGGCGGGCGGCGGCGCCTCTTTCCCGACGTCTACGAGGCGCGCGCGAGCGAGGCGATGCGCAAGAAGAAGGGACGGCGTGAGTTCAAGCGCGGCATCCTGACCTTCAGGGGCGGCGTCTGGGAGGTGCGCACGACGGGGCCGCAGGGTTCCGGCATCCTCTCGTCGATGGCCGCGGGCAACTGCCTCATCGTGCTCGAAGAGCAGCGTGGCGACGTCGCGGCCGGCGAGATGGTCCTCGTCGAGCCGTTCTGAGAGCCGTGGCGTGACGTCGAGGATCACCGTCGACCTGATCGATCGCGTGAAGACCACGGTCGAGGCGAGCCTCTACGACGCGGCCCGGCGGCTCCCCCGCCTGCGCCACGCCGATCTCCGCCTCGAGGTCGTGGAGGGCAAGTGGGCGCTGGCCGAGAATGGCGCGCCCAAGAGCTCGGGCGACGCCGAGCGCCTGGCGCTCGGCGTCCGTGTCATCGCGGGCGAGCAAACGGCCGCCCCCGGCTACGTCGGCCTCACGCTCGGCGCCGCGGATCTGGCCGCGCTCGAGCGCCTGCTGCGGGAGGCGCTCGAGCACGCCTACCGCCGCGCGACGCTCAACGCCGACATGAAGGCGGACGCGCGGGAGAAGTTCGGTCCGCTCGGCGAAGCGCTCGCCGACACCCGACTCGCGCCGGTCGCGATCCGTCGCGACACGGTGGACGCCGTCTACCGGGTGGATCCGCGCGCCATGGAGCTCGCGGAGATGGTCCGCTACACCGCGGAGGTCTCGCGCGAGGTCGCCGCGGCGAGCCCCACCGTGAAGCACAACTGGATCTCGACGCTCACGCAGCTCTCGCGCGAGCTCTTCGCCTCCAGCGAGGGCGCGCTGATCGATCAGGCGCAGGCGCTCACCCAAGGGGTGTGCGCGGTCGTCGCGGTGGCGGGCACGACGAGCCTCGACCTGTATGACGTCCTGGGCCACCAGCGGGGCTGGGAGATCCTGCTCGACGGTGTCGAGGAGCCGTTGATCCGGTTTCCGACGTTCCGTGAGTTCTCCCTGACCCTCGCCCGGGAAGCGGCCGAGCTGGCCGCCGCGCCGCCCCTGCCCTCCTCCGAGCGCGAGGTCGTCGTCGTCACCGACCCGCACTACAACACGCTCGTCTCCCACGAGATCATCGGGCACCCCGTCGAGCTCGATCGCGCGCTCAAGATGGAGACGGCGTACGCGGGGCGCTCGTGGCTCTTGCGGGGGCTCACCGAGCACCAGGTCGGCCGCCGGGTGGCCTCCCCGCTCGTGACCGCGTACTCCGATCCGTCGCTCCCGGGCTACGGTCACTACGCGTACGACCACGAGGGCACGCCGGCCCGCCGCGTCGTGCACATCGACCGTGGCATCTTCCGCGGTTTCATGAACAGCCGGCAGACCGCGGCCCTCTTTGGCGGCGAGCCGAACGGGCACTGGAAGGCGACGGAGGCCTCGCTCGTCCCATTGATCCGTATGTCGAACACCGTCTTCGACGCGGGAACCCGCGCCCCCGAGGACATCGTGAAGGAAGTCGATCACGGCTGGTACGTGGCCGGTCACCGCATCCCCTCCATCGCGGAGAGCCGCGAGAACTTCCGCATCTCCGCCCGCCGGGTCTACGAGATCAGGAACGGCGAGCTCGGGCGCCTCTACCGGGACGGCGGGATCATGGCCGACTCGCGCGACTATCTCATGAACGTCGACGCCGTGGGCTCGGACTTCCGCCTCTACCCCATCGCGAACTGCGGCAAGGGGCAGCCCATGCAGTCCAAGAAGCTCGGAAACGGCGGTCCCACGATGCGCAGCCGCGCCAGGCTCGCGGGAGGCCGATGAAAAGCGCGGCCGAGCTGGCGCGAGCGGTGGCGGAGGCGCTCGAGTTTGCTGCGAGCCAGCCCGGCGTCCTCGAGGCCGAAGTTTTCGCCGCCGCCAACGGCGCCCTCCTCACGCGCCTCTGCTACACCTCGCACATCCCATCGAACGGCGTCGAGGAGC
>WNFW01000771.1_pt1 | contig 20961 bp, 15 predicted proteins | sample 5400131 | NCBI WGS metagenome assembly WNFW01 (sample SAMN13153362, study PRJNA577476) | soil metagenome | isolation source: 20 cm soil or saprolite under grassland replicate 1 | place: USA:California | collected 2016-06-15 | reverse complement strand
ATAGCACCAGGGGGATAGTGATCATCAAACGATGATTCCCGGTTGGCCCTTGGAACGTATAAAGGCTGTAAGCCATAATCGTCGCAGCGATTACAATCGTAATCAACTGATCGAGAAGCGGAAGGCTGTATTCTTTCAGGATCTGGCGATGATTGCTCGCTTCACTTTGCAGTAATACTAATTCATGTCGTCGCTTGCTCAATGCCAGGAATAACGACAAAAGTATCGTCACAAGGTAAAGCCAGGGAGAGATCATGACCGGTATCACGACTGCCCCTGCCAATATGCGTAGAACGAAGCCACTCGCAATGATAAATACATCCAGTAATACAATATGTTTTAGGCGCACGCTATACAGCGACATCAGAGTTACGTAGGAGACAACAGTAAGGGCAAAAAGAACATTTGCGCCTCCAAATGATGCAAAGATGTAGGGTTGTTGTATCGGTATAGTAAAAATAAGCAATGTTAATCCTGTGCAACCAAGTAGCAAGATGCCTATAGTCACAATTGCCCATGAGATCGAAAGATCGCCACTGGCAAGCGGGCGTTTGCTTTTAGTGGGATGCTGACGATCGCGTTCGAGGTCAAGGAGATCGTTGAAGATATAGATACAACTGGAAGCGAGGCAGAAGACAACGAAAGCTACAAACGCTCGCTCCAAAGATGTGAGGGTAAATAGTTGTTGTGCAAAAATGAGACCGACAAAAAGAGCCAGATTTTTGGTCCATTGCCTTGGTCGCATCGACTGAATAATTGCGCGAATGCGACCACCCGTTCTCGGTTTAGCAACTTTAGAGTTTGCCCCGTTAGTTGTAGAGGAATGTAAACCTTTCTGCTTCGTAAATTGTAGTTCTTGCTTAATCGTCATTCTAATAAATGCGTCGTTTCAAATCATTTACATGATGAATCGTGATGCGATGTTTGTCTGTACTGATGAATTTCTTGTCAGTAAAATAGCCCAGCACCTTATTGACGCTTTCACGGGAAGCTCCAACCATTGAGGCAAGTTCTTGCTGGGTCAAACGTACATCGATGATGATACCTTCCTCCGTTTTAACACCATGCGTGTCGGCTAACTCCAACAGTTTTTTCGCCACACGCCCATACACATCTAGAAAGATCAGATCTTCAACCATATTATTGGTGTTACGTAGGCGCTTACTCATGGCTTCAAGTACCAAAATGGCAATTTTAGGATTTTTCAGGATGGCATTCTGAAAGTCGTTACGCTGTAACGTATAACATTCAACCCTTTCTAAAGCGACTGCGTCAGCAGAGCGAGGCAAACCATCAAGGATAGCGAATTCACCAAATACTTCTCCTTTGCCAAATACGGTCAGTGCAACTTCTTGACCGTCGGGACTGATAATGCAGATTTTGACTTTCCCCTCTTTAATCATATAGAGAACTTGTCCAGGATCGTCACGGTGGAAAATGACCTCACCGGAACGAAAGGTACGTCGTTTAGTAGCAGAACTCAGTGCTTGCATTTCTTCTTCAGTAAGATCGGCAAAGAATGATACCTGTCTGAAATAGGTGGTCGCTACATCTGGCTCCATACTTTTTGTTTCCTTTATAAAATTCAGAAATTGCCTACTATGTTAATGCAGTTCATTGAATAACTTATACTAACGTACTTTCATCTATCATGCAAGAGTATCGGATTACTCTTTTATAACGATCCGAATTCATGGATAATGAACAAACGATTGAACATAGGAAATGTGTCTTGCGCTTGCTCATAAAATTGTGCTTTCTCACTTTATTGAAGCTGAATACCTCGTATGCTATAATATCTGAGTACAGAGGTCGGAATTATTTACCCTCTTCTCTCTATCGTACACCAAATCAAAATTCAAAAGAAGAGTGCTTGTGTCCCTTGATGATAATGGCTGAGAGTGCTCGAAAAGGATATTGGACATGGCTGAAACAATCACTTCCGATATGATTATTCACGATGTTGTCACAAAACACCCGGAAACTGTCAAGGTCTTTCATGGACATGGGCTTCCCTGTACAGCCTGTGCTGTTGGATCACGCGAAAGTATCGCGGGAGGCGGGCGGACCCATCGTTTTACACCCGAAAAACAGGCTCTTTTGCTCAAAGATCTGAATGCGGTCATTCACGGGGAACCCATCTCGGTTGCTCCGAAGAAGGCACCTGTTGGGCGTGGTGTACCTTTGACCATGGCTCCGGCAGGTAAAGATGGCACAATTAAGCAGGTGATCGCCATTATGAGTGGCAAAGGTGGTGTTGGTAAATCACTTGTGACAGGCCTGTTGGCTGTTTCGTTGAGGAGCCAGGGATTACGGGTCGGTATTCTGGATGGTGATATCACAGGTCCCAGTATTGCGCGTATGTTTGGAACGAAAGGCCAACCAACCAAATCGGCTAGCGGTGGTATCGAGCCGCTGAGCAGTTTGAGTGGTATTCGCATCATGTCCATGAACATGTTCCTGGAAGAAGAAAGCTCTCCCGTTGTCTGGCGTGGGCCGATGGTTTCCAGCGCGATCAAACAATTCTATAGTGACGTTGATTGGGGTCGACTTGATTACCTGCTGGTCGATCTACCTCCAGGCACTTCTGACGCGCCAATGACCGTGTTACAATCTTTGCCAGTTGACGGTATTATTATTGTCTCCTCACCACAGTTGCTGGCAACTATGGTAGTGAAAAAATGCATCAACATGGTGTTGCAACTCAAAGGGATTATCGTGGGCGTTGTGGAGAATATGGCCTACTTCGAGACACCAAATGGCGAGTGCTACGAGATATTTGGTCCAAGCAATGGACCAGAGCTGGTCGATATGACTGGCGCACCGCTACTGGCACAACTGCCCATTGATCCTGTTTTGACAAGCTTATGTGACGCGGGCCGCATTGAAGAGTATCGTGGCTCGGCATATGAGATGCTTGCAGATAATTTCGTTAAGACACTAAAAATAAAACGGTAGCTGTTCCATTTCCAGAATAGGGGCTAGCTTCATTTGCAAAGAATGGCTTGCCCCTATTCTGTGTGCTGGTGTAACACAATCGACGCACCACAAGCATAATCGGGGTGAATCCATATTACAGGACGAGGTATAGTTTGATAGGTATACGTTACCTCGTGCTCATCGAGATAACGCCGCGAAGCATCTAAATTCTCTACTGCCAGGGTCATGCGGCACAAGCTTTCCCCAAATTGTTCCAGGTGCCTGGCAAGCGCTCCTGGCTCTGGTAAATGCTCATAATCCACATCTTGATCTGCTTCAGCACTTAGAGGTAGAGGTTCAGCCAGCTCAAAACATTGACCCTGATCGTTGCCTCCAAGAGGAAATGCTAGAAGTATTGTATCCCATCCATCTGCTTCACCTGTGAATGAATCCGAGGGCTGTAATCCATAGATGTGCTGGAAACGTTGTGTAGCCTCGACAAGGTTTGCAACTGCAATAGTAGTGCTGCGAACCTGCATGGCCCCTAATGGGTGAACAGGTGGATTTGTCCACCCGGCCAGACGAAAACGCCGCTCTTCTCCAATGCTATCATGCTGAATGATGAATGGATAACGCTGAGCCAGGTCCGGCCGTTCTATATCTACACGAGACCAGCCACGGGTATGACCATCAGCCGCTCTAAGCGATCCCGGGGTTGGTCCCAGGATTGTAACGCCACGACTGATCATAGCTTTACTATCAGCCTCGATATCATTTGAAGCAAGCGCAAAGTTCAGATATCCTTCGTGGATTGCCAATCGATCCAGCATGCTCTGTTGCGCCTCTGCAGGATTGTCAATCGCAATGAGTTCCAGATACGTATCACCAATCACAATAATACGATTGGCAGTACCGCCAGTGGGATGAATCCCACCGCCCGAGACTGCCAATCCTAGTTTCTGGCTGAATTGTGTCGCAGCCTTCTCTAAATTGCGTACACCGATGATGAAATGATCAATCGCTGTGAGCATTACTCACTATCCTCGTGTCCGAGCCAGTTCGCGTTCCTCTTGCTTGTCTCCCTTATCACGAATGCGGTCACGGCGGAAACGTCGAAGACTGAGTTCACCTTTATCCCACATCACCAATATCATACTTGCGTTGAAAATCGATGAGTAGGTTCCGCTAATGATACCTACCAGCAAAGCCAGGGTGAACGGGCGAATAGTGGCGCCGCCAAACAGAGTTAGCGCGCTCAAGGTAAAGATTACGGTCAGGGATGTATTCAGGGAACGGGCCATGGTTTGCACCAGGCTAGCGTTCACTACCTGGTCGAATGTCTCAGAGGTGCGACGTCGCATATTTTCTCGGATACGGTCGAACACAACAATTGTGTCGTGCACCGAGAAACCTACGACGGTCAACAAGGCTGTAATAAACAGTGCATCTACCTGGAAACCTATCAACCAGCCAAGGATCGAGAAAACACCCAGCACTACCAGTACGTCATGCAGCAATGCCACGATAGCACTCGTTCCATAACGCCAGGGTCTATCCACTTTACGAAATGCGAACCAGATATACAGCAGAATTAACGTCGATGCTGCGAGAACAGCAAAGAAAGCATTACGGTTGGTCTCTGATGCAACTGAGCCAGATACTTCTGCGGTAATCAACTGCTGCATGTAGCTGCCACTATTGATAAAATGCGCCTGCATTTGGAGTAACTTGTTAGAGCTAAGCTCAGAACGAGTCAACAGGGTGACTGTTTGCGTTGTCGTTCCCTGTGTCACATCTACTACATGTACAGGAATATTGGCAGGATTGGACTGTGAAGTTGGGGTAGTCGTCGGGGTTACTGTTGGTGTAACGGCAACAACTGGTGCTTGTCCACTTGCAGGTGTTCCACTTGCTTTGACCGTAGATGTGCTTGTGGCTGTAGGTGTTGGCGTTGTAGTTGTAGTCGGAGGCCCTTTAGTCGGATCAGATGTAGGAGGAATTTTGCTTAGTGTTGCTCGAACATCATTAACATTAGGGGTGACTCCACCATTGAATTTTGTGACAGTTGCAACCGTCACTGTCTTAGGAAGTCCCTGACCATTTACAGGTTGCAGAATCAAATTATCGTAGATAATAGCAAGCTGAGTACCGTACTTTGCTTGCAAGTCATGCGTGATTGCCTTCTGTACATTCGAATCGATGTGCTCACTGAAGCGAATCCAGACTGTATCCTTGGCTGGTAATTGGGGATTATCGCCAGTTACAATCTGCAAATCCTGTAATTTAAATGGCGCTACCAGAGCTGTCATTTCAGAGATGGTGAGAGATTTTTCAGGGCGGTACTCGACATTTGCACCACCCACAAAGTCGATACCAACGTTGAGTCCCTTGACGATCAAGGAGATCGTACCCGGGACGATGACAATCAGTGATATAAGAATGAACAGGTAGCGTTTTCCGACAAGATCAAACACGGCTTTCTTCCTCTCTCAACTTAAACATCAAACAGTACTATTCCGCCGCGAAAGGGATGCCGAGGCTGTAGCAATCGAGCCACGAGGAAGCCCAAACAGTGCGGGATGACTGACTACACCGGTCGGCACAAGTAAATTCAGGAAGGTGCGTGTCACGACAACGGCTGTAAACATACTGATCAAAACACCCAGGAACAGCGTTGTAGCAAATCCAACGATGATCGTTGCGCCGAAGTTACTGCCAAAAGCGTACAACACCGCACAAGTAATGAGAGTGGAGATATTCGAATCGCGAATCGACGGCCATGCTCGCTTCCACCCTACATCAATGGCAGAGGAGAGTAGCCGTCCCGACCGCAACTCTTCTTTGACTCGTTCAAAGATCAGTACGTTGGCGTCTACTGCCATACCAATTGAAAGTACGAAACCTGCGATACCTGCCAATGAGAGCACAACACCGATCAATTTGAAAATGGCAAATGTCAGTAATGCATACAGGATGAGCGCAATATCAGCAAGCAGACCTGGCAATCGGTAATATAGGAGCATGAATAACATAACAATTCCCAATCCGATAGCTGCCGCGAGTGCACTCTTCTGAATTGAATCCAGGCCAAGAGTGGGTCCAACAGTTTCTTCACTTGCAATCTTGAGCGGAATCTTCAATGCGCCATATTTTAACACCGTTACAATCTGTTGGGCCTGAGCGGTTGTGAAGTTGCCTGTGATGACACCTGGGCCAGTAATAGCATTTTGGATTACTGCTGACTCAATAACTTGCCTGTCTAGTGTGACTGTCAGATACTGGCCTACATTTTGGCCTGTAAATGTTCCAAAACGACTTATAGCATCTCCTTGCATTTCGAAGCTGATTTGCGGTCTTCCCGCCTGATCTTGACTGACATACACCTGGCTAGAATCAAGATCGGCGCCCGTGAAATGCGGCTTGCCACTAGGATTATATTGAGTGTATTGCGAAGGATCGAATGCAGAACCTATCGCGGCAGGTGAAGGCCCAGTACTCCAGAACTCAAGGTTCCCAGTCTTAAGTAGTGAATTTACTGCTTCAGTCTGATTTCCTGTAAAGCCTGGTAGTTCTACAGAAATGGCTGGTTGGCCATTTGTTGTTATGATACGAATGCTTGGCTCACTCACCCCCAATCCACCATTTACACGCTGTTCGATATTATCACGCACTGCCGGCATTGCATCGTTGAGTGTTTTCTGATCGAAATTTCCAGCAGGTACAAGCAGTGCGCGCACTCCACCCTGTAGGTCAAGTCCCAACTTGGGCTGTAGCGAGTTGTTGATGCCTAGAATATGTATACCTGGCGTATTTGGTAAGTCAATATAAATCGCACAAGCTCCTAACAAAATAATGAAAAGGAGAAGTGCCAGTGTTCCTCGGCGCATATGAATTCAATCCCCTTATGTATATCTATCGTATAGACTTTAGCACGCATGTTGAAAAAGACGCGGTGCAAACACAATGATACATTTGATTTCAGTGCAGTATAGCATAGTTATTTGTACTTGCATATCCCAATTTGTTATCAACGGATAACTTCCGTTCTATCCATATAATGATTTTTCACAAGCAAGACCGGTCAGAGGTTGTCATCCTGAGCGCAGCGAAGGATCTCGGTCCCGGCGCATCAGATCCTTCGCTGCGCTCAGGATGACAGGCGTGAACACAGAGACAGATCTGCTTGCCGATCGTGAACGTGAAAAATCATTATACGTTACTGCAACTTTCATCGTAGTAATACGTAACAAGAAAGGAGATATTCTCAAGTGTTATTCATAGGATAATTGCCCCAGAAACTGATTTAGTGAACATTTAACATCAAGCTGTTACAATAGAGATAGCAAATGTCGAGGTTTCTCTTCGATGTTCTTAAGCAGAACAATCCTAATACATTGAAGGTCTATTTCAATTTTTTAAGGAGTAATAGGACCAGTGCAAGAAAATACATTCGTGGAAAACACTATACAACAAGATCCAAATATGAAAATTGTTATGGATGTGCGCGATATTACGAAAAGTCTGCCTTTGGGGCGCGAGCGCATCGAAATTCTAAAAGGTATTAGCTTTCAGATTATGAGTGGAGAATTCGTCTCCATCATGGGGCCATCCGGTTCAGGTAAAAGTACGCTTTTGGGTATCATCGCGGGGTTGGACAATCCTACGAGTGGGCAGGTTTTCATAGATGGCATCGATATCACTACTATGAGTGAGGGTAAGCTGGCTTCAGTCCGCAATAACAAAATCGGCATGGTTTTCCAGGCTTTCAACCTCATCCCAACCTTGACTGCCCAGGAGAACGTTGAGGTGCCTCTGTATGTGGGTAAGCATAAAGGCTCACCTTCGGCGCGCTCCAAAGAGCTGCTAGACCTTGTAGGTCTTACCCATCGCCTGAATCACAGACCCAACCAGCTCTCCGGAGGTGAACAGCAGCGCGTCGCCATCGCACGAGCTTTGGCGACCGATCCCGCCTTTGTCCTGGCCGATGAACCGACAGGTAATCTGGATGCAACAAACAGCGAGAACTTGCTAAAACTGTTCGCTTACTTGCGAGCACAGACGGGCAAAACGTTTATCATTGCCACTCATGATCCAAACGTGGCTGCGCATGCTGGCCGCATCATCCGCCTCCTGGATGGGAAAATTGCTTCCATTGAGAATGCAGTTGGGAGCGTCAGGCAATGAAAACCTCAATGTATTTCAATTACACGACGCGCTCGTTGCTACGTGGTGGCCAGCGCACTGTGCTGGCGGTGTTCTGTGTTGCTGTTGGTGTCATGGCCATTGTTGCTCTGCAACTGGTGGGCTTGATGATCAACAACGCACTTACAAGCAATGTGCGTGATGCTAATGGTGGTGATGTGGCTGTTTCTTCCAATACCAAGCCTTTTACGTCCGATGACCTGAGCTTCTTTAATCAGCTCAAAGCGAGTGGCACCATCATCAGCTACACAGCTCTCGCCAATAGCAGTGGCTCTACGAGTAATTCGGCCTCCATAACGAGTGGATTCAGTGTTAAAGCTGTGGATCCAGGCAGTTTTCCGATTGTGACCCCGCCGACGTTCACTGACCCTGCGAATGGCAGCATCTCAAGCTTGCTGACCGGTAATGGGGTGATAGTGGATAAAACCGTCGCGGATCAACACAATCTGAAAGTGGGTGACAAATTAGATATTCATGCAGGACAGCAAAATCAGAGTCCGCGCATCTTGCATGTCAAGATTGCAGGTATTGTGACTGACTCGGGCGCGCTGGCACAGTCCAGTGGGGGGGTGATGCTTGTCTCACTCAATGACTATAATGCTGCATTACCCAACGCCCCTGTATACTATGACACAGTCTATGTCACAGCCACCGACCAGGCGCATATCGACCAGGCGGTCAAAGCCATCAATGCGCAATTTCCACTTGCGAGTACGCAGACAGCCGCTGATGCATTGAAATCACAGCAGAGCCTCGTCGATTTTATCAAAAAGTTCCTCGAGATAGCAGGTCTGCTGGCGTTGTTGATTGGCGGCGTCGGCATCGTAAACACGATGCAGGTTCTGCTCTCGCGGCGCAAAACCGAGATTGCGATGCTCAAAACGACGGGCTATCGCCGATTTGATCTGTACCTGCTTTTTGGCTTAGAAGCTGGCCTCTTAGGTCTCGTTGGAGGCATCGTCGGTGCGGCAGCCGCAACGGGCGTGAGCTTGCTGGTACGTAACCTTGTACAGCAAGCGTTCAGCATTAACATTCCATTTCTGCTGGACCCGTTAACCATAGCTGGAGGCGTCTTGATCGGGTTAGTCACAGCCTTGATTTTTGGGCTGATGCCGATAGTGCAGGCAGCTAACATCCGTCCATTGAACGTGATCCGTGAACTGACAGAGGGTAATCGTGCCGGGAGTATCGCGTTAACTATTGGCCTGCTGGTGATCCTCTCGATATTGTTCTGCCTGTTAGCGATCGTCATTTTGAATGATGTCATATTGGGGATCAGCGCTGTATACGGGGCGTTCATTTTCCTGGGTCTGCTGAGCTTCTTCTTCGTGTTAGTTGTCTTCATCGTGAGCATATTGCCGGTGCCGGAGCGTTTCAGCATCAAGTATCTGGTCCTGCTTGTCTCTGGTGTAGCGGTTGCGGTTCTGATCGGCATCGTCCTTCCGACCTTTGGGTTCCTGCTGCTGGGCCTTTCATTGCTGGGCTTTGTGATTGTGTTGCTGCCGCGCACCTGGAAGTCAACCACGAAGATTGCGCTGCGTAACGTGGGCCGCCAGCGAGCACGTACAACTACAACATTGCTGGCGCTGTTTGTGGGCATCTTTACTATTGGCTTGATTCTCATCCTGGGGCAAAACCTGCGTGACAAAATCAATAATGCACTCGCCACCAGTCTAAACTACAATGTGGTCACAGTTGCGGAAAACAACGATGCCTCTAGCCTGCAATCACAACTCGCAACCATCCCCGGCCTCACGAAGCATAAGCAGACGATTATTGCCTCGACTTCACCGCTGACAATTAGTGGTCAGCCGATACAAGACCTGCTCAAAGGTTCAAGTTCGCAACCATCTTTTACGAATTTGGGGGGTGCAGGTGTCCTTGAGTTTCTTAGTGGTGTTGAAGGATATGACGTGGCAAATGGTCAGGTTCCTGATACAACGAATGTGACTATTACCGATGGGCGAAACCTGAATGCCAGTGATGCAGGAACGAATAATGTGCTGGTTGGCTGGCAGCTTGTTCATCTCGATCCGCTCAAAGGTCATATCAAAGTAGGTAGTACTATTACCCTGGAAAGTATAGACAAAAAGACTACTACAACCTTGACGATTGTCGGCGTCTATCGTTCCAATGGATTTGGTGGCGCTCTTAACCCTGTTCTGACCACGACGAATACAGTACAGGCTCTCAGCCCGGCAGGCCTTAAACAGTCCGTCTTCTACATGAAGATTGACAGCGACAAGTTGGGCAAAGCACTTTCAACAATTGCCAGGGCCGCCCCAAGTGCCTTTGTGTTTAACCTGGCCAACATTGGCGATTTCATTGACCAGTACCTCAACTACATGTTGTTGACACTCAGCACTATTGCAGGATTGTCCTTGCTAGCAGGAGTCATCATCATTGCCAATGTGGTGGCGCTGGCGATGCTTGAGCGTCGAAGAGAACTTGGCATTCTCAAGTCGGTTGGCTATACAAGTAGGTCAGTGCTTAGCGAGGTGCTCATCGAGTATGGGGTAATCGGTGGTGTGGGAGCATTCCTTGCCTTGCTACTCGTGACATTTGCCATGAATCTGCTAGGAAAATTCGTTTTCAAAACCAGCTTTGACGTGAATCCGATCATTGTACTTGTACTGATTGCCGGTGCTGCTCTTCTTGCGATGGTCACTGCGGCTATCGTAGCTTATGGAGCAGTACGCGTTCGTCCTCTAGAGGTCTTGCGTTACGAGTAATCAGGCTGAGGTAGCGCGGCAAGTAGACAGCGCTGTCATGCTTAGCGCGTGAGTCGAAGCCCTGAGCGAAGCGAAGGGGAAGCATCTCTCTGCCCATCGAGACAGACTCTTCGCTGCGGCTCAGAGTGACAAGGCATGGCTAATCCAAGCAACGACGTCTACTCTCTGCTCTTCTAACCAGCCGCCCTCGATTGAATATCACCAGATCGTCATCTTCACCTGTTGCATTCTATTCCACTAAAATTTGGTTCCTCCAGCGTATTAATTGACAAGGGAACAGTTTCCACAATAAAATCTTGTTGGTTCGTCTGTTTTTGTACTTGTATCGTAACGGTGTGTACGTTGGAGCATAAACAATGACATTTTGCTGCATCAATCAACATCTCAACAAACCTGGTACTATTCGATGTGCTAAATGCAGTAGTCTGGTAGCCGGGGCGCTGATTAGCGATTATCGCGTTGTCTCGTATATAGGCAAGGGCAGCACCAGTGATGTCTACCTGGCTGAGCAGAATTCGCTTCATGGGCGTAAAGTGGTGATAAAGATACTTCATCGCTCGTGTAGTGAAGAATATGTCGATAGTTTTCGCAGTGAGGCAAAATTACTTGCGTCCTTATCGCATCCTTATATACTACCGATCTTTTCCTATGGCGTGATCCACGAACAAACGATGTTTACAGCAAACTACGTACCATATCTTGTCGTACAATTTGCTGAGCAAGGTTCATTGTCCGAATCCTTTGAACGACAAGGGAATCGTCCCTGGTCTCTAGAACGCGTCGTCACCCTGTCTAAAGATGTTGCGGAAGCCCTGGACTATGCTCATTCACGTAATGTGCTACACCGTGATGTCAAACCTGCCAATTTATTGCAAATTGGTTCACATGTTTTGCTCTCTGATTTCAGTGTAGCATCTTTAATTGATGCTGATGCATCGCATTTGAGCACAGGGTTGGCAGGTTCGCCTGCATACATGGCGCCAGAAGTCTGGGGTATGCATCCAGGAAGATATTCCGATCAGTATGCACTCGCTATTACATGTTTCTTTTTACTCACAGGTAATTATCCATTTAGTAAGAATGAGACCAGTAATATGCTTGGTTGGCAGCATGCCCATCGTAATACTACACCAACGTCCCTCAGTGAATATCGTGTCGATTTGCCACTGGCTGTACATGTTGTTTTACAAAAAGCAATGGCAAAAAATCCGCATGAACGGTATCCCACGGTACAATCCTTCGCATTAGATTTACTGAATGCCTCTCAGGAAATCACGCAACAGCTCGTCAAGCCCTCAATCTCTGCTCTCAGTCCGATTACTCGATTTCGCCCGCTACCTGACAATGTACAGGCAAATGAGAAAGCGTTGGTTGAATTGCAACCAGTTGCTACATCTGTAGCAGATACTCCTGCTACAGATCCAATTGCGATACCTATCAATACTGCCTCAATGAAACCTGTATCCAGGAACCAGGAGGGGAAGTATAAACCATTGATGCATGAAGTTCCCGCTGCAATTGCTAAAACATCAAGGAGTAGCAACAAGTGGATCTGGTCTGCTCTTATACTTAATATCTTCATCTACCTGATGTTGATGACTGAATATACTTTGATTGTTGGAACTCTTAGCTTCAGTTTGATGTCTTTAGTAACATTGTGCACGGCACTGCTGGTGGGGCTTTTACTTGCGCTGCTATTCAAACGAATATCTTTGACGTCGCTTTCATGGAGTCTTCTCTGGGGTATATTCTTCGGTATGACCAATGCTCTGCTTTCTCTATTAGTCTGCATGGTATGGTATTCACTCTTATTTATGGTGCAATTTCAGACAACCACAGTTGAGGAGGGTCTGAGTAGTTTCTTCGCTCCATCTCTGCATTTCGTTTCTGACCCACGCATCGTAGTAATATTATTACTTGCTTTGTGGGTGTCTGTCACCGGTGGGGCAATCACAGGCATCATCAATATGCAGAGCGAAGGGGAAGCGCGAGTATCCCACTCATAACCACGAAAACAAAGCAGAGATGACAGGCCATTATAGCCCGCTTGTTGTTGTGTAGTGGCATTTGATGGTATGCTCATGGATCTTTCGCCACATTGTTGAATATTACAGTGGTAAGAGCAACAAAGGTATTTCCATCTCTTCTGGCGTCAGTCCCCCATGATGACCCTTGAAATGCATTTCAAATTTTCCTTCCTCGTACCACCATACAGTTTCGTGCTGATAAGGTAATATAACTACATTGCCCACTCGTGCCAGGAAATTCCTTGAAGGTTGAGTAGATCCAAAAAAATGTTGTGCAACCAGTTGTTCTGTATAGTATACCTCAGCAATATCAGAAAGGTGTTTTTGCAATAAAACAACTGCTTCGTCTATGCGCTCTTCTTTCACATGCAAAAACATATCCCGCGCGGATCCTGCTGGGACAAGGAGTTTTCCTTTCTGGTTCCTCTGTAAATACTGCTCAATGTTTATACTTTGTTTGTTCAGATAAAATGTTTTTCGAGCATCAACCTCTACCTGTCCATGGTCAGCAGTCAAGATGAATAGTGTTTGACCTACCTTTCCACTCAGTTGTTTATAAAAAAGCTCTTCCATCATCCTCAAGAAGGTACCGACAGTTTCCTTGAATTGATGTGACTCTGGACCATAGTTATGACTTATAGCATCAAGCTTGTCGAAGTATAAGAAGTAATAAGTTTTAGGGGCTGTATCAGTTATCACCAGTTCAATCAGATTCGATAAAGCCTCAGACAATCGTTTAAAAGAAAGAACAGTGGCTCCTTTGTATACAATATCTGAGAAGGTAGATGGTGTATAGGATTCATGTTGAAAAACATAAGATGTTATGCCTTTGGCTTGGAGTTTTTGATAGAGTGTTTGAGGTGGAAAAAATGCCTCGACAGGAATTCCGCTTCGTTTTAAAGAATCCCGTTTTTTCTCTCCTGCATAAGCAAAAAGCAATGGTGTAATAACCTCATCTACCAGAGGCTCATAATAATTCCATTCATAAACACCACTTTGTCCAACATTCAGGCCCGTATGGATGCATGTCGCATGCGCAGCGGTAGTAGAGGGAAATTGCGAAGTCATTTGTGAGACGGTTCCCTGCCTCAAAAGCGTTTTCAGAAAAGGGTAAATTTCTGCGTATTGCTGAAAGAATCTCCAGCCGAACCCATCCACAAAAAACAGGATCACCTTGTCATATTTCGTCGGTAAGCCTCTAAAACAATCCCTGGGTAAAGCAACCTCTCCTTCACCAGTCAACAGAAACTCGATAGTCTGTGGAAGAGCGGAGAAGCAATACGTATCGTAGAGTGGCTTGATAAATCTCTGTGAGTACTTTGCGCCATTCACAGCATTCAATGAATTTAAGTTAAGCATGTCAACCTGCTTCCTGCTGCTGAATGAGGTATCTTCCTTCATGGCACATTCCGACAATTGATTATGCATAGTATAACATGGCTAAGACTGAATGGAATCCATCGGAAGGCTGAGGAATTACAAACGAGAGCAGGGAGGTACCCGCTCTCATTGTGAAGCATTATTGAAGCGTAATCGCGCCTGTTGAATTATTCACAGTGATGGGAACGCTTGTGAGAGGTGTGTTTGTAGGTCCCTGGACAACAGCCGCAGCATGAGAAGGATCGAACTCTGCACCATGACATGGGCATAACAGGTGTTGACTGCTAGAATCATATTGTACCGGGCAACCTGCGTGTGTGCAGGTTGCATCAAATGCTACAAATTTTCCGTTTTGAAGACGTATAAGAACGCCAGGGTCACCATTGGAAGGAATGGTGAATGTAACTGCGCTATTGGGCTGTACTGCGCTAACCTGGGCGATTTCTGTGGAGCCACTTGCGGTCGTAGTCGCGTTCCCTGAGCTGGGAGTAGCTTGTGTACTCGATACAGTAGAAGGGTTTTGTGTGAGTGTAGATGCATTATCATCACCACCGAATGCATGAGATAGAATAGCTCGCCCTGCAACTGTAATCCCGAGCATACTCAGACTACCTGCTGCTAAACCCCACAGGAAATTGCGCCTATTCTCTTGCGATCGTCGAAGAACTGTATTTCTTCCTTTATAGTTTATGTGTTTTTGTTGCTGTGAATTGCCATAGACATTTCCCTGTCTTGCCTGGCCGCTCATGATGTGTTGAGGTACTCCCTGTGGATACCCACTAACTTCGCTATTGTATTGTGCTCCCTGCCCATGTATCCTGTTAACAGCTTGCGTCGGCACTTCTTCGAGAGATACGTTCTGTTTTTCAACGACACCGCCTACACCTAAGAAGAAATTGAATACAGCTTCCATCCTTCCTCTTGACTCTGGTGACATGTCCATCAGAATTCGCCGCACAAGTACCGCGTCAATTGAAGGTAAACCACTGCCGAGTGGACCAGCTAATAGCAGCGGTGTCCATGCAAAAAAGAACACGATATCAGCACCGTAAAAATATGGATACACATGCCAGCTCGCTGATAAGAAAAATAGTAAGCTGAGTAGCATACCAAAGAAAGCGGCGGGACGGAAAAGAAATCCCAGTAGTGTCCCGATACCGATTGCCATCTCACCTACTGCAATAATTGCGCCAAAGAATACAGCATGCGGCACTACAACATGCAATAAAACGTTCTGTATGGGTGATCCATGCGCAAACGCCATGATCTGTCTACCAATAAATCCTGTGGCTGAGGGATTGAAGAATTGCGGATCAGTCAGTTTCTGGATACCAGCGTAGAGAAAGGTAATACCAAGAAACAGTCGCAAAGGTAACAATACTCTTTCTGAAAAGTGTAATGCTTTCCACCATGATTGCTGATCTATGGATGACGAACTGGGTTTAGAAGCATGTATGTACTGTGATCTCGGAGTTACTTTCGTTGTAGCCGGTAGATTTCGCTGCCCTCCCATTTGATTCGTCTTCTTTGAATTATTGGTTTGCTTCATAAAGTGTTTTTCCTTTGTAGCACAGTAACAATGTTTACCATCAAGAGTATACAGGGCTTACACGAAAATTGCATGAAATCAGCCCGCAGCTTTTTATCCTCAGCTAATATTCAATGTGCGTTATCATGCTGATGTTTGAATAGCAATTGGGAGAACAACAACATGTTCTAAATACTTCATTACATACGAATGAAGAGACTTAAAGTATACGTGTCAATCGTGAAAAGAACATGAAAGAAAATTGTGATCATTTTGTGATATGGATTTAATCACTTTGGCCTGCACTATGGCCATAGATCATTGAACCTCAGTCCGCAAATATGTAGCAGACAATGCTTGTAATAGGACTCCTGTTAGTTTAGAATGAGTGTGATGATACTTCTGAGAAGTGGAAACAATACATCCTTTGTATTTTCCTTATTGTAGATCAAGCGGAGAATAGTGATGGTAGACCCAAAGCGGTGTCCTAAGTGCGGGCACAATGCAGTGCGTGTCAGGCGCGTGAATCCGAAAGGTAGAGAACTTGGAACTTGGCCTATCTGGCTCTTCTTCGGTGTTAGTGTACTCATACTCATCAGCTCATTCTTTGGATCGTATGGCACTTCTGGAAACCACTTGGTATATGCTCTTCCTGGTATTGTATTAGTCCTCGTAGCAGTCTTCTATCTCTTTCTTTTCTCCAGGATGCCAAAAAGATTCAGGTGCGATAATTCTCATACATGGGATTGGCCATAGTAGTTGCGTCCAGGCTACATTAATTATAAAGGAGGCTGCCTATGCCCATCATTGTACAACTCGTGCTCATAGGGATTATCGGATATCTATGGGGTTCAATTCCTGCTGGCTATTGGATGGGTAAACTGATTCGCGGCAAAGACTTCGACATTCGTGCTTATGGCAGCCATAAAATAGGCGCAACCAATGTTCAACGCACGCTTGGTAATGTTCCAGCCTTGATTGTGTTAATATTTGACCTGTTCAAAGGAATTGGACCAACGCTCATCGCAACTCTCGTCCCTATCTTTTATGGCGCTGGTTGGGGACCAACCGTGGCGGGCTTGGCGGCCTTGATAGGCCATATTTATCCGGTCTTCATTGGCTTTAAAGGTGGACGGGGAGTGTTGACTGGCGCTGGTGCGCTTCTCGTTATTTCTCCCTTGACTTTCGTGATTAGTTTTATAGTTTTAGCAATTACCATCCTGATTTCACGTTATGTTTCTTTAGGTTCGATTCTAGGAAGTCTGACCGCGATCATCTGTGGAATCGTCTTCTATTTCATAGGGCGGATTAACCCGGAATTCTTCGGTAAGGTAACGCTTGCGCAACTGGTTTTTATGGTGATTGGCCCCGCTCTTGTCATTTTTGTCCACAATGATAATATTGGTCGCTTACTGTCTGGTACTGAACGCAAATTAGGTCAGAAAGTTGTCCTTGAAGAAGGAACTTCTCCCGCGAATAATTCTTCTTCGAATGCAAAAGCACGATGACCATATAATTTCCCTTTTAGGCCTTAGAAACACCTGTCACCCCGAAGTCTTGTCATTCCTTTATCCTGTCATCGCAAACGAATATCCTGTCATCCTGTCTTTTTCCTGTCATCGCAAACGAATATCCTGTCATCCTGTCTTTTTCCTGTCATCCTGAACGAAGTGAAGGATCTCAAGTGCACGACGACTATTTGGTCTCCAAGTTAAGCCTTTGAAACCGCTGTATCTTTCTTTTCTTGGAGAAAAGGCAATGCCCCGCGAACGTATTCTACTCCAGAGAGGATCGTCCAGATAACAGCGATTAGCATCAATGCATCTGCTATCAAGAGCAAGAAATCTCCGACATTCAATGCGTTACTGTTGAAATGAAGCATCACGGGGAACAATGAAAGATGACTTGCGCTAAGCCCCATGCCCAGCAAGATTCCTTCCATGGCCACCAGGGTAATAAACGTTTTCTGCTTTCCCAATTTTCCAGCAGGGATCACAGTTCCTTTGGCCGCTGCCATTAGACGCATCCCACTGACTACAAATTCTCGTGCGACAATGATCACAACGATCCACGCTGGAACAAGGCCAAGCTGCACGAAAGCTATCAAAATAGCAGAGACAAACACCTTATCTGCGGTCAGGTCAAGGAAGACACCGAGTTCAGATACTATGTGGTTTCTTCGTGCCAGGTAGCCATCGAAAAAATCTGTGATGGATGCTAGAAAAAAAACAACTGCCGCCGTAAGAAAAGCCCAGGGTTGGTTGACAATGACCAGAACAAAAACCACGACCGTTGCTACAATTCGGCTGAAACTGAGCAGGTTAGGTGCATTATACATAACAATTGTTCTCCTCAACTAGCTTGATGTTCGATTCCAAAGTGCAAAGGTACTACTGCTGCTCAGTATAGCGCCTGCGGCACGGATACGAGCAACATCCGTAGCGTTGCGGATAAAACCACCGGCAATAAAAGGACCGGGAAGCAGTTGCTGTAAGGTCGTCGCAATTTCTGGAAAAATAATACCTGGAAGGACTTCTACTATATCTGGGGCAGCGCGCGCTATCGTTCGCACTCCTGTTTCCAGAGCAGAGTCGTCTACAAGCAGAAGACGTTGAATGGTAATTAATCCTTCAGCATGACCCGCTGAGACAAGTTGTGATCGACTTGTGATAATAGCATCAACACCGACCTGGTGAAGGTACTGAATGCCTGCGCGATCTTTGCCAATGCCACTCACAAGATCCACATGGACCACAAAAGCCTTACCCTTCTTGTGTGCTTGCTCTATAAAAGCTTTTATTTGAAAGGCATCGCCTTTGAGCATAAAGAGCAATAAAGCATCGGAGTTCAATGCTATCTCAATCTCTTCATGAGATTTTAGGGCCGCAGCTACTGGAAATCTGGATGCTAAACGCAGAAATTCTTGTTTGGTCATGATACTATTACCAACTTACGTTGTAGTGATGTTAGCCAGCTGAGATGAAACCAACAGCACTTGACAAACGATAACATGCTGAGTATTATCATTATAGCAGACCTGTAGCCTTTGTGCAGGTATTCCTTCTTAAGATATGTACATGTATATTTTCCGTATTTTACAAAGGTTTGCGCAAGAGTCAAAGTTGACCAGTAGAAACAATTGCATATGTGCCCAGGGACAGTGAATTGAGAAGTCCTAAGTTCCCTTGTTATGAAGGGCTTAGGGCTTTGTTATCTTTACTGCTACAGTGAGGTGCAGCATGCTTACTCGGTCTTCGAAATCTTTACTCAGTGTCTCAGATCGGCAAAAAATCATACCTGTTATCGAAAACCGTACCGAGTTTTTACGTGCCCTGAATGCACCGCAAATTTCTACTGTATTGTTGCGTCATTGCAATTTACTCGATCTCAAGCCGATAATAGATCATGCCTTCGAGCATGAAGTAGCTGTCTATGTGAATGTCGATCATATCGATGGAATTCACCCTGATAGTGCTGGCCTTCGTTTTCTTGCCCATCAACTCCATATTGCAGGGATTGTCTCAAGCAATCCAAGAATTTTGGCTCTAGCCAAAGGCTTTGAACTGGAAACTATTCAACGTCTATTCGCAGTAGACTCAACTGGATTGGAAACTGCCCTTGAATCGGTAGATAGTCATCATGTTAATCTGCTCGATATTTCACCTGCGCTAGTTATTCCTTACGTCGTTTCACATACGGTTTTGCCTTTACCTTTTATTGGATCTGGTTTAATCTCGACATTTCAGCAAGTGCAGTCGGTGCTTCGCGCTGGTGCATTACGAGTTACAGCTACCCGACCTGAGCTTTATTTGTAATTCAAGCTGTTTGTTTCTTTGCGTTACAATTAGTGTCTTTGGACAGCATCAAGATCAGGCAAATAGTCAGAATAGGATGGGTAGGGGTAACTACCAAGGTTACCTCTATGATCAACGGGTGAAAGGAGGAAAGGAAAAGACATTCTTGCTGACAGTAGCTTTTCCCTAGAAGCTCCTGCACAGGCATCGATCCCTACGCTCTTCAATGGAACATCTTTGTATTTTTTAAACATCAGAAGGAGAGTTTCCTATGGCAAAGTATGTATTGGCCCTGGACCAGGGCACAACGAGTTCACGAGCGATTGTATTCAATCACGAAGGCTTGATTGTAACTTCCGCACAACAAGAATTCCCGCAGATTTATCCATCACCTGGTCTGGTCGAGCATGATCCAGAAGCAATCTGGTCAAGTCAGTTGGCGGTTGCTCAAGAAGCAATGAAGAAGGCGGGAGCTACAGCCTCAGATATTGCAGCAATAGGCATTACCAATCAGCGTGAAACGACAGTCGTCTGGGACAAGAACACAGGCAGGCCTGTCTTCAATGCCATTGTCTGGCAGAGCCGCTTGACCGTTCCTATTTGCGATGCCCTGAAAGCAAAAGGCTTCGACAAAGAAATTCGTGAGCGCACCGGTCTAGTAACTGACGCATATTTCTCAGGCACCAAGGTCAAGTGGATCCTTGATAACGTAGCGGGTGTACGTGAAAAGGCAGATCGCGGTGAAGTATTGTTCGGTAATGTTGACACATTCTTAATGTGGCGTCTCTCTAAAGGCCGTGTTCATGCGACAGATCCCTCCAATGCTTCGCGCACTCTCATGTACAACATCTACAAGGGTGATTGGGACGATGTCATTCTCAAGGAATTAGGTGTGCCTCGTGCCATGTTACCCCAGGTGAAGCCATCCAGCGGAGTCTACGGTGAAACCGACCCGGAATTCTTCGGTGGGCCTATTAAAATGGCTGGCGATGCAGGAGATCAGCAAGCTGCTACCTTTGGACAGGCCTGTTACGAGGTAGGTATGTCGAAGAACACCTTCGGCACGGGTAATTTTATGCTCATGAATACAGGTGCCAAAGGTGTTCCTTCGCCAGGTGGTCTCTTGACTACCATTGGCTGGGGTATAAACGGACAAACCACTTATTGCCTGGAAGGCGCTATCTTCATTACTGGTGCGGCAGTTCAGTGGTTGCGTGACAGCCTCGGTGTCATCAAGAATAGTAATGATGTTGAAGCGTTGGCAAGTTCGGTTCCTGATAATGGCGGCGTCTACTTCGTACCTGCCTTTGTCGGCCTGGGTGCTCCCTACTGGGATCCCTATGCACGTGGTACTATCGTTGGCCTGACGCGCGGTTCAA
>WNFW01001001.1_pt1 | contig 20979 bp, 25 predicted proteins | sample 5400131 | NCBI WGS metagenome assembly WNFW01 (sample SAMN13153362, study PRJNA577476) | soil metagenome | isolation source: 20 cm soil or saprolite under grassland replicate 1 | place: USA:California | collected 2016-06-15 | reverse complement strand
TGGACCGAGGCCGGCGCGACGTCGGTCGCCTCGCGCGCCGAATGCGCTAACCTCAAAATTACTCACTAATACCCTAATGCCTGAAACCACGCTAAAGCTGGCTGAGCCGTTGAGCATACGTCCGAGGTTGCAGTATATGCTGACAACAAAGACCCTTCTGGGCGCCAGCTGGGCAGTTTCCTCCCGCTTGGCAAGCCGCCTAACAGACTTCGTTACGCTTCTTGTCCTAGCCAGAGCGCTAACTCCGGCCGACTTTGGGTTGACCGCAATCGCTATGACCCTGACTGTTGTAGTAGAGACGGTGCTCGAAGTTCCGCTAATTCTAGCGCTGACACGCCTAAAGTCCGTTACGAAATCTCACCTAGACACGGCCTTCACGTTGGGCGTCCTGAGGGGTCTTTTGCTTTCCATTATCGTTCTGTTGGCGGCTTGGCCGTTTTCTCGTGTTTATAACGACGATCGTCTCATTACATTGGTCGCTGCGCTTACCATCGGACCAATATCCCGCAGCCTCTCAAGTCCCGGCATGGTAAAGTACATTCGGGAAATGAGCTTTCGACAAGGATTTATTGCGGAGTTCCTGGGAAAAATAATAGCCTCTGCAGTAGCCATCTCGGTCGCATACTTAGGCGGCGGATATTGGGCCATCGCAGCAGGCAGCATATCAGCCCCCGTCGCATGTACGTTGATTTCGTATCTTATTGCGCCGTACCGGCCAGCGCTCTCTCTGTCCAAGTTCTCGGAATTTTCGGCATTCCTCGGATGGTTCAGTACAGCGCAAGTAGCTTCAACTTTGAGTTGGCAATTTGACCGAATATTGCTTGGGTACTCGCTCACTAAATCTGATCTCGGGCAGTATACTATGGCAAGTGATTTGTCCGTTTTGCCCACGCAGAGTATGATAGGTCCGGCAATGCAGCCGCTTATGGCGGCGTTCTCGAGGATCAATAACGATCGCGAGAGACTTCGAGGCGCTTACTTGAAAGCCTCGCGCTTTACGATGCTGCTTGCAGTGCCGACATGTGTAGGCATGTCGCTGACTTCAGATATGATTGTCGGTGTGCTCTTGGGCTCCAAATGGAAAGAGGCGGCAGTCTATTTACAATGGCTGGCGCTATCGACCGTGCTCAACGCTTACTATCAGCCCCTACACTCTCTTGCACTTGCGACCAATCGAACCGACCTCGTATTTCGGTTATGCTTCATCGATCTATGTTCCAGGATTGTTTTTGTATCGATGGGGTTGTACTTTGATTCGGTGGCGGGCGTAATTGCCGCGCGCGGGGCAATATCCTTAATCATGTTTATTTTATCATTACTAGCCGCGCGATATCTGATTGGTATAAAAGTGGCTTCTGAGGTTGGCAATCTTTGGAAAGTGGGAGCGGCATGCGCCGCAATGGCCCTTTTGGTTGTGATACTGCGCTATGAGCTAGCTGGAAGAGGCCTTAACGCGTTCCTCGAGTTGGGCTTTACTGTGGCTTTTGGCGCTGCGGTCTACATCGGTGCGCTTTTCCTGCTTGGAGCCCGTTTCAAGGATTATCTCCAGGCGGACTAGTGATCGGTTCGAGCGGCCCTGTTCGGACTTCACTTGCCAATGGTGATGAGCGATATTTACTTACAAGTTTCATAAGTAGTCAGGATCATTTCTTCCGGACATGACCAAACCCGACAACGAAAGCCGTTCGCCACGACCTCGGTCGGAGATTTGAATGCCCGACAGTCCAAAGCTGGCCGTGGTCGTCTCCTGCTATAATTACGAGTCCTTCGTCGAGCGGGCCATCCGAAGTGTCCTTGATCAGGGCCGTGACGATTGCGAACTTGTTGTCGTCGATGACGGATCGACCGACGGTTCGTGGGACGTGATTAGCCGTAGCGGCGTGACAGCCTTCAAGATCGAGAACGGAGGCGCACGGCGCGCCTGCCTGTTCGGCCTTGACAAGACCAGGGCGCCGTTCGTCCTGTTTCTTGACGCTGACGATGAGCTCAAACCCGGCGCCCTTGGCACGATTATCGACCGGCTCGACTCGGGTGTCGCAAAACTTCAATTTCCCCTCACGCGGATCGATGCAGACGGCAATATCATTAGTGCAGCGCTTCCGTCACTCGAGGCGTTCCGCGGTCGCGATGCCCTCGCCCGTTCCAGCCAGAATGAAACATCTGCGCGCGATCGTACGGCGGCTTGAGCCGGAACAAGAACTCGAAGATCCCCGTGAAACATTTTATTTTCGCGAGCACAAGTTATTTCTTGATATCGCGTCCGGGCAGAGGCCGCGTTTTACCACGCTGCCCGCTCTGCTCGCCAAGCTCGTCGGCCAGCCTTCATCAACGAAGAACAAGGTCGCCATGGCGGCTTTTTTCTGTCTCGCCTCAGTCCTTTCAAATGACAGAAGCAAGGCGCTTCTTGCCTATCGACTCAAAACGGGGCATCGCTCGACACTCGGTTTCGTAAAGGAAATCATCGGCTGGCGAGTTCCGCTGCAGAGCTGACTCGCCTCCTCCCGGAAAGAGGGTGGATGATGACAAATAAGTGGCGTCAATTTCGTCCTATTTTTAATATTGGCATTTCCCGATTTTCCGGAACACACTTTGGCGAGTACATCACGCGCACATCTTGCCCGCGCACATTACGGGGGATTGAACTGTGACGAAGCGATGGCTGCGGTTCTTTATCGTCTTTGCGGTTTTCGGCGGGTGCTTATCGATAACATATCGTGGGCTGCACAAAGGCGTCTTCACAGCGGCGCTATCGACTGACCGTCTAGATCTTTCAAGATATGTTCTCACCTTCAGCGACGAGTTCGATTACCTAAGCGTTTCAGCGGATCGACCTGGAACCCGCTGGACGGCGCATACGCCTTATGGCGGGGATTTTGGTGACGCTCAGTTTACGGATCCCACTCCAACATTTCCGTTCACTGTCGAGAATGGAATATTGCGTATTGAGGCGAGAAAGGATGCCGATGGAAAGTGGAGATCGGGTCTTCTCTCTTCGCTAACTCCTCAGGGCTTGGGATTCTCACAGAAATATGGCTATTTCGAAATACGAGCTAAACTACCGGATGGTCCGGGCGTCTGGCCAGCTTTCTGGTTACTGGGAATTGATCGGTCGGACCGCGTCCCTGAGATCGACGTCTTTGAGTATTACGGACATGCCACGCATAGGTTCCATTCGGTACTGCACGTGTGGACCAAAAACGGCAAGCCGGAAGGTCGCGAGCAGATTACGGCAGTTGCGCCACGGATGTTGGTTGAGGACTTCAACACATTCGGTGTTGATGTAACCGCAGAATGGACCACATTCTATCTGAACGGCATGCAGATCTGGCGCACAAAAAGCGAACGGGAATTTTCTCAACCATTGTATGTCTTGCTAAATCTCGCATTGGGAAGCGGCTGGCCAATTGATCAAACACCGAATCCTAGTTTTATGTACGTGGATTACGTTCGTGTCTATGCCTTGCGGTAGGTATTGGTGAGTCCTTGGCGATTTCCGTCCAGTGGCGTTCGGCCAAAGACCGATGAGGTACGAACGCCGAACATGCTACTACTGGAGACCCCGCTGACTCACTCAGCGCCTTTAGCAAGTACGACCTCCCGCCAGCGCACCCGCGTCATCCCATCCGTCTGTGCCGACCCGCGTGGCGCTTTGTCCGATAACCTCATGCAACATGCGACGGCTTCGTGCCGGTGTCGGGTATTAGCCCGCATTAAGCAGCTTGGGCTCGGTCGTCTCCAGGTGCGAAGTTCTGTTAAAGATTTGGCCTTAAGTTGCGACTTTCTCGGCAGCGTTGCGCGAGTCGAGAGCGGCCCCTCGACTGCATTGACGACCCTAAGGTAATAGCTATTCAAACGAAAGCATCCGATGAAAGTTGCGATCATTCACTATTGGCTGGTCGGAATGCGCGGTGGCGAGAAGGTCGTCGAAGCGTTGTGCGAAATGTATCCGCAGGCCGACATTTTTACCCACGTCTACGTGCCGGAGATGGTCTCCGACAGGATACGCCAGCAGCGCGTTATTCCAACGTTCATCAATTCGCTGCCGCGCGCCGCCAGGATGTACAAAACTTATCTTCCCCTGATGCCGCTGGCACTCGAGCAGCTCGACCTGCGCGGTTACGACCTCATCATCAGCAGTGAATCAGGACCGTCCAAAGGTATCATTGCGCCCTCGGACGCGCTTCACGTTTGCTACTGCCATACACCGATGCGCTACATCTGGAACATGTATCACGACTACCGCAAAAGCGCCGGCTGGGTTGCACGGCTTATGATGCCGTCGTTGTCTCATTACCTGCGGATGTGGGACGTGACGTCAGCGGTACGGGTCGACAGTTTTGTTGCGAACTCGGCTACGGTTGCAAGGCGTATTCACCGATATTACGGCGTCGACTCAGTCGTTATTCACCCGCCGGTCGACACCAGCTCGTTTTCGATCGCAGCAGCCTCCGAGCTTGGCGATTATTATCTGATGGCCGGAGAGCTAGTATCCTACAAGCGACCGGATCTCGCGGTGCGTGCCTTCAACGAATTGAAGTTGAAGCTAGTCGTGATCGGCGGCGGCGAGATGCTCGATGAAATTCGTCGCATCGCGGGCCCCACCCTCACGGTGTTGGGTTCGCAGCCATTCGACGTCCTGAAGCAACATTACGCGAACTGCCGAGCATTGATCTTTCCGGGCGAGGAAGATTTCGGGATGGTGCCGGTCGAGGCGATGGCGAGCGGACGTCCCGTCGTTGCCTTTGGCCGGGGCGGCGCTACTGAGACCGTTGCACCCGGCGTGTCGGGTGTTTTCTTCGCCGAACAAACCGTCGAGGCCATCTCGTCGGCGGTCAGAAGTTTGGCAGCCATCGAAATCAATCCCGAAAAGATCGCAGCACATGCGAGTCAATTCGGCCGGGACCGGTTCTTTCAAAAAATGCGCGCCCACATCGATGGCCTCCTGGCCGAAAAATCGAACGCTCGCTGAGCGCACAAACTGTGGGAAGGTTTTTGGCGCTCGTTCGGCGCGTCAAGCGTCGAGAGAGGTATCGATCACCGATAAGGTGTCCTTCTCAAGCACAAGGCATGACAGGCGGCCGGTCGCAAAGGCGCCGGTATCAAGATTGATCCGGTTTAGCCCCACCTCTATTTCACCAGCGGGCGTATGTCCGTGGACGACAATCTTGCCGAAATCCTTTTTCGAGGACAGGAATTCTCCCCTTATCCAAAGCAGATCACTTTCCTTCTGTCGCGACAACTCGACGTTAGGTTTCACCCCGGCATGGGCAAAGAAGAAATCACCGCACGCGAACGAGTTTTTTAGATCTCGAAAAAAGCGAAAATGCGCTTGTGGCAGCGCGCTGTGAAACGCCGATTGGAGCTCGGCAATTTGCCTGCCGTTCGCCAGGGTCTCAGCCGGCACACCGTACGAGACCAGGGTTTCCAGGCCGCCCAGACGTAGCCATCGATCGAACAGACCGGGGTCACTCAGGCATTTGATCGCGATCAGTTCATGGTTGCCCTTCAAGAATACTGATTCATGCGCCGCCCCGTGTTCGATCAATCTATCAATCGTTTCGCGCGACGATGGCCCGCGATCGATATAATCGCCCAAAAAGACGTAAACCGGTCTCGCCGTCGGGCGAAGTGCGATATCGGTGGTGATCAGAGCCAGCAATTTATGGAGCAAATCGAGGCGGCCGTGAATGTCGCCGATGGCATAGATCCTTAGATCTGCCGGCAACGATGGACGCCGCCCCTGCACTTTGAGTTCCTCAAGGCCCGGAAGAGAAGACAGCACTTGCTAGCTCGCCATTGCCGAACGGATTCCACAGGGGTGGAAGATCGATCTGATCTGCATGTTGAACCTTCCGATCGCGCAACGCACCAATCCATTGCCGGGCTTTCGACAGCGTCGCGTCGCTGTGGTCTTACTCGGGGAACGGAGGGTTACGCAAATTGATCCGTCATCTCATCAACGCGTTAGCACGCGTCCGGCAGATCATATTTGGCGACCAGGAACCTCAAAAAAGATCAGGGTTATCAACCGAGTACCAGACTCTCTCAATTTCGACTACCCGATCAACCATAGCGGCAGGGCACAGTTGATACGCCCTGCAGTCTAATGTAGCTTGAGGAACAATTTTCAATGAGAAACAAATAGTTGGGGCGTTTCCATGTACACCAGGATCATGTTCAAGACGCTGTCGATTGCGACGTTGCTTACCGTTTCGGTAAGCCAGGGATGGGCCGGATGCCTGAAACCGCCCGCCTCCGAGCTGGCGATAAGTCAGTTCCTAGCGCACCCCGAGGGTCTGGTCGCGCCAAATTCTGATACCCGCACTATCGAGGCGACGACGCGGGATCTTGCCGGTACGGATGCTTCGCTTGCTGCAAATATCATTCGGGTCGCCGAGGGAACCAGCCCGCGATTTCAGACAGCGATCGCCGCCGGTCTCGCCCAGGCCGCAATAGCTTGTGCAACTATCGACCAGCAAGCCGGCCAGCTTATCCAGCAAGCCGTGGCCAGCTTCCAGGACGGACGATTCCAGGCTTCGTTTGCCGCGGTAGCAGGAGATCTCTCGACCGCCGCCACGGCTGCCGCGACTGCCTTTGCCGAAAGTTCGGTGGGCAGCGTGGTCATTGTCAATCCGAACGCGGGGGCGCGGACGGGCACGAACCCCGGCGGCGGAGGGGTTTCCGCACTTGTCCAGATTACAGCTCCCGTGACCACCAACACCAATACGAATAGTCCATCGATGACTGCGGCAGGTCCGGTCAGTGCGGCACGTTGAATTCTTCAGCAATGAGGCGATACCGCTGAAACTGGCCTGCGTTAGTTTAAGGAACTGTGCATGAACGTGGCCGGTCAATTTCCACCCTACGGGTCGACGGCAGAAAACGATTCCGATTCCAGATCTCTTTCGATGCTGGAGATTCGGGATTTCCTGGGCCGTCAGTGGCGCCTCATAGCCTTGGTAACCGGTCTGGCGATTGTTGTTGGAGCGGCCTACATCGCAATCTCGCCTTACAGATATACCGCTCAAGCGGACATGATTATCGATACAAAGAAGGTGACCTGGACACAGACCGAAATGGCATCCGAAAATCGCCTCGTGGAAGATGCGTCGGTCGAAAGCGAAATTGAGACGACGAAATCCGAAAAAGTAGCGATCGCGGTGATTCGTCGATTGCATTTGACCGAGGACTCGGAATTCGTCGGGGCGGGTCGGGGTCTCATGCGCCGTCTTTTTTCGGTATTCAAGTTAACCTCGACGCCGCCGGAACTGTCGGCAGACGAATTAATGCGCGGCGTATTAGCCACCTTTAAGGATAATCTGCGGGTTATACGCTTAGGACGCAGCTACATCGAACAGATCCAATACACCTCCCTTGACACAGACAAGGCTGCAACGATCGCTAACGCGACCGCTGACGCCTACATCGAAGATCAGCTACAGGCGAAGTTTGAAGCGACTCGTCGCGCCAGCGCCTGGCTTGAGCAGCGAATAGGAGAGCTGCGCAAGCAGGCGAGCGATGCTTACAAGGAAGTTCAAGATTTTAAATCCGAAAACAGTATTATTATAGGTGTCGATGGCAAGTTGGCGAGTGAAGTCGAGCTTGATCAGCTCGGAATAGCCTTGGCGAAGGCCCGTGCCGATACCAGCCAGGCCCGGGCAAAACTTGACCGGATATCTCGCGTTCTGGAACAGCGGTCGGACAAGGAGACCAGCTTTAACATTCCCGATCCGGTGGTCACGGACGCACTCAGCAATCCCGTGATCACGAAGCTTCGGCAGCAATTTCTCGACGATCAGAACAAGGAATCCGAGTGGAGCGCCCGTTATGGGACCGATCATACCGCCGCCAGAAATCTCCGGGCGGAAATGGCGGCCCTGCAGCGCGCGATCTGGGATGAGATTTCCCGCATCGCCGAAAGTTACAAGAGTGAACTACAGATCGCGAAAAGCCAGGAAGAATCGATCGACAAACGCATGATCGAGGTTTTCCAGAAGTCCGGTTCGGCGAGACAGTCACAAGTCCGCTTGCGCGAACTCGAAACTGCGGCGAACACCTATCGCGGTATTTATGAGACTTTCCTGTCGCGGTTCACTCAATCGGTGCAGCAACAGTCGTTTCCTTCGACCGAGGCTCGAGTTGTCACGGTAGCGACCCCTCCCCGTACGCCAAGTTCGCCGAAGATCGGCTTGACGCTCGCGCTGGCAGCCATTTGCGGATTGTGTCTTGGAGTAATATCGGCGTTCGCCCGCGAGCAAATGAACCGCCAGGTTCATACGCGTGCGCAACTTGAAACCCTTCTAGGAACTAGTTGTCTTGCCGTTCTGCCGGTATTCTCCAAGCAGAAAGCTTCCGTTGGCAAACTGCGGGCAACGCGGGATTCAGGAGCATTTCGACAGATAAGCGAAGTCGGGCCATTTTCAGCGACCGCCGAGGCTCTGCGATATATCAAGGTCGCCATCGACCTTCACCCGAAGGGTGCCAAGGTTATCGGGATGGTTTCGGCACTTCCCGGCGAAGGAAAAACCACCGTCGCAACAGGTTTTGCCGCCTTCGTGGCCAAGAGCGGCGCACGCACCCTGCTGATTGACGCCGACTTGCGGAATCCTTCGATGACCAGGGCGCTTGGCTATCCGAATGAACCGGGTCTGATCAACATGGTTGCAGACAAGTCCGATTTTGACGATCTGGTCATCACCGACTCCAAATATAAATTCGACTTCTTACCGTCTTCGACGCGCATGAAGCCTTCCAATAGCTCCGACGTCCTGAATTCGCAGCCGATGAAAGATATGCTGCGGGCAGCCAGGAACAATTACGACTATGTCCTGGTCGACTTGCCTCCAATCCTCCCCGTTGTTGACGTGAAGGCCGTCGCCCATCTACTCGACGCTTTTGTCATGGTTGTTGAGTGGGGCAGCACGTCCACCGACGAAATCCTCAAGGCTGCCGGCGCCTCCTCGATTGTGTCGGAGCGACTGCTGGGCGCGGTCCTCAACAAGGCCGATGAAGCCGTCATGCGCCGCTTCGAAGGTTATTCCGATCGGCGTTATACCTATTACACAAATGAACCAGCACCGGCGGAAACCGTCTAGATCTTTGGTCCTGCATCAATGATTTCCTTGGGATCAACCGTCCGGCGCACGCTAACGCTTGGATTCGGCTGCCTGGGGCTGGTTTGGGGCATTTTCGTTCTTCCGCAGAGCGAGGCGGCCGATGATTTTCGGGATATCGAAAGCCGCCTGCTCCGCTCCGAGACTTTCAATCGCACAACATTGGCGCAGTCGCTGGAAAGCCAAAGTTCCCAGAATGTGAGCCCTTGCGACACCCATTCACAGCGCGCACTGTTGCTCATGGAGATGCCTTTGGCCGAAGCTGCGTTGCGAGCCGGAGCCGCCGGTTGGTTCGACCGGCATATCGAATCGCTTGAGGCCCGCTCCAGACGGGTTCTCAGCTGCGCGCCGCGCGAATCCTTCGTTTGGCTTTTGGCGTTTAATCTGGAAGCTCTGCACGGGCGATTGAATGAGCAGTCGTTCGGTCTGCTCGATATGTCCTACGACACTTCGCCGAATGAGGCATGGATCTCGATCCGCCGGATTATCGTTGCGATGCCTGTCGTCGTTATCGCCCCCGAACCGCTTCGGCAGAAAATTCTCTTTGAGTTCCAGCAGCTGATCCGCAACGGATTCGCGGATGATGCGGCTCACTCCTATTCAACCTCGTCCGGGCCAATTCGATCGTTGCTGCAAACTCAAGTCGAACAGCTCGAACTCCCCCGGCAAAAACAGTTTTCCAACGCATTGCAGCGAATCCGTTCCTGACCGGCCGTTTTTTCGTAAATCCGGGTCCCTATTGCCTGTCCCTCACATCAGTAATAAATAGGCTTGGCACGCCGTCATATGCGGACGACGATGTGTTGACGATCTGCCCAAACTCGCGAAGTTCTTGTCATGACAGTTCGGACGATGGCTCTGCTTGTTGCCTGGTCGCTGTCGGCATCGTCAGGCTGGTGTATGGCGCAGGAGCTGGATAACTCTCCAGACGCCGCGCTCACCGGTGAGCAACGGCAACAGCGCGTGCAAGAAGCCCGCCGCCGGTCCGAGGAATTCGTCGCCAACGCACGTACCCAAAGGGCAGATCCTCCAACCACCGACAAGGAAGACGCCGAAGCCGCGGACCAACGGGCGATGAACGACCCGAGCTTCAGCGCGGCGACATCATTGCAACCAGCCGGGGCTTCCGTGTCTTCGTTGGGCGTGACAGCGAAGAGCGTCAGCCCGGCGATTTTTTGCCAGCGCCCTCACCGCGCTAAATTCACTGTGAGACCGTTGGCAGCTGCACGTTGACGTTTTCGTTTCGGTTCGACGCGGCGGTTCGCCGATATGCAGCGGCCGCCAAAGCATGCCGTGATCGCTCGCTTGGTTTGGCCCGAGTTCGACAAATTCACGGCTTCAGCACGTCGAGCCCTCATCGCGTATCTCAATCACATGAGGTTGATCGATGGCTACCATAGAAAACCCTTGTTCCAATTCACTAAGAAATGCATAAAGCTCAAATTGGCGGCAATCTTTAGAGGTGTTTAGATACAGGCGGTTCTGACGGATACATTGCGTCGCAACATTTTCATGCGTCTGTTTCTTGGCCATCAGCATGCTCGTTGTGGTGGCGCGCACGGAAATGATTAACAAATATAGAACGTTAGGGGGTTTAGCTTAATGAAAGCTTGCTTAGAATACGGGCTTGCGCAAATTGTGCGCTGCCAATTAACTTGATAAAAAAAGGTAAAAGAAAAGGGATAAATGGGAGACAGTTTTAATATTGTTTTTAGGAGTACCCAATGAACGGATTGGTAGATGTACGCAGTAACCTGCGAATTTCTGCAACTGGGTCACCCCGGCCAACCGGACTGATTTCGAAGCGAGTGATTGATATCGTACTGGCGATCTCTGGAATTGTTCTGCTTGCACCTTTGCTGACGATCTGTTTCCTCGTGACTGTTCTCACCTCGCCTGGACCGGCGCTGTTTCGTCATCGACGCGTCGGCTTCGATGGAAAGCATTTCGATTGCTTGAAATTCCGCACCATGGTGACGGACGCGCCGGAGTGCTTGCGCCAGCTTCTTGATTCGGATCCCGCAGCGGCCGCGGAGTGGACGGCCAATCGCAAGCTGCGCTATGACCCTCGGGTGACCGCGATTGGCGCCATCCTGCGCAAGTCCAGCCTGGACGAGCTGCCTCAGTTGTTTAACGTCCTCAAAGGAGAGATGAGCATCATCGGACCGCGCCCGGTTACCGAGGAAGAGCTGATCATGTATGCCGGCGCCAAGAGCGCCTATCTTGCGTGCCGCCCAGGTATCACCGGGCTCTGGCAAGTCAGCGGCCGCAGTTCGACGACATATAACAAACGCATCGCGTGTGACACATTCTATGCGCGCAACTGGACGATGACTCTGGACGCGAAGATATTAATTGTAACTATTCCTGCCCTCTTGGTTTCCGATAGCGCCTATTGAACAGGCGACGATCCATCGCTAATCCAGCGATGGAAAACAAAAACGCTTCATGATTTATCGGCTTCAACGCTTCAATGGTTGTCCTCGACAGCCTCGCGAGTGCCCGGAAAGCCTCTTGTCCGGTTGATATTTGCTCGGCCAAATTCTGGCGAGGAGCCCGATCCTCGGCCAGCGGAATTTCAAATAAATGGAGCCCTGGCAACTGGCTGGCCGCTATGCGGCCACCATCCGATTTCAGTGTCAACTATCGGTGATATACCGCATGTTCCTTTACGTTAATTTGCCGTTGAGATTGCTGATCCCATGCGTCGCAGTTAATCATCGCTTGTCAGAGAGCGGTAACAAGAAATGAATGATCTCCAGCAATCGGTGAAACCGCGCGTCGAGTTGCAGGCTGCTGCAATCAAGCCCCGATCATCGTCCCCGCAAACGGGCAGGAAAGTCGCGATTGGTTTGCTTGCGGCACTGATCGTAGCGGTGATGATCGTATGGTTCAGCTTTCTGGGTTGGGGACTTGTCGCCATGTTGCAGTGGCTGCTGGATTGCATTAGGAGCTTCTGGAACACGTAATACACCCTTTAGTCAGCCCCGCTTGAAAACATAACTGACGACATCGCGAGCCGTTTTGGAAAATTCTACTAAATGACAAATATTCTTGTTGCTGGCGGAGCAGGATATATCGGGGCGCACACTTGCCTTGATTTGTTCAACAAGGGCTTCACGCCGGTCGTATATGACAATCTCTCAAACGGTCATCCTGAATTCGTCAAATGGGGCGCTCTCGAGGTCGGCGACATCAGGGATCGCAACAAGCTCGATGAAGTACTCAGGAAATACAAGCCCGACGCGATCATACATTTTGCGGCGGCGATTGAAGTTGGCGAATCGATTCAGGATCCCGGCGGCTTCTATGAAAACAACGTCGCAGGAACCATCACGTTGCTGAGGGCGGCGCAGGCCGCGGGCATCGACAAGATCGTATTCTCCTCGACATGCGCCACGTATGGCGTTCCGTTATCCATACCGATGAATGAAGCTCACGCCCAGGAGCCCATCAATCCGTACGGCCGAAGCAAGCTCATCGTCGAGCAAATACTGAAGGACCTGGATCGCTATCAGGGATTCAAGTCCATTATTCTGCGCTACTTCAACGCCGCGGGGGCAGACCCCGAAGGAAGAATTGGCGAATGGCATACACCGGAAACTCACGCCGTTCCCATCGCAATCGAGACCGCCTTGGGCCGCCGGCCGCATTTTCAGGTTCTTGGCACGGATTACGACACGCGCGATGGGTCCTGCGTGCGCGACTTCGTTCACGTTCTCGACCTTGCCGATGCGCATACGCGCGCGATCGAGCATCTCTTGAATAACGGCAGCAGCAACGCCCTGAATCTCGGAACCGGCAACGGAACAACCGTCAAGGAATTGCTTGCGACCGTCCAGAGTGTCGTAGGCAAGAATTTTACCATCAAATATGGACCACGCCGCGAAGGCGACTCCCCGGCCCTGGTCGCCGACAACTCGCTGGCCAGGCGGACGATCGGTTGGGCCCCGCGGCATGATCTCCAATCGATCATCGGTACGGCGTGGAACTGGCACGCAAAACATCTGCCAGCTTAGTCCAAAAGCTGGAATTTTCACACTGCGGAACTTTCCATCGACACGGTTCGTTAACGCCAGTCCATAGCGAAGATTTAACCTCGCTGCGGGACAATCCGACCATCAATCGATAGCGCGATCACACGATCGTATCTCCCTCGATCACTGGCGGTTTCATGGCGCGACGCCCACTGTCGATATCTCTCGTGATTCTTGCTAGCGCGCTTTTCGCAGGTAGCGCCGATGCGCGCGGCCGCTCTCCCCAAGATTCGAACTGGCTGACGCCGATTGTGGATGCTGCGCCTACATTGGCGCCGTTCCAGCATGTTCGCTTTTGTCTTCGCTATCCTTCGGATTGCAAATCGCATCCGGCGGAGAACGAACGCATCGACGTCGATACCGAGACTTCGGAACTGCTGAAACGCGTCAACCACAACGTCAACATGTCCATCGCTCCGATGGTCAAGAGCTATGGCTCGAATTTAGGAGAGGGCTGGACCATCGCGCCAGACACGGGGGACTGCAACGATTACGCCGTCACCAAGCGGCACGAGCTGCTAGAGAGCGGCCTGCCCGCGAAAGCCCTGCGGCTGTCCGTGGTCAAGACGGCATCAGGAATTGGGCATCTCGTTCTTGTCGTCGTCACAACCAAGGGCGACGTCGTGTTGGACAACCTCACTGAAGTGATCCGCCCGTGGCAGAGCACGGACTACCATTGGCTCAAGATCCAGTCAGCCACCGACTCGAAATTCTGGTATGAGATCAAGGCGCCCGCGATCGGTCCGTCGGTGTCGCTAGCTGATCGAAAGGTTCGACTGGCAAACCGATAGAGCATAGTTCAACTCGCTCGAAACATCTCCGGTTTTTCCAATTGCCAAATTCAGGCGGGTAAACGCAATCGCGCCGCACCAACCGGCGACGAATCAGCGGAGGCTCGTGCGAGTCCGCAGCCGAGCAGAATTCCGAATAACGCAAGATAGCCCGGAATTTGCAGGGAAAAATCGATCAACGAGTGTAGATAGCTTAGGACCGCAATCCCGCTGATCGCCGCCAGCGAACGCCGGCTTCGGCCCTCGGCCGTGATGGTGGCGCAGGCGAGGATAGCCAGCGATACCAGCGCCGCGATCACGACCATGGCTGCCATCGGAATCCCCATCTCGACTGCAATTTCAAGGATTGTCGAGTGAGCGTAGTCCCACACCCCCCAACTGTAAAAATTGCTGGCCCGGAGCGAAGGAAACAGATCCTCAAAGGTGCCCATTCCAGCGCCTAGAAGCGGCCTTTGCCGGATGGCCTCCACGCAAAACTCGTACACCGACCATCTCGCGTCATCGAACAGTCCCTGGCTGCGAATTCTACCCAGTCGGCCGAGCAACGCGACAGTGCCTGCAAGCGCCACGCCTCCCCAAACCAAGATGTGCCAGAATTTCTGCTTTTGCCGGTTGGCGACCATCAGGACGATGGCGACCAGCAATCCGAGGCAGGAGCAAATCAAACCGCCCCGCGAGCCCGTCAAAAGCAATGCAAAGAAACATGTGAGCGCGGCCCCGGATCGGGCAATGACTTGGGATGCGAGTTGCTCATTCGACCGATTCAGCAGCAACAGCCGGATCGACGTAAGTCGAAACGATTGTTGCAGCGAGGAAAAGGCGGAACAGAACCATAGAATGGCGCCTGCTCCGACCAATGTTGCGGCGGTGTTGTGGTTGATGAAGGTCGCGGTCAGACTTCCCCGGTAAGCGAGCTTTGGGGCCCACAACACCATATTCGGAGTGAATACCAGCGCAATCAGGCCATAGATAGATGGCGTAGAGCAGTATCGAATATTGCGCGAACCAGATGAGCCTGTCGCCGTCACGCGGCAACGTCCCGGCTGAAAACCCGCTGGCGAACGAGGCTGCAAAGAGCAGAAAATGTCCGATCGCAAGCGGCGGTAGCTCCGCGCGGCTTGAAATCCGCGGCAGTGCATCAAGACCAAGAAGATCGTTCGCCCGATGCCAAACGGGATCGTTGAGTTGGTCGACGAGATGGGGAGTGATCTGGACGATCGCCAGAACTGCGTAGATGCCGCACAAAACAAGAAAGCCGAACAATAACCGACTCTGACCGGTGCTCATCGGCACCGCAACACCGCATAGAGTACCTATCGAAAGCAGAATTGTCCAAAACGAGAGCCAGAACAGGTCAACCGACCCGAAGAACAGCGGGGCCAGAACCAATACGACAATCGCCGTCCAGAGCTGGACGGACCTAAACGTCACGGCCGGAAGCCTTAATTGAATCCGGCTAGTCATCGCGATGCGATCGTGACGTCCAGTTTTAGCCTACCACCTGGTCTTGACCGCCGTGTTCACGTTGGTCACCGCGGTTGCCGTGTTGGACGTTACGGCCGCCGTGTTGTTGATGAGCGTCAGCAGCTTGTAGTAGTCCACGACCTTGGCATTGGCGACGTACATGACATCCTTGATCCGCATCTGGAAAGCAGAGGCCAGCAACATGCCCGACGGATCGCGCAGGTTGAGACGATAGATCGTCGGTATCCTGTCCAGGGTAAATTTCGTGGTGTCGACGCCGAACTTCTCAAGGAAATGACGGTCCTCATAGCGATAGACGTAAAGCTCGCTGGGATCGGACTGCTGGTCGTTGAGGCCGCCCGCCTTTCCCATCGCCTGGGCCAGTGTCAGCGTTTCAACGTCGAACGGAATTTCCGAATTGAAGCCAAAGACGTTTTGATTGAGCGCCCCGAGCGCGGTGAAGGTCGGCGATTCACGAGTGAGGAAAATCACGTCGTTCGGCCGAATGAAGATATTTTCGCGCGGGTCGTGCACCACGCGGCTCAACAGAACCTTGACGCGCTTGCCGTCCCGCTGCAGCGTCACGTAGCTTTCGATCGCCTCGAATTTCGGTCCCCCGGCGCGCGCGATCAGCGCCAGCATCCGCTCGCCGACGCTGTTGAGAGCCAGCACGCCCGGCGTGTTCACATCACCCAAAACGCTGACGACGCTGGAGTGCTGCTGATTGAGGCTGACGACCACCTGGGGTTCAATAGCGCGGTTGCGCAGCCGGGCAACGATGGCCTGCTGAATTTCCGGTATGGTTCGCGCAGCGGCGGGAATCTCGCCGGCATACGGAACATAGATGCTGCCCTTCTGATCGACGGCCTGCGCTGGCAAGTCGACGAAGTTTCCAGGACGTGCGCCGGCGGCTTGACCGGGCGTGAACAGGCCACCCGGTGCTGCTTCAAAGATCGATATGTTCAGCACGTCGCCGACGCCGACAACCTGGTTCGGCTTGGCGCGCTTATCCGGGAACTCGCCCTGGAACGTGATCAGATTGGGCTGCGATAGAAATCCGATGGTGTCGGCGGTCACGTCGACCAGCGCATAAGGCAGCGGCGTCGCGGACCGCACGCCCGCTGTCGCATTTGCATTCACGGCGTCGCCTTTCGGTCCCGTTCCCGGAAGCAACGAACATGCCGGCAGCAAGGCTGCCACAGCGATCGCAAATAGCGGGGAACCAAGGCGTTTCAACATCCCGACACGTCCCAACGATTCCTGGAAACCTCGACCATGAGCGCGACTGCCAAATTCAAACGCGAACGCCTGGTCAAATCTGACCAGCCGCCTGCCGCAAAAACGGCTGTGCCCCCGACTTCCAACCGCCGCCCCTCAACTATCCACTCGGATGTCGAACTTTTTCGTTAATTCGAACGCAATCTCGCGGGTTGAGCCCACGAGGTCTTGGGTTGAGAACCTACAGGTGGAGTCGCTCGCATCAAATAGCGCAATCCCCGTCAGTCTCCGTTTTGCCCGGTTCGTGGCCTTCGTGCCACACTTCGCCCGGTTTTTCTGCTCTCTCTTGTCGTAAGGCTTTGTAAATCTGGCATTTTTTTGCAGAGATAGATTGTATTTGATGCCACAAGCAAAGATTGTACTCTGCCCCTGCAATCTGGAGGTCCCAAGATCGAGGGTACTACCCGAAATTGAAGCTGCCTTTTGGGGAGGGCTATGATTCAGTGATTCGTTGTTTGACCGGGGCTGCAGGAAGAGCCTGATCCGACAAATGAATTCGCGCATAGCAAACCTTTTAACCTTTGCCCCCAACAATGGTGAGTATCGATTGAGTAGCTCCTGCGGATGCTGACGTTAGCCGCTGAAAACGACGGGGACATTCAGATGGTATATGCCGCCATCGCGCTGGCCATAGCGGGGGTCGCAGTTGGCCTGGTGTTCCGGCTGAAAGTGCTTCTGCCGATTCTCGCCGCGGTGCTTATCGTTTCAGTCGTATTCTCCCTCGCCCACGGCTTTGGCTTTCTGGGCACCGCGCTCACGATCATGGTCGTGCAAACTATCTTCCAAGGCAGTTATTTCCTCGGATTGGTGATCCGGGCTGTTTTCCTCACATCGACTTCGCATCGGATGCGGCCGGTGGTCTGACATGGCACCACCCGATCGGCCATTCACGCAGGTCCGATTATGGCTTTTGACAATCCGAAAAAAACGCGCCGTTGGCGGCGTCTGTACGCTCGATGCACTGCGACGGGTCGGTCACCTTGCCGGCCACGGTAAATTCGTACCCCTGATTCCTTAGAGCAAGGACATAGCGGCCGGCGGGAAGCGTAAAATCCTTGTCCGCCGGTTGCACTATGAGCATCTCGGAATTCCCGGGAAGCGGCCGTACCTTGAACTCATAAGATACGTTCCGAATATTCCAGGCGTCCGAGACCGGCACGTAGTTCGCCTTTCCCTTGGCATCGAAGGTCAGCGCCCGCGTGACGCGGGCGACCACGCGAACCTCCATCCGGTCCGGCGCGGAGCCGGCGAGATCGCGGCGGAACACCACGAATTTCGCTTTGCCGTCTGGAAGTGTCGTGCGGCTGGGTTGACTGACGGGAGTCGACATCGCTACCCGCTTGTCCGGCACCTGCTCGGCCAGAAGATAAAGCTCGCTCAGCTTGGAGTCGTTCACGGCGTAGACGCCGTAATCGCTGGGCAGCGGAAACGGCAACGACCCCGGTGTAGTCAGCGCAGTCTGCGCATCAGGAGTGCCCGGACCTGACGGCGCAGATGCAGGCCTTGCGACCGCCAATTTCACGCCTGCCTCCAGTACCGACGTCCGCTGTCTATACAACGCCAACCCCGCCACCACGGCGAACAGCAACACGCCGATCGAGAAGCGGGCGAGTGTCGACAGCAGTACCCGCTTTTGTGCCGCGACAAACGGATCCACCTCGGGCGGCAAATAAACTTCTTTCAGGACAACGCTTTTGGGCGCGGAGCTGACCTGTTGGACCGGCACGATCGAGGTTGCCGGCGATGCGGCCGATGACGATCCAAGCGCAAGATGTGGAGCCGGCGGCTGAAGGCGTTCCCTCTCGTCCCGGCGCGCGGAAAACTCTTCGACCCCCTGGATCGCCGTTTCGAGCGCGGCCGAAAGACGCTGCCGTTCGGACTCTTCGATCCACTCGGCATCGATCTTCAGCCGGGCGCGCGCAAAATCGTAGATCGCCAGGCGCAGCTGCGAAGGGTCTTCCTTCACCGTATTGATCATCCGGGAAAGAATCAGGGCGTATTCGACCTCTTGCGCATGAGGCGAGACCGCCTTGTCCTGATCTATGCTTGGAAACTCGGGTTTCATGACGGCGTCAGGTTGATCGACAAAGTTTTGCCCCAGCATGTCAACGTAACGGATTGACAAATAAGGTAATTTCTTCACGACCCGCGCCGCGCCCGGCCCGAGCATCAATCTCGGTAGTGCGTGGCGATGTCGCGGCTACTGTCGCACCTGGAAGTCTATCAGATTGGCCAGCCGCCGTCATTTAGGGGACAAGGTGGGTCGATCGTAACGGATCGCGCCGCATACGCCTTGGCTTAACGCTGCGTTACAGTCTATGGTCTGCAGTGCCAAGGGGTCTCACCATCCGAAGATCATATTTCAAGGATCAGGTTATGCCGTACGCCACCAAAATCGCTATCGTTGCTGCCTTCGCTGCTGCGCTCGGCGGCATCTCGACCGAAGCGTCGGCTCGCGGACGCCTGTATCCGCTCACCCGGTGCGGACCCGATCTCGCCTATATGTGCCCGATCCACGGATACTTTGATCAGGTGCCCTTCCATTACAACGTCGCCGTCTATCCCGGCTGCATCAAGGTGATGCCCATCGAAACGCCCCACGGCATTGAGCGCCAGCGGGTTATCGTTTGCGGAGCACCTGAAAGGCAGATGGTCTGGTGGTAAGAACACCGACCGCCGTCGGTTAGCTCGTATCCGATACAGTTAGTTCGATGCCGCGAGCTACTTGTTTGTGCCCCTGTTGATACGCGAATTGGTCGTCGAGGGCTGGGCAGGCGCGTTGGCAATCGGTCCATTGTTGACCGGACCTTGGTTGATATTTCTCCCCGGATTCGTTCCGGTGTCGCGGATAAGATTACCGTAGCCGTCCCTGGCGTTTGATACGCCGTACTGCGCCATGGCTGAGCTGCCGCACGCGACCAAGCAAAAAAAAGCCAATGCCAATCTCATGTGCCCCCCGCTTGCGTTCTGCCCCTTACAATAGATGGGCATGCCCGGAAATGCACTCCCAAACGCAGGTACCGGGAAGCTTCTCAAACACTTTTCCCGTAATGGCCAATAGCGGCACCGCAGTGAGAAACCAGGTAGCGCAGCCGGAATTCCTTCGCATCGTAGCGATGGCATCATGACCGGCGAAACAGCGCCCGCGTCGAATACAATCCGGAGCGGGCGCCTCGTTGCCGAGATTTCCGCCACGGCGCAGAACTGATCCGGTTGAGGATCGCGACGGCAACGACCTGCTGTGGAACGGCAGCGACAAATGGTGGACGGGCCGCGCGCCACTTTTGGCGGAAGGCTTGCCAACGATACCGCTCTGATCGACGGCGAATCGTCCGAGGGAACAAGCCCGGCGGCGTATTGTTGGCGGCCAATGCAAGCACCGAGATTTGCCTGCTAAACAAAGATGAGCCGTCCGCTTGATCCTCTGCCTGCAACCATCCATCAAGACGAGAAAGACCGGTCGACTCAATAGTGCTTCGACGGCAGGCCACGATAGGATGGCACAGCGCAGGAGGTGTCGCATGGATTGGGTTCTTTTCGTTTCTTTGCAATGGATCGTTCTTGGGAGTCCCACCCAACCCAATACACAACAAATTCAATCGTTTGTCTCGGAAGAGCTCTGTAACAAGGCCGCCGAGGCGATCAGGGCTGAGATAAGTACTCCGTTAGGAACCCAGCGTGTTCAAACGCTCGGCCGCGTCGTTTGCGTTGCGAGAAAAGACAAGTGAACTCGCCTCTAACGGCGAGTACCATTCGCACTGGCGTTATCCTGGACGAAATCACACCGAAGGAAATGGAGGAGAAATCCTGATGGCAGGTCTTTTGGTTCGAAGAGTTCAGGGAAGGGATGGTGTTCCATCACGAGTGGTGCCGTATCGTCACCGAAACGGACAATATGTGGTTCTCGCTGCTGACGATGAATGTGCAGCCGCTCCATATCGATGCGCAGTATGCGGCAAAGTCGGAATCGGGCAAGCCGCTCGTCAACAGCCTGTTCACGCTCGGCCTGATGATCGGCATGTCAGTCAATGACACCACGTTCGGGACCACGCTCGCCAATCTCGGCATGACCGATGTACGTTTTCCAAAACCGCTGTTCCACGGCGATTCAGTCAAGGTGCGCACCACCATCCGTTCCAAGCGCGAGAGCAAGTCGCGCCCGAACCAGGGCATCGTGAATTTCTTGACGAACCAGGACGGCATCGTGGTCGCGACCTGCGAGCGTGCCGCATTGATGCGCAAGCGTCCCGCCGAGAGGGTTTAATGCGTTCGCTGCTGTTCGTTCCCTAGCACTCC
>WNFW01001633.1_pt1 | contig 20981 bp, 20 predicted proteins | sample 5400131 | NCBI WGS metagenome assembly WNFW01 (sample SAMN13153362, study PRJNA577476) | soil metagenome | isolation source: 20 cm soil or saprolite under grassland replicate 1 | place: USA:California | collected 2016-06-15 | reverse complement strand
CGATTGTTTCCACGCTCGGCATTATAGTTTGCGGCGCGATGATTTACGGTCTCGGCTGGACGAATTGGATGCGGTTGCTTGTTTGGCTTGTGATCGGCCTGGTCTTTTATTTCAGCTATGGCAAACAGCACAGCCGTATTAATGCGCCGCCGCCAGAAATGCCCGAAGGTGTTCAGCTGACGCGTTAAAACAGGCCTTAAGACCCAGCCGAGGTCCAGTCGAACGCGCGCGACGGACTTGTTGAGTCCGGCCTAAGAAGCGATTCGGCACGTCTCTTGACCTTTTCGCTATCGATTTGATTGAAAGTGTGCCGTGCATCGACGAGCGCTGACAAGGCAGCGCCTGTCCGCTGGAGAACTTTGCGTTCGTCGGACGATAGCTTCTCATACCTTGCGCTACTCACTGCACGCGTTTGAAATCGCGAGATGACAGCGGCCACTGCCTCGTCATTCACTCCAAACAAATCGACGAGTTGTTGAAAACTAAGATGAAATGGAATCGTAGCAAGATCCACCTGCTCGTTTTCAGATACTTCTGCGGACGACATCATGATCGCATTCGACGTCGCGACTGAATTCCAAACGTCAGCAGGCTGATAATATCCGATCTCAATACGACAAGCGCGATGCCGTTGCGACATCGTGAGGTAATGCATTCCCGCCATCGGTTCCACAGCCGCTTCTTTCTCTTCCAGGCCGTCTGCGGAGTGAACCCGGAGATGAACCTGTCGATCGACGGGCGCGACGTTTTTGAAAATCGTAGGCCAGTCAGCATACCAATATGCGAAGATCGTCCATGGGTCGCGCGCAATGGCGAGAAGACGCGGTGGACCATGAAAGCGCGTTGGTTCCGAGCCATCGCTCAAATCGCGTGACTCCTGATCCTCTGCAAGAGGCACGACCGGTTTCCTGGAAATATGGAAGGTCTGTCTCACCTTCATTTTCCACAAGTTGGCTCAAATCGACAAAAGACCAACCGCAGATTTTTTGCGCCCAGGCGTCGAGCGCTCAAAGAACCTGTCTCGCGTGGTTTTTGGAACTTTTCCGCGCCTTTTTGCGGGTTTAACGCATAGTTCTCCATTGAGTAAGGCATGAGCGCAAAAATCATCGGTCTCGAAGAACTTTCGGAGCGCAGCAGGCGGTTGCGTGGTACGGGGAAAAAACTGGTCGCGACGAATGGCTGCTTTGATTTGCTGCATGTGGGACACGTACGCTACTTGCAGGCTGCACGTGCGCTCGGCGATCTGTTAGCGGTCGGTTTGAATGGCGATCGCTCGGTCCGCGAATTGAAAGGGATGGGGCGTCCGATTACCGGAGAGCGCGATCGTGCGGAAATTCTTGCCGCTCTACAATGCGTGGATCTCGTCACAATTTTTCCGGAAATGCGAGCGACGCAGTTTATCGCTGCAAGCTATCCTGCTATTTATGTGAAAGGTGGCGACTACAGCTCAGAAACGCTCAACGAGGAGGAGCGCGCGGTTTTGAAGGAGATGGGCGCCGAGATTCGCATCATTCCATTTGAGGTCGGCTATTCGACTTCGCGCCTGCTCGAACAAATATGCGAGAACCGCGACTGAAAAGTTGCAGAGGGGTTTCCCGCGATCGACGTCTTCATATCCTCAAACGTCAGGACAAATAAGTGAAACCGTTGCCGATTGGAATTCTTGGGTCGGGAAAAGGAAGCAACTGCCAGGCAATCCTTGAGCGTATCCGTTCAGGCGATCTGGCAGCGGAAGCACGTGTGGTAATCTCGGACGTCCTGGATGCGCCAATCCTCGAAATAGCGCGGGAGTTTTCAGTTGCTAACGCCTACTTGGCGCCTGGTCGATTTCGCACGCGGCTAGAGCTGGAAGCTGAAAACGGATTGGTGGATATGTTACGCGAGGCCGGTGTTGGTCTCGTAGTCCTCGCCGGTTTCATGCGCGTGCTACATGCGCCGATGCTCAAAGCATTCCCGGGGCGTATCATCAATATTCATCCATCGCTTCTGCCGAAATTTCCCGGGCTCGAAGCGTGGAGACAGGCGCTCGCGGGCGGCGACGAGGTCAGTGGTTGCACTGTGCATTACGTGGACGAGAAAATCGATCACGGCAACATTATTGCTCAGCGCGAAGTGCCGATCCTGCCTGAAGACACGCCCGAAAGCCTGCACGCGCGGATTCAAATCGCTGAACGCGAGTTATACCCTGCCGTGATCGCGGAATTTTGCGCAAGATACCAGGCGGCGAGCTTTTAACTTTACTCCCACCAATCAGCGGAAGGTGCTATTCAGGCAGACCACTAAAGGTGTTCCGCTTTTTGCTCGCGACTCAGTACTTCTTCTAACGCAACAGTCGGTGTTTTCTGTTCATACAACACGGCGTAAACCTGATCAATAATCGGCGTCTCGATTTTCAGCTGACGCGCGCATTCAAAGGCACTCCGTGCAGTAGGAATTCCCTCGGCCACCATGCTCATGGATTCAGTGATTTGTGTGAATGATTCGCCCCGTCCGAGACGTTCGCCAACTGTGTGATTACGGCTGCGCGTACTATAACAAGTCACAATTAAATCGCCCGCGCCGCTTAATCCATAAAAAGCCTGCGCCGTTCCTCCCATGCCGACTCCGAGGCGCACCAACTCCGCTAATGACCGCGTCACTAACGCCGCCTTGGAATTGTCGCCCAATCCGAGCCCATCGCTGATCCCTGCCGCCACAGCGAACACATTTTTCAAAGCGCCGCCCAGTTCGATAGATGCGACCTCCTGGCTAGTGTAAACACGAAAGCGTGGACTCCCCAGGACGCTTTGCAGATTTGTCCTGCATTCAGGGTTGTTACAGCCAATCACGGTCGCAGTCGGAAGGTTTTGCACGACCTCTGCCGCGAGATTCGGCCCCGACAAGACCGCGATTTTCCGGTCTGGAAAAAGTTCGCTTAGGATCTGGCTCATTCGCCTCCCGGTTCGGTGCTCGATACCTTTCACGCAACTCAGCAACACTGCGCGAGCATTCCCAACCACTTCTCGTAGTTGCACTGCAACTTTTCTCAACGCCGTCGACGGCGTCGCGAACACGATGAGATCCGCGCCGCCGCAATCACTGAGCCCGGATGTGACACGCACCGATCCAGGTAATTTGAGCCCAGGAAGATAGTCGCTGTTCTCGCGTGACTCTCGCATGCGCGCTACGCGATCGCCATTGTGCCCCCAAAGCGAAACGTGACGCCCATCTTTGCCCCATAACCACGCCAGGGCAGTCCCCCAACTGCCAGCCCCAAGGATCGCTATTTCGCGGATTTTCATTTTCGAGTAAAACGCGGCTCCGTTCCACGGATGAGACGCGAAAGATTTGAACGATGACGCCAAATCACAACTGCCGCGAGACAAACCGACGAGTAGAATAACCATTTTCCGAAGTTCTGACTTAGCCGGCTTGTAATCAGTATCACGACAGGCAATGCGGCAGCAGCCGCGATCGACGCTACAGAAACATAACGCGTGAGTAAAAAGGTTAGTATCCAAATCGCCACGCCGGCCAATGCTGCGAGTGGAACCAGGCTGAAAAGTGCGCCGGCTGACGTTGCGACCCCTTTCCCCCCCTTGAAATACAGCCATATGGGAAAAGAATGCCCCACCACGCTCGAGACCGCCGCAATGATTCCAAAGATCTCTGGCGCGATCCATTCCGGCCGCGCACGTGTAGCGATCAAGACCGACATCTTTACCGCAGCAAAACCCTTCAGAAAATCCGCAGCGAAAACGGGATAGCCATAGTTCTTGCCCAGTGTTCGTACGACATTGGTAGCACCAACGTTGCCGCTGCCACAGTTTCGTATGTCAATTCCTGCAATTCGACCCGCGATATAGCCGAACGGAATCGAACCCAAAAGATAGCTCCCGATCACTACAGCGGCGAAGGTGAGCATGGAGAATATTATTTAGAGCTTGCGGCAACTTCCACGGATGTTGTAGAATATAAGTTATTCTTACACAACCAGATAGATATTATTGCAATATCCGCTGGCGTTATTCCACTTATTCGGGCTGCCTGCCCGAGCGAGCTGGGACGAGTAAACGCTAGCTTTTGTCTGGTCTCAGAGCGCAGGCCAGGAATTTCGTCATAGTCGACCCAATTTGGAATCACTTGTTGCTGCCTCCGCTTTAGCTGTCGATTTTCGTCTAATTGCCGTGCCGCATAACCCTCGTATTTGAAATCCGTTTCGATTAACTGCCAGATTGAGATTGGTAGGAGGGAAAAAAGCTCGGGCGGCAGGGTTGCAGCACTAAAGTCCGGTCTCTTGAATAGTTGAGAGATTACAGTTCCACCGAGCTTGGTCTGAATGGCTAGGAGGCGGGCTTGATCCAAGAGTCGTGTCTTTTTCTCATGGCGGCCCCAGCGCGCCGTATTGACTAGTCCAGAGGCAAACGCACGGCCCGTCAGGCGCTGATCTGCATTGTCGTGTCGCAAAAGCAACCGATCTTCGGCCCGACTGGTAAACATACGATAAGGCTCCTCGGTCCCCTTCGTGACAAGATCATCGATGAGTACTCCTATGTACGCTTCGCTCCGCGACAGCACCAATGGCGAACGCCCTTGAACTTTCAATGCAGCATTAGCGCCCGCAATCAAACCCTGTGCCGCCGCTTCCTCGTAACCGGACGTGCCGTTAACTTGGCCGGCAAAATACAGTCCATCTATTAGTTTTGTCTCCAAAGTCGGACAAAGCTGGGTGGGCGGAAAATAATCGTACTCTACGGCATAACCCGGTCGCATCATCTCGGCTCGCTCTAGACCTGGGATTGAATGTAAAAGTTCCAGTTGAACGTCATACGGCAAACTCGTCGAAATACCGTTTACGTAATATTCTCTTGTGTGCCGGCCTTCGGGTTCGAGGAAAAGTTGATGGGATAGCTTGTTTGGGAACTTTACAATCTTATCTTCGATAGAGGGACAATACCGGGGCCCTGTGCCCTCGATCTGACCTGCATAAAGCGGAGATCGGTCAAGGTTCGCGCGAATGATCTCATGGGTCCGCTCGGTAGTATGAGTTATCCAACAGGGAAGTTGTTCCACGTGGAACTTTCCTTCACGTACGCGGTTGAGCGTAAAAATCTCTGCTTCACAGTCACCAATTTCATCGACATAAAAGGAGAAGGTCGGCGGCGGCTCATCTCCCAGCTGGATTGAGCATCGGGAAAAATCAATTGAGCGCGCGTTTAAGCGACAAGGAGTACCTGTTTTAAATCGCCCGACTTGGAACCCCAACTCCCGAAGATTACCGCTGAGGCTCGAACTCGCATCGGCCATGCGTCCGCCCGGCTTGGTAGCCTCGCCAACGTGCAGGAGTCCGCGCAAAAATGTCCCCGAGGTAAGCACGACGGTTCGCGCGCCGATGATGAGTCCGAGATCGGTTTCGACGGCAACGACCTTCTCATCTTTAGCCAAAATGCGGGACACGGTTGCCTGTTTGACGTCGAGATTTTCGGCGGACTCCAGAATCGCCTTTAAGCGGAATTGATAAGCCTTCTTGTCACACTGCACCCGCGGTGCGCGGACCGACGGTCCTTTTGCTCGGTTAAGCATCCGAAACTGAATTCCTGTAGCATCGGCGTTCAAGGCCATTGCACCGCCCATCGCATCTATCTCCCGAACAATATGCCCCTTGGCTAGCCCACCAATTGCCGGATTACATGACATTTGGCCAATCGTATCCAAATTTTGCGTCAACATCAAAGTGCGGCACCCGATGCGTGCGGCGGCCAATGCCGCTTCAATTCCAGCATGACCGCTGCCCACTACCAATACTTCATATTCTGTGGGTAGGTTAAATATCATTTAATAATACAACTCGTTCTTCATCAACTAGTTACTATCGCGCTTGTGGTCTTTTCCCTTCGTTGGCATTCTGCCGAATCCTGCGAAGTCTGTATTCCACGCATGATACGTACTGCAAACTGACCCAGTGTCCCGGCATAAACGTAAAGGAAAAGACCAGGTGCTCGGCCGATCGACGCCCAGAGCATGTAGCTGCCGAAAGGGATCCGCGTTATACCGTAAAAATAATTTAGCAGGCTCGTTGGGAAAAGTGGATGAAGTTGACTTAAAAGAATAATTTTCCAGCTCTCGCGCTCTACTGCAGGTCCCAAAGCGCGCAGCATCCGGTTATCTGAAAACTTTTGCTGGAACCATCGTCTGGCGATCCATCGGCTCAGCGCAAAGGAAATCGCTGTAGCGACGAGGTTACCCACCAGCACGATTAGGAATCCCCACCACAATCCAAAAAAGAAACCTCCTCCGATGGCAAGAATGCCACCGGGAAGCAAAAGGATATTACATGCAGCGAAAAGCAGCGGGTAGCAAACGGCTCCCCACGCACCCCAGCTCATCACACGTTGCTGCGATGCCTCGATAAAGCTGACGATCGGGAGGAAGCGAGAGAGCACGATTGCTAGTGCAACTGCAATCATGAGCGCTCCGACTTGCCAGCAAATCGTCCGGCTGAGCTTCGGCATTCGCGCATTCTGCTCGCGTCACTGGCTTCGCGCAAATCTTGGCAGCTGCGTCGCGAGGTTAGAAACCTACACGAGCTAACCTAGACACTCGAAGGCTCCGTGTTTCTACGACGCGGAATACCGAGGCTGTCAAAGATTACCCGGGTGGCGTCGGAACGGTTGAGTGTGTAGAAATGAATGCCGGCGACGTCGTTGTCCAGGAGGTCGTGACATTGCTCTATCGCGAAGTGCAGCCCGACGCGCCTGACCATCTCAGGATCGTTTTGGCAACGGCCTAAAGCACGCAGAAGTTTGGCAGGGAAGCGGGCGCCACCGGCTAGTTCGGCGATGCGTTTGAATCCATTAATGGAGGTAACCGGCATGATGCCAGCGATGATGGGAATATGAACGTCTGCGAGCGCACATCGCTCGCGGAAATCGAAAAAGTCGCGATTATCGAAAAATAGCTGGGTGACGACGTAATCGGCGCCGGCGTCCACTTTCGCTTTGAAGTGATCCATTTCGAGCAACCGGTTCGGAGTGGCAGGATGCCCTTCAGGAAAGCCAGCCACCCCGATCCCGAAACCGCGGCGGTCCGGATGAGCGCCGGACTCGTTGAATCGGCGAATGAATTTGACCAAATCGATCGCGTGTTGAAACGAGTCCCGCGATTTATCGTAAGCAATCCCAGTCGGCCGATCGCCCCCGAGCGCGAGAACGTTTCCAATGGCAGCCTTGGCGTATCGAAGAAGGATCGCTTCGATTTCTTCTTCGTTGTGGCAAACGCAGGTAAGGTGAGGGATTGGATCGAGCTTTGTTGTGTGTCGAATGCGCTCGACCAGATCGTGCGTTAAACCACGCGTTGAACCGCCTGCGCCGTAAGTCACGCTGACAAAATGCGGCATGTACGATTCGAGGTCGCGAATCGTTTGGTAGAGAGTCTCGGCCGCCTCCGGAGTTTTCGGAGGAAAGAACTCGAACGAAAAAGTGGGAGCGTCCCCACGCATGATGTCGGTGATGTGCATGGACTCGGCGCCTACATTCGTTCCTGCCGCGACTTTCGGTCAACCCTCCCAAGGACATTTGCGATCATACATTCAGTGTACGCCGCGTGAAGTTGCCTTGCTCACTCGCTATGTGTCGCGTCTGACGTAAAATCATGGCGCGATTGCGAACACGCGCGCCGGAAATCCGGAGCCACCCTTCGGTTTTGGAAAGCTCACTATTGCAATCGCACCGGCTTCTGGCACCTGGTCGAGATTTGTAAGCAACTCGATCTGATAATGGTTTGCACCGAGGATGTACGTTTCAAGCGAGTAATCATCTTTACTCGCGGCGATTCCCGGGTCCGTGTCTGTTGTTTCGTGGCCAGACGCGGTGATCTTGCGCACTTCGTAAAGATATTTTAAGGCAGGTAAACTCCATCCGGGATAATGCGCGATGCCATTGTTATCTTTGTTTTCCATCTCCGCCGCATCGGGCCAACGCTTCGACCAATCGGTCCGCATTGCAACAAACGCCCCGACGGGGATGAGCCCGTGATCTTTTTCCCATTTTTTAACGCGTTCGAGTGATAGCGTGTAATCAGGATTTCTTGCGGCCTCGTCGTGCACATCAATGACAACAAGGGGCAAGACCATTTCTTTCGGATCAATTTGATCTACGGTGCGAAGGCCCTTGATAAAATGGGCTGGCGGATCCACGTGCGTGCCCCATTGGCCAACGTGTGTATAGAGTTCGGAAAAAAACCCTGTTCCCATGACGCCAGGACGCTTCTCATACCAGTAGATCGTTTTACACACCTCATCGGGGAATCCCGGCCAGCGCGGGATTCCTGGCGCGAACTCGTGCGTCAAATCTATATATCTCTTGCTCGCCAGAATCTGTTGGAGTTGCCAGAGGGATGGTTCACCGCCACTTGAAGTCGAGGAAAATGCTGCGACGACCAGGAAAGCGCCCAACGACGACATTTTTTTAACACGCATCTAGCCTTGTTAAAGCATTTATGGGTAAGAGGCCAATATGTTCGAATAACTTTGAATAAGTCCCGTCCCCTTTCGAAGAAGTAAAACCTGTCGGTCCTTTATGTTGATCTTATCAACAGCTCATCCGCGTGGTGAAACACGAGGCAAATGTACTGTGCATTTACCGACTTATTGCCAATTAGAAGAATACGATTAGAGAAATGAAACTTTAATCCGATTCAGTACTTGTTGTGGAAAACTTTTTGACGCTGAAAAACGGAACGAGAACCGATTGTGCTACTGAAAACAACGATAAAATGGCGCCGAAACAGGTTCTATTCGATAAGACAACAGCCCTTCCAAACCGATACGAATACCAAGCCTACAAACACGACAGTCTTTTTGAGCATGCCTCCTGGGCTTATGCGTTCTGTCGCGAACACCTTTTCCGTGATGATACAAAACGAATTATCATGGCGCTTTGGCCGAATGAGCATCCTGCTCCGGGAACGACCCTGATAGAACTGGGATGTGGGCCCGGATTCTACTCGTGTCGATTAGGCGAACGCTTTCGTGAGATGTCAATTACTGGAGTGGATCGTTCTGCGAAGCAAGTGCAGTGGGCGAGCGAGCGAGCGGAAGCGCTTCGCCTGACCAATTGTTGCTTTAAGCGAATCAACGCTCTCAAGTTATCGTGTCCTGATGCCGCTTTTGATGTCGTCCTTGCTTCGCGATTATTCACTATTTTGCCTGAACAAGCAGGCGTGATCGCTGAGATGCATCGTGTGCTGAAGCCAGGCGGTCGTTGTTTTGTTGCCGAACCGCGCTACGCCTTTTGGGCCTCAATTCCACTTTTAAGCATGTGGCTCCTCGTGGGATTAATTGCCTCTGGAAATGGTTACCGGGAGCCATACAAAGCAACGGTGTTTTCTGCTGAAGGATTCGCGAACCTTTTCGCGGCGCAACCATGGAAAACGATCAAGACTTGGCGGGATGGACGCTACCAGTACGCTCTTTGCGAGAAAGGATAGCAGCCGGCCGCGCCACGAATGAGCACGGGGCATCGCGTTCTTGATCCCGATAGAGCGGCTGGAAACTTTGCGGGCTGCGCTGCATTGGCGCTGATGACTAAAGCACCGCGGGCAGGGAATGTGAAAACACGCCTTGTCCCGCCGCTGACGCATGATGAAGCGGCACAGCTCAACAGATGTTTCTTGCAGGATACAGGCGCCGCGATCTCTGTTTGTTGCACGCGCTTAATCAGCCAGGATCCCGGGCGTCCAGTCGCACGTGGGGTAGCGGTTTACACTCCAGTCGGTGCCGAGTTGGACTATGCCGATATTTTGCCGGATGATTTTAGTTTGCTGCCACAGCGCGGCGAAACATTTGGTGAACGCCTCTATTTTGCAGTTGAGGATTTATTCAGGTGCGGCTTCGACTCGGTCTGTCTAATTGATTCTGATAGCCCGACTATTCCCGCGGAGAATTTTGCCAGAGCGGTGGAACTCCTTTCGCTACCGGGAGACCATATCATCCTGGGCCCCTGCGACGACGGTGGCTATTATTTGATCGGACTAAAACAGTTGCACCGAGAACTCTTCGACGGAATCGATTGGAGTACCGAGCGAGTTTTCGAGCAAACCAAATGGCGCGCGACGCAAATTCATCTCGGTGTTCATGAATTACCTCGCGGGTTGGACGTCGACGATCACAAGACGCTGCGTCGACTTTGCGATGAATTGTTAGGCAAAAATGCGCGTGATGCTGTTGCGCCCCGAACTCAAGAGTTTCTGCGCGAACTGATCACGCGAGATGATCGGCCGCGTGTTTGGTCGGCATAGGAGCACGCCTTCCATGCCGAAGGCGAAAGCAACTGAAGCGGTTGCTCTACAACGGCTACGTGAATAGCCTCACCTTGGCATGGCAAAACGTGCGTTAGTTACCGGCGGCGCAGGCTTAATCGGCTCACATGTAGTCGATCTTCTCGTGAATGGAGGCTGGCAGGTTCGAACGCTCGATAATTTGGAACCACAAACCCATCGTCGCGGAAAGCCGGATTGGATCAACAAGAAAGCGGAATTCATACAAGGCGATTTGCGCGATCGCGACACGATTGTCGCTGCTCTCGACAAGGTAGACACCGTTTTTCACCAGGCCGCCTACGGCGGTTACATGCCAGAGATTACGAAATTTGTGCATGTTAATTCCCTCGGCACTGCGCAGATTCTCGAAGTCATCCGCGAAAGAAATCTGCCGGTTAAAAAAGTCGTTGTCGCGAGCTCGCAGGCTGTCTACAGCGAGGGTGCCGGCGATTGCCCGAAACATGGATTGGTTTTTCCGGCAGTGCGCCGTGTGGAACAATTGCGCAAAGGCGATTGGCAGGTGTATTGCCCACTCTGCGGCGCGACCACAACGAGCGTTCCGACTCCCGAAAATGCGCCGGTCGGTGGCGAAACCGTTTACGGCCTGACAAAAGTCGATCAAGAGCGTCTGGTCCTCCTGTGGGGGAAACAGCTCGGTATTCCCACAGTGGCACTCCGCTACTCCTGCACGTACGGACCGCGCCAGTCGATCTTCAATCCCTACACTGGCGTCATCGCGATTTTTTGTACGCGTTTGCTGAACAATATGCCGCCCGTGCTGTACGAAGATGGAGAGCAAACGCGCGACTTTTCGTTCGTGGAAGACATCGCCCGCGCGAATTTGCTTGCTGCGGAAACGGACAAACTCGACGGGCTGCCAGTGAACATAGGCAGTGGTCGAGGCACACCGATCCGCGAAGTCGCCGAACAACTTTCCGATGTTCTGAAAATCGACATCGCGCCTGAGATCGGTGGCGAATTTCGTCCCGGCGAAATGCGGCATCTCATTAGCGACACCACACTCGCACGGTCGGCGGGATACAAACCGACTGTCGATCTCAGTGACGGGATCGGTCGTTACATTGACTGGATCCGCGCACAATCAGACATTCGCGATTACTTCAGCGAAGCCAGCGAAATTTTGAAGAACAAAGGGATCGTTCATCGAGTAGCGAGATGAACATCGCCGCTGCCATTCCGGATTTTGACGCGCCGGTCGTCGATCACGCACGCAGGGATTTTCCGTTGCTCCGCGCGGGAATGACAGTGGGTGAAGCGTTGGAGCGTATCCGGAATGAAGGGGTGGGTGAACGCGTCATTTATTTTTATGCTATCGACGATCAGGAACGACTTGTTGGCGTAGTACCGACGCGGCGCTTGCTGACGGCATCGCTCGAAACACCATTGCGCGAGATCATGGTGCCGCGTGTGGTGGCGGTTCCCGCGACGGCAACGATTCTTGACGCCTGCGAATTTTTTGTGCTCTACAAATTTCTCGCATTCCCAGTCGTGGACGAGCAACGCCGTGTGATAGGCATTATCGACGCGAATCTTTTTGCCGAAGAAATTTTAGAAGCAGGCGACAATCAGGCCCGAGCAGCGGGGAATACTATCGCGCCGGTGAGCTCGGAATTCTTCGAGGCTCTCGGCTTTCACATCGAACAAATTCGCGGCGCTTCGCCCTGGCGTATTTTCCGGTTCCGTTTTCCTTGGTTGCTGGTCACGGTCGCGGGCGGCACGCTCTCAGCGATCCTGGCCGGATTTTTTGAAGGGACACTCGCACACAGTTTAGTGCTGGCCTTCTTTCTTACGATGGTACTGGGGCTCAATGAAAGCGTGAGCATGCAATCGATGAGCGTAACCATTCACGCCTTACGTTCCGCTCAGATCACATGGGGCTGGCTGGCCACAGCATTTCGGCGTGAATTGGTGACCGCGCTCCTGCTCGGTGCTGCGTGTGGGTTGGTTGTCGGCTTGGTTGTTTGGCTTTGGCGAAATAATGGCGCTGCAGCGTTCGTTATCGGCGGCAGCATCGCGCTTTCGCTCGTCACTGCGTGCGGGTTTGGCCTGGGCGTGGCGTCGGTTCTTCACTGGTTCAGGCTGGACCCAAAAATTGCGGCAGGGCCGATCACGCTGGCACTGGCTGATTTTTTTGCGCTGGTGATTTATTTCACCAGCGCGTGGCTGGTTTTGCGATGAGCGGCGTCTCGGTCGTCATCCCTGCGCTTGATGAGGAGGAACCGATCGCTGGCGTCGTGCGTGAATGCCTCGCGACAGGTTTGCCTAACGAGGTCATCGTCGTTGATAACGGGAGTACGGATCGAACTGCCGACCGCGCACAAGAAGCAGGTGCGCGCGTGGTGACGGCGCCCCGCGGATACGGACGCGCTTGCGCCTCCGGCGTTCGTGCGCTTTCCCCCGACTGCGACATCGTGGTTTTTCTCGACGGCGACGGCAGCGACGTGCCGGCGTTCATCAATCAGCTTGTCGAACCAGTGGCACGCGGGACGCACGATTTCGTGATCGGCTCGCGAACGCGCGGCCAACGCGAATCCGGCAGCATGAATCTTCAGCAAATTTTTGCCGGACGACTTGCCGGGTTGATTTTGCGATTGCTCTACGGAGTTCATTATACGGACATGTCCCCGTTTCGCGCTATTCGGCGTGATGCGCTCGAACGGCTCGACATGCGCGAACAGACCTACGGCTGGAATCTGGAGATGCAGATGAAAGCTGCGCGCGACGGGTTGCGTGTTCTCGAAATCCCCGTAAACCACCGCCGTCGCGCCGGTGGCGAATCCAAAGTGTCAGGCACATTCCGCGGCACATTTGTCGCAGGTGTCCGCATTGTCGCAACACTGGTGCGCGTCGCGCTCGGATAGCTCGATTCCATCTAGCGGTTCCCGAGTTTTTGTGTAGCGTCGCCTAATGGTTTCGATGCTTGATCTGGAGAGATTTCGCGCCACGCCGCTCACCCGCGAGCCCTTTGAGTTTCTGGTTGTTCCAGAGTTTGTTAAGCCCGATGCACGTGCGGCAATCGATACGGATTATCCTGAGGTTGCCCGGGCGGGTAGCTTTCCGTTGCGCGAGGTAACTTATGGCCCGGCCTTTGCGAGGCTGATCGAAGAGATGCGAAGCGAAGAGTTTCGCAAGGCGTTTGAGCAGAAATTTAACATCGATCTTAGTAATCGTCCCGATATGATCACCGTGCGCGGACGTTGTAGTGAGAAAGACGGTAAAATCCACACCGATTCTGATACGAAGATCATCACCATCCTTGTTTACATGAATTCGGCTTGGGAATCGTCCGGGGGCCAGCTTCGATTGTTACGATCAGGGACAAATCTGGATGACGTGCTTATGGAAGTTCCACCAACCGAAGGGACTCTGCTGGCGTTTCGTCGCAGCAACAACTCATGGCATGGGCATAGGCCGTTCTCCGGGCCGCGCCGCGTTATTCAATTCAACTGGGTCACGAGTGAGGCGGTGGTGCGACGCGAGCAAAACCGGCATCGGTTTTCCGCGTGGATGAAGAAAATCCGTGGTGCGCTGTCGGGCGAAAAACAGGCGGCCTAATCTGTTTACCGAGTACAGCGAGCGCCCGACATTCGGCCCGAAACGCTTAACCATTGGATTTGACGTTGAGCGTTGAGCGTTGAGCGTTTGGGTTGAAACCCCTTTGTGAACGGTCAGACTAAAACCACAAAGAGTCCTGACGCATTGGATCTGCGATCCGTCGAATTCTCGCGGATTTTATTGATCAAGCCCTCGGCGCTGGGTGATGTGGTGCACACAATCCCGGTGTTGGTGAAACTGCGCGCGCGTTACCCGCGTGCTCGGATTGACTGGCTGATCACGCCTGAGAACGCGGAAATCGTGCGCTGCCATCCGGCGCTTTCGAATGTAGTTCTCTTCGCGCGTCGCGATTTTTCAAAGCGCGGCCGTCGATGGCGCGCGTTTCTATCGTTCTTCGATCTGCTCAAACAAATTCGCCGCGCGAAATACGATCTGGTAATCGACATGCATGGCCAGGTGCGTTCGGCTTTTTTCGCGCTGATCACTGGCGCGCGCGTGCGCATCGGGTTTGATCGGCCGATCAAACGGACGCTTACGGTTTCCGCCGAGCACGATCTCAAAAATGTACCAAGCCATGGCTGGCGGGGCGCCCGAGAAGGTTCATGGATTGCCTACACGCATCGTATTCCCATTCCGACGCTCGATGTTCACGCCATCGATCGTTACCTCTGGGTGGGAGAGTTGCTTGGATTCGATGATACCCCACCGGATCTAACAATTTATCTTTCTCCGGAAACCATTCGCAACGTAGATCGATTACTAAGTGAGAAAGGTGTGAGTGCGTCGCAGCCGCTTATTGTTCTGGTGCCCGGAACAATCTGGGAGACGAAGCACTGGACGATTGAAGGATTTGCAGGTGTTGCGCGGCAGTTTCTACATGATGGATATGCCGTGGCCCTTGCAGGTACCAAGCGAGACGAGCAGCGGAGCCGACAAATCGCTGCTGCAGCCCCGGGGGCGTGCGATCTTTCCGGCAAGACAACGCCTGCAGATTTGGCTGCACTTATTCGGCGTGCCGAGGTAACGGTGACCAACGATTCCGGTTCGATGCATGTGGCCGCGTCGCTCGGAAAACCGATGGTCAGTATCTTCGGCCCAACCAATCCAGTTCACATCGGCCCGTACGAGCGACCAGATTCGGTCGTGCGCGTGGATTTGCCGTGTTCGCCGTGCAATTATCGGCGCTTGAGCCAGTGCCCGTATGATCACGCCTGCATGAAGCAGGTTACTTCGGCGATGGTAGTGGAGCGCGTACAGAAAATTCTTTTGACTGCAAAAAGCCGTCCGGACGTTGTAGCGGCCGTCGCCGCGGCGACCGCCAAGTAAGGAAATCGGGCGCTTGGCACAAGCGCCTCTACAACTCATATTCGCGCTGAGTGAGTATAACGAAGGCAGTTTTCGCCGGGTTACTTGCCGGCTTGATCGCCGGAGTCGTGATGACTGTGGTGATGTTATTGCTCGCTGTGTTGGGCGTGGCAACTCCGCTCGTGATCATTGGCGATCGCCTTTCAGTTTTCATTCCGCCTGGCCCGTTTCTTTCTCTCATGGGCAAGGTCGGCGGTTACAATCACCTCAAGCAGCTCGGCGTTGGGTCGACGATGGCTGGTCAACTTGTCGTTGGCGCGATTGCCGGAGTGATCCTGGGATTGTTCTCACGGCGCAGCCCTGCACGAGCTTCAGCGCTTTCGACCATGTCGATCTTCGTTTTGTTGCCGATGGTTGTGTTTGCAATCGCGCTTTGGCCGGTTCTGGGGACGAGTTATATTGGACTGCCCACCGGAGCTGCGCGCCTGGTTACGCTAGTGGGTTTCACACTTTGCGTTTTCGTGTTCGAACGCACGCTGGTAACTGGTTTTCGATTTCTTGCCCAAGGAAAGATTGGGGATCGGGACTACGAATTCAGTCCCGCGGTTGGCCGGCGTGCTTTTGTGCTGGGTGCGATTGGAGTTGCAGTTACCGGTGGCGGCATCGCGTTGGCTCGCAAACTCTATCGTGCTGCAACCTTTAGTTATGACGGGACGCAATACAAAGGCCGCATTGTCCAGCCAATTACGCCTAACGAATTGTTTTATTGTGTGACGAAGAACGTGGTCGATCCGCGGGTCGACGTCGATCTTTGGCATCTTGAAGTGGGCGGGCTCGTGAAGAACGCGGCCACGTGGCGGTTCGACGATCTATTGGGATTCGAAACGAAGAAGCAGGAAACAACGCTGATGTGCATCAGCAATGGTTTGGATGCGGGTCTGATCAGCAACGCTGTCTGGAAAGGTTTTCCCCTACGGGACATTCTCGATCGGGCAGTGCCGCTGTCCGGCGCCGCTCGCGTGCGCTTTCATGGTGTCGATAATTACACAGACACAATTCCGCTCGATAAGGCGCTGCAACCAACCACCCTGCTTGCTTATGAAATGAACGGCGCGGAGTTGCCGGATCGGCATGGGTACCCGTTGCGTCTCATTATCCCAGGGTACTTTGGCGAAAAACATGTAAAATGGCTCACTCGAATCGAAGTGACCGACGCGAACGCGAAAGGATTTTACGAGGCACAAGGCTGGGGCCCCGATTTTATTGCACCCACAAGATCGAGAATTGACGTGCCGGATGCCTGGTCGTCGGTTTCGTTAGGCAAATTGCACGGGCCGATTGAAGTGAAAGGAATCGCCTACGGTGGGGACCGTGGTATATCGCGAGTGGAGTTTAGCAGTGACGGTGGCAAATCGTGGCGCGACGCTGAAATCTATTATTCCGGCGGCAATCTGGCGTGGTCGCTTTGGAAAGCCGAGTGGATGCCAGATGCAGCAGGTGATTACATGCTGGTCGTCCGCGCCACCGACGGCGAAGGCGATGTGCAGGAATGGGAAGAAGATAGAGGCCCATTTTCCGGCGCAGCGGGCTTGCATCAGATTGGCGTGCAGGTGACGGCGTAGCCGGCTGTGCCTCCACCCATTTGGCGTGCGAGGTGACTTACTGGCAGGGAGTTAAGCCGACAACAACTTGCGCTGTGTGCTAGATTTTATCGATGGAAAGAGTGATCATTATTGGAAGCGGTTGCGCTGGATTGACGGCGGCGATTTACGCGGCCCGTGCGAATTTAAGTCCGTTGGTGCTGGAAGGTCGTCATCCCGGTGGACAACTCTCGACAACTACGCTCGTTGAAAACTATCCCGGTTTCCCGGAGGGCATCGATGGACCGCAACTCGTCCTGAACATGCACAAACAGGCCGAGAAATTCGGCGCCCGATTTTCATACGCCGAGGCAACCGATTTCGATGCCAGCAACCGGCATATTCGAATCAAAGCCGATGATGAATGGTTGGACACGGAAGCGGTTATCATCGCCAGCGGAGCTTCGGCGCGGTATTTGGGACTCGATAATGAACAGAAACTGATCGGTCATGGATTGACTTCGTGCGCCACGTGCGACGGCGCATTTTACAAGGACGTGCCGGTCTGCGTGGTTGGTGGAGGTGACTCTGCGGCAGAAGAGGCTTTGTTCCTCACCCGTTTCGCTTCAAAGGTCTATTTGATTCATCGACGCGATAAGATGCGGGCTTCCAAAATCATGCAGGAGCGCGTGTTTGCTAATAAAAAAATCGAGCCGATCTGGAACACTGTCGTCACTGAATACATTCCCGACGAAAAAGGCGAAATGCGCTCCGTGCGTCTGCGCAATGTAAAGACGAATGAAGAACAGGAATTAGCCGTGGCATGTGTGTTTGTGGCAATCGGTCACGATCCCAACACCAAGGCGTTTCGACGTAAGCTCGACATGGATTCCGACGGCTATTTGATTACGAAGAACCTGGTGGAGAGCGGGCACCCTGGTGTGTTTGTCGCCGGCGACGTGGCGGATCGCATTTACAAGCAGGCCGTGACGGCGGCCGGATCGGGCTGCGCAGCGGCGATGGACGCGGAGAAATACCTGAGCGAAGTAGAATCGCCTTCGTGATTGCACCTCAGGCAGTCCTCGCCTTGTTCTTGTCATTCCGAGCGGAGTCGAGGAATCTCTAACTTTTTCGTTCCCAGGGCACCTGGCAATTAGACATGCTTCTGCTTTGCTCAGCATGACAAAAACGTGAAAATCTGCGACCTCACTCAGTTTTACTCTCCCCTAAGTGGAGGAGTAAAACGATACGTTCACGAAAAAATCGCATACATCAGCAATTGTTCGTCTGATGATGCACATGTGCTCATCATCCCCGGCCCAAAAACTGAGGTTACAACGAACGGGCGTTCGCGAGTCTACTCGATACGCTCACCGTTAGTATCGAGAACCTCGCGGTATCGTGCGCTGCTAAACCTGCGTGCGATGGAAGAGATTTTGGAACGGGAACGTCCTGATCTCATCGAATCGAGCGATCCGTATCAGATCGGATGGAAAGCGATTTCGGCGGGTCGTGCACTAAACGTGCCGGTCGTCGGTTTTTATCACTCCCATTTTCCAGAAGCGTATCTTCGCAGCGGCACGAAATTTCTCGGCAAGCGCGGTACGCAGCGAGCCATGAAATTAACGCGTGCTTATGTGCGCAAACTTTACAATTGCTTTCAAGCCACGCTGGTGCCATCGGAAACGCTGAGCCGCCTGCTTTTCGAATGGGGGGTCCGCAATGTGCGTTCTGTGCGGCTCGGGGTGAACACTGCGGTTTTCAAGCCTGCGCCGGATGACAGAGCCACGACTCGCCAGTCGTTAGGCGTCGGCCGCAGCGAGACGCTGCTTCTCTACGCGGGGCGATTAGCGAAAGAAAAAAATACCCAGACATTGTTTCGAGCTTTCGAGCTTCTGCGCGAGCGGCACCAAAACAAATTTCATCTGTTGGTTATCGGCGACGGGCCGCAGCGAAGCAAAGTACAAAAGCTGCAACGGCGCATCGAAAACATCTCTTGGCTCTCTTACTGCGCAGATTCTGTTGATCTCGCCCGTTACTATCGAGCCGCTGATCTTTTTGTTCATCCGGGCGTCCAGGAAACGTTTGGACTTGTAGCGCTGGAAAGTCAGGCGTGCGGCACCCCAGTAGTAGGAATTCGGGGGAGTTACATGGATGGGATTATTTGCCACGACCAGAAATCGTGGGCGCAGGAGAACAGCCCCGATGCATTGGCTGACGCAATTGAAGATTTCAGTGCTAAAAAATTGTCAGCTGTGGGGAAAACCGCCGCAGGTGCAACGGAAAGACTGTATAGCTGGCCGCGTGTTTTTGAGGAACTGTTTTGCATTTATCGCGAGGTTCGCGCAAACTACTGCCGACTTTAATGGCGAACGACGATCACAGGCCGTTCCTCATTCGCGGCTATCGCAGATCGGACCGCGAAGCGGTACGAAAGCTCTGCTGCGATACCGGATTTCTCGGCGCGCCGATTGATCCTGTCTATGAGGATCGAGAATTGTTCGCTGATTTTCTCACCACCTACTACACCGATCACGAACCGGAGTCCTGTTTTCTCCTGGAGGTCGATGGCGAAATTCGTGGTTACCTTCTCGGCTCGCGCAAGCCTTTGCGGAACCAGCTCTACGCGCTTTATCAAAACGTCTGGCTCTTTTTCCGCGCGCTAACGCGCTACTTTCGTTACAATGAACGCTCGCGTCGATTTGTCCGGTGGATCTTGGTGCATGGCTGGCGGGAGGTGCCAGCGGCGCCACGACGCACGCCGCATTTTCATATTAACCTGCTGCCAGACGCCCGGAAGGTTTCAACGACGCGCGCCTTGATGAGTGCCTATTTGAGTTACCTCTATCGTTCTGGCGAAAAACGCGTTTATGGCCAGATCATCACATTCGAGAGTCGGCGCGGAGAGAAAATGTTCGAACGCTATGGATTCAAAGTGCTGAACCGAGCAGAGATCACGAAGTACAAGGCGATTTATCCGGAGTCGGTTTATCTCAGTACCGTGATCAAGAACCTGGAAACGGCCGAACCGCTCTCGGTCACCACGCGTTCGCGTTTTTAGCGTTGGCAAACTTGTTCCAAGCCGCCGCGTGCGCTAATGTGCGCGGCATTTTTCGCCGGCATAGCTCAGTTGGTAGAGCAGCTGAGCGCGATTCTTTTCCGTTCACTGGCGCTCTCGGCTCTCCTCGTTTCGATGTGCCGGCAACCCAAAAGCGCGCCTACAGAACCAGATTACACGCAAACTGGCTAGATCGAAATTCGCTTACTGGACATTGTGCTTTTCCGACATCCGCGTTTTAAGAAACCGACGATTCAATTAAGGAGGCAATAAGCAACATGAAACCAAAACAAATATTTATCAGCATTCTGGCAGTTCTGTTCGTGTTCCCATTGATGGGGACGTTGGGTCAGCAAGCGGCGAACTCGGGCTCTATTGAAGTGATCACCACTTTTGATTATCCCGGGGCCGGAAATAACACCTTGCCGCAAAAGATTAATGAAAGAGGCGACATCGTTGGCGAGTTCATCGATCCGAACGGAGTAACGGCCGGTTTCGTCCGGTTCAGCGATGGTAGCTTTAGCGCGCCGATCGTTGACCCTAACGATACCTTGGGTTTTACCGAAGGACGAGGCATCAATAACTCACGCACAGTAGTTGGTGACTACGCCACCAGCGATGGTAACCTTCACGGGTTTTTCCTGTCGGGCGGCACCTTCACAGGATTCGATGTTCCCGGCGCGGTCTTCACCGCTGTGCTTTCGATAAACAATCCCGCCGACTTTACCGGCACGTTTGTTGACGGCAGCGGGATCCAGCAGGCGTTCGTCAGCGTTGGCGGAACCTTAACGTTGTTTAGCGTCCCGGGAGCTGCCGCGACCCTTGCTTACGACATCAATGATTCAAAGCGGTTGGTGGTGGGATACTATATAGACGGCTCAGGAATCCTTCACGGCTACTACCGGGACGCCAACGGGGCGTTGCACTTCCCGATCGATCCCACGGGCTCCGTTGCGACAATCCTGTTTGGAGATAACAATAGGAACTTTGTGGTGGGCAGATATGCGGACGCCTCAGGCGTGACGCATGGACTCTTCTTTGTTCCGCCAAACAATTTTTTCACTTTCGATTTTCCCGGGTCAACCTTTACATCGCTAAACGGAATCAGTTCGCAGGGGAATATCACTGGTCGTTACGTCGATGCTTCGGGCATTGCCCACGGATTC
>WNFW01000770.1_pt1 | contig 20982 bp, 17 predicted proteins | sample 5400131 | NCBI WGS metagenome assembly WNFW01 (sample SAMN13153362, study PRJNA577476) | soil metagenome | isolation source: 20 cm soil or saprolite under grassland replicate 1 | place: USA:California | collected 2016-06-15 | reverse complement strand
CAAAGAATCGGTCGAAGTCGTTGCGGATCCGTGGAAGCAAAGCACTTATTACGATGACGCCGAGAAATGGACCATTATCTTTTGGAGCGAAGACCATCCGTTCTACCCGCTTTTCAAGCGCCTAGATTTAACTGCTGTCTTGGAACTGGCTTGCGGTCATGGGCGCCATTCCGAGATCGTTGCCGAGCGTTCTGGACAACTTACTCTGATGGATGTTCACGAGGAGAACATAGAGTATTGCCGGACACGTTTGGCTCGGTTCCGGAACATTGTATTCTTTACGAATAGCGGCCACGACTTTCGACCTATCGCAGATGGCGCTCTCACCGCGATCTTTTGCTATGATGCGATGGTCCATTTCAGCGCTGACCTTGTCCAAGCGTATCTGCGCGACACGGCGCGGGTCCTGAAACCAGGCGGGATGGCTCTCTATCACCACTCCAATTATCCTGCCCCACTGGATCGGCACTACGGACAGAACCCCCACGCCCGAAATCATATGACCGAGAGCCTGTTTCGGCAGTTCACGGATGAAGCCGGCCTGGCCTTAGTCGAAAGCCTGCCGATTGAGTGGGGCGGCGTGGCGGATCTGGATCGACTCACACTACTTAGAAAGTAAGTCCGGACCCAACCGCCGCTCTTCTGAGGAACTTGCAACGGTGAACAGGGGACTTAGACAGGAACCGGGGTGGTTGGCAGCAAGGTATAACCTAGAGCAATAGCCTGCCTTTGGAGTTTAGTGAGGATGGATTTTTTTGAGTCGAAGTTGGTAAATTACTGGGTCAGGTTCTTGGTAGGGCTGCTTGTATTTAAGCAAGTGGTAAACGGAATGATGGAGCGACGCGCGAACGCTACGAGACAAGAAGTACAAGACATATGATTAAGTAGCTTGTCGCGGGGCTAGCCCAATGGTCACTGAATGTCGAGTGGGCCTATCGGCCGAACATGTACCATAAGCAGTTACTTCTCCGAGAAACTCGCTCTATTCGTCGATCCCATCCTCTTGGTTTCTCGATGCGCCGCAGTCGAGTTGTTTTCCGCGCCTCGCAATGATAACAACGCTACGGCGCGTTCAGAACGAGAGGAACCAACCCTATAAATGCAGTGCCATGTTTCCTGGGAGCTCTTTTCACCGAATGAATATTAACGCGGTTTCGCACAGATTTTCGGGCAGGCTCAGCGAATTTGCGCGCGCCATTCGAAAACGTCTATTGCGCTCGCATCGCGTTCCGTGCCAGCATTTTCGACTGTTTGTCATTGTCTGCATAGTGCTCGCCGGGATGAAGCTGTGGCTGGGTTCATGGCGTGAAATCGTCGGCCCGATGCGGGAGCGGAGCCGGAGAATATTCCTGGTCTCGCGCAGCCCAATGAACGCATGAAGTAGCAGCCGCTAGCCTTCGCCGCTGTATGTGCCCTCGTTACCCCTCAGCCCGCTCCCGTTTCCTGTCGCGTCTCAGCAGTGATTTTGCGGCACACCCAGATATAGCAAATCAGAAGCCCCGAGCCGATCGCAGAGAACCAAAGCGACAACGTAAAATGAGATGGCCAATAGCGAAAGCTTAGCTGGTAGTTGCCCGGCCTTTCAATCATAACACCCTTGAAAGCATGGTTCAGCCGAAAATATGGCACGGATTTACCATTTAAGGTAACGCAGAAGTCTTTAGGCACATACGCTTCAGTGAGAATAATCATACCTGGGCGTGGGGCGACAACCTTAAACGAAGTCGAATTGGTCGTGGACCGGTAATCTTCTGCCGCAACCACTTGGGACCCGGTCTGCTCTGTAACCAGGGGCGCCAACGAAGGGTTCCGCTCGAGGTCCGCCCGTTCGATCGCGGCAAACGGATGTCCGTTGCTCCGGACGACCATTTTGATGAATTGTGACAAAGAATCATAGGCCGACAGACGGTCCACGAAAAATGCTCTCGGCCAGACCCAGTTATTTTCATAAACAGCTAAATCGAATTGCCCAGCAAGCCGTAGCGCGGGCTCCGGCTGCTCCCTGGACGATCCCAGAAAATATCTAACGTTTAAGAGATCGCAAAGGGGTTTTACATTCGCCAGTTTTTGGCCCGTTATGATAAATCTCCAGCCCGAGCCTAGTTCGATGCCCCAAGCCGTGGTTAACTGTCGATAATAAGGATTCATCAGCGGATCACAGCCGTCAATGCCCTCGATTCCCAAAGCCCCACTAAATCCCGCGAAAAGATTGTCGCCCAAGCCGACCACTCTAGAAGGCTCGGTCTGATTTTGTTGAATAAAATCAATCGCCGATGATTTTGCTGCGAAGTTTACACGCACTTGGGGGTTCATCACATATGCGTCAAACGGGGTCTTTAGATACATTCCGTGTCGCCAGTGCAGAACAAACAGGGATGCTACGAGAAGGGGCACCGTCAGAATCCTACTTCTCGCGGACCGAACAATCCCTCTGACGATGAAGGGCAGGGCCACAACGGCAACCAGCAGAGTTGAAGCATACCAATAAAAGAAGGCGCTCATAGGGACTGCGCGAGAATGCATCATGGGAACGCGAGGGTTAACGGCCTGCACAAAACCGAAATAAAGTGAGAGCAGGATAGCCAGGACCAGAAACGACACCGTCACATTCGCTCGCCACTCTTTTGAATTACTGTTCTCCCAGAACGCGCGTAATCCAAAGCCAGCGAGCAAAACGAACTCCACGATTAAAACGCACGAAAATATGTTGTCGATGTGGTAGATGTTCCCGATAAAAGGCGTTTTTTTAATGAGACTGGGGGGCACTATTCCAAAAACAATTCCCAAAGCAAGGAGCGTGCTTATTCCGACAGCTACAAAAGCTCGATCCCTGATTAAGATTCGAAAATGACCTACCGCCAACAACACTCCTAATAGGATCAGAAAATTCGCGGATGGATTAGATACTCCTTCGCCCAAAACGAATTCTCTATAAAAAATATCGTCAAATAGACCGATAATAAGGCTTGGTTGAAGCTGCCAGACGCCAGGAATGTTATAAACCGTGTATGCGGTTCTTAAATTATCCAGAAAGGTTAGCCAGATGGGCATGCTAATGGCCGTAAATAGCAAGCCGCCCCACGCCAAGTGAATAAGTTTCTTGAGTTTTAGAGAAAAGGGATCGTAGTTTAATAGAACAATGAGCAACCCGCAGCAATTTATGCCCAGGAGAAGCACATAAGCTTCTTTGACCGTTCCGCTGTTCATTTCCGCCCAGCTAGTCACCATTAGTCCAAAGACCCATGGCACGGCCCGCTTAATCGTTGTTACTTCGTTAATGCGGAACCAGCAGTAGAGAATCCAGGGCGAATAACAGATGCTAAAGATGGCGGCATGGTCGTAGCGGAAAGCAAAGAACCCGATGAATACCGAGGAAGCAGCCATTATGAGCGAGGATGGCAAATGGCGGGTAGCAGAATAGATCGCCAAGCCCGCCCCCCAGGCAAAAAGTATTTTCGCTAGTAGGAACTTCAAATCCCACGCCCATGCGGCCCCACCAGCGATTAACACAATGGTGTGCAAGGGATCGCCGAACATGGACTGCCCTTGCCCAAGCAGGGCGACACCATTCAAATTGTATCGATTCCACAGTGGTAATTCGAAATAGTGGAAAATTGCCCGACTTTCGACTATCGAGGAGGGAATATGGAAATAGGCCGCGGCGCCGATGTCCGCTCCCTTGGCATCATCCAATGTAGAACTTGTGTAGCCAGGTAACGTCGGCAGCCGGTCATAAAGCAAAAAAAAACCGTTATTCGGTGAAACAAAGCTTCTCCCAAAGAAAACAACGGGGTAACAACTGATAACTGTGCTTATGACCGCCACGAGCAGCAAAGCTCGGCTCGGGTGCAGTTGGATCCATCCGGCAAATCGAGACCAGCGTTGCTCCATCCGGCTCGACGAAAGTTGTTTTGCGAGGAGCAGCCCGAAAAAGCCTGCTGCAGCCAGCGGTAGAAAGCAACACAGGAATATGCGGGCGGCGAAGAGCAACCGGGCCGAAGGCGCCATATGAAGCTCCAGGGGTGTGCCTGGATTTATGATCAGGATCGAATCATTGTCCGCAGGTCCCAGTGTCAAAGACATCCTGCCATCTTTGATTTCAGATGCAGAAATGTTGGCCACCCTGAGTTTTCCTAATGGAAACCTTCGGAGAGTATGCCCAAACATGTCAACGATTCGGGCATAATTAATAATAAGGTGGGCGTTGCCGTGATCGAGGGGATCGAAACGGATAGTCCGATACTTACCCTTGGGGAGCGGAAACCGATACACAGCCCTCGATTTGGCATCGTGCAAGTAGAGGCGCACCGAATCTGCCTCGCTGATGCCCCGGCCTACATCATAGAAAGTCTGTGCCACACCCTCGGTAGACGAGCACATCGACACCTCGAAATAAAATGACGGCGTGAGCGCCCAATAGGTCAGGGCAACCACGCCCGCTGAGATAGCAGCCAGAGCGAGGACTAGGGCGAGCTGGAATTTCGGGAGCGAAAGCTTCACGGCGTGAACACCAGAGTCAGCTTTCCAGATTCGTTCGGGAGGTCAACATTTCCTTGTTGATCAAAATTCGAACGCAGAGATTTGAAACCAGGCAGCGCCTGCCCGCTGCGGGGGCTGTTCCCCAAAAGGGGATTCTGTTCTCACGGAACGTTATTCACCACCTGAGTCCAGTGATGCCATCCAACGAGAATCCGAATCCCAAGGCCGAACATTACCAACGACACGGTAAAATACTTCGGCCGACTGCTTCACGGACGAGACGGCTGAGCTTGTTCGGCGGTTCATCTCGTCATAATTTTGACCGTGACTTTGACGTTTACTGTTGAGCCGAGTTTGCGCTACCTCCAGCCGGTCTCTGTGCTGTATATTTTTGGAATCGCACCTTGCTTGCGGGTGTTCCTGAACGGCGAATCGCCCGAAGCGGCAGCAACATCTCAGTAATGAAGGCGTTCGTGACTGGCGGGGCGGGATTCATCGGCAGCCATTTGGTCAGCCGACTGTTGGAGTCCGAGAAAACCGAGAGAATGGTCGTTTACGACAACTTCACTTCAGGACAACGAAGTTACCTTCAGGGATTGACTAGCGATCGTCGGTTGTCTGTCGTGGAAGCCGACCTGAAGGACGCTGGCCGGCTCTGTGAAGCCATGGCTGGGTGCGACACCGTCTTTCATCTCGCTGCAAATCCCGACATCGCCAAAGCCGTAACCCAGCCTGACATTGATTTCTGGGAAGGTACCTATCTAACGCAGAACGTGATTGAAGCAATGCGCGTAACGGGGGCCAGGAAAATCTTCTACACCTCGGGCAGCGGCGTGTATGGAGAAAATTCTAAGGTGGCTTTTCGGGAGGATTATGGTCCGTGTATTCCGATCTCAACTTACGGGGCGAGCAAACTGGCCAGCGAAAGCCTTGTGGCCGCGTATTGTCACATGTTCGGAATGCGCGGCTGCGCCTTCCGATTTGCAAATGTAGTCGGGCCGCGACAAACACATGGGGTCGGGTACGATTTCGTGCGGCTTCTCAAGGCCGACCCAACTCGGTTGCGGATTTTAGGCGATGGGACACAGAAGAAAAGCTACATTCACATCGAGGATATTCTTAATGCGATTTTCACCGTCGCCGACGAGCCAACGCTACGATACGATGTTTTCAACGTAGCGACAGAGGACTATATCACCGTCCGCGAAATAGCTGACCTGGCGGTTCGAATAAGTGGCCTCGACCCGGGCAGTGTTCTTTACGAATTCGCGGGCGGCGACCGTGGTTGGAAAGGTGACGTGCCTATCGTTCGCTTTGATTGCTCAAAGATCAAAGCATTGGGGTGGCGCTGCCGCCGTACCTCGACTGAAGCCTTAAGTATGGCCATCGATGCGATGTTGCGCGAAATTACAACCGATGGGATCTGATCTCCTCGAAGGAAGTCAGGGCAAGCCGCACCAAGATACTGATGTTATCAAAACTGATACGCAAACTCATGCCAGCTGACGTTCAGGCGCCACGTAGCGCACTAAACGAAATTTTGGTTCGCAGCGGATATTTTCGACTGCGAACCAGCGTTGCGGCGCATGGTCTGCCAGTTCCCGACGCGCAGCTTTACCGTCCACTTTTCTCGCCGTGGGAAGGCGAGCCCGCGTTTGAAGAAATCTTTCAAAGGGTGAAGGATCATACCTTGTGCAGCCGCGACCGTTGCTACATTCTTTGGACCACGCTTCGGCAGGCATTGGCGAATGAAGGGGATGTACTTGAATGTGGAGTGTTTCGTGGTGGCACCGCCTTATTGCAGGCGTTGACGATGCATGCCAGCGCTTCACGGCAGCACAGAATGCTTCATCTTTTCGATAGCTTTGAAGGAATGCCGGAAACTGTCCAAGGTGTGGATCGTTTGAAGCGCGGCGATCTCAGTGGAACATCAGTCACGAGTGTCGAAGGCCTGCTTAAGGCCTTTCCTTTTGCAGAAGTGCATCCTGGATTCATTCCGGCAACATTTGTCGGATTAAAGGTGGAGAAAGTGTGTTGGGCACACATCGACGTCGACATTTACCAAAGCGTGCGTGATTGCATCAGTTTCATTTATCCGAGGCTTTCTCCTGGAGGGTTCATGATTTTTGACGATTACGGATTTCCTAGTTGCCCGGGTGCACGAAGGGCGGTGGATGAAAGTTTTGCAAACTCCGCAGAGGTTCCGATTTGCCTACCGACCGGCCAGTGCCTAGTCGTAAAATCGCCTACAATCTGGCCGTCGCGATCGTAGGCCTTCGACTGGATGGGGTAAGATATGATTTTGCGGGCAGTGACCGCGGCTGGAAGCGGACGTGCCTATTGTGCGTTTCGACTGCCCGAAGATAAGAGCGCTGAGCTGGAGAAACGCCGATCTTCTGTGGAAGCGTTGCGCGATGCTATGGAAGCCATGCGAAGAGACATCGAAAGTGCATAAGCGTTCGAAGCGCGAGCATTTGTCTCAGATGATGAGTATCGAACCTGACAACGGGAAGGAGTTTGTCGCCGGTAATGACGACTGGGAGCGACACTGGCAACTGTTCGCGGAATCCGCTACCTTGAACCCAGCGCAAGCTATGCGCCATCAACTTGTAATGGACTTGTGGGGTGAATGCGCTGCTAACACTTCGTCTAATTTCGTGGATTTCGGCTCCGGCCAGGGAGATTTTCTGGAGAAGTTCCACCGGCGCTATCGCAATGCGAAGCTGCTTGGCCTGGAGCTAAGCGCTCGCGGCGTAGCCATCTCCCGCAAGAAAGTCCCTGCGGCTACCTTCATTGTGGCAGATCTTTTTTCGCCTCCGCAGGAGATGGATTCTTATCGCGGATGGGCCGGAGGCGCTGTTTGCTCGGAGGTGCTGGAACATGTCGATGATCCGGCTGCTTTTCTCAGAGCGGCTTCGCAGTATCTTAGCGCAAACGCGATGATCCTTGTCACCGTGCCGGGTGGCAGAATGTCTGCCTTCGACCGGCACATCGGGCACCGTCGGCATTTTACTCGCGAATCGTTGCGCGAAATCCTGGTTCTAGCCGGGTATCGGGTGGAGAGGATTTACCGCGCCGGCTTTCCGTTTTTCAATCTCTATCGGCTGGCCGTGATCGCCCGCGGAGCTAAACTGGCGAGAGATGCCGAAGCGAGGCCGCATGGGGTGGTCGGTGGGCTGGCGGCAATCGCTGCCCGCTTTTTCGGCTGGCTATTCAAAATGAACCTGCGCGATTCACCCTTCGGATGGCAAATCGTAGCTGTCGCTTTCACTCCTCAAGCGCGGCGTAAAGCATGATTATCATGCGTTCGGCATTGCATTCTCGCTCGGCGGAGGAGGAACGAATCTCCCAGCTATCGACAATTACATTGATATCAACGTTAATCACCGCCTCTTGCTACATGTTGGCCTTGCACCTCGACTCGCCGTAAGCGACGTCATGGGGAGAGATGCCGGAGGAATTGAATGGCAAATGACATCCAGTCCGCGGACGCTGCCCGGAGCCGCGGCGTTGAACACGTTGTGCCAAAGGACGCGGCGCGCGACAACGTAGAGCTAAGCATCGTTGTCCCTGCTTTGAATGAGGAAATCACGGTGGGCGAGTTTGTCGATTGGTGCAAGGAAGGTTTGAAACGCGCCGGTGTTGTCGGTCAAATTCTCATCATTGACAGCTCCACCGATGACACGGCCAGGATTGTCCTCGAGCACGGTGGCGAAGTCCTTCGCACGCCGAAACGTGGGCTTGGCCGGGCGTACATCGACGCCATTCCTTATATTCGCGGAAAGTGGGTTGTAATGGGGGACGCGGACTTGACTTACGATTTTCGGGAATTGACTCCTTTCGTGGAGGAGTTTCGAAAAGGAGCGGAGTTTGTCATGGGCAGCCGCTTTCTCGGCAGCATCGAGAAGGGAGCAATGCCAGGATTGCACCGTTACTTCGGCACACCTTTTACGACCTGGATTCTTAATCGCATCTATCGGAGCAACTATTCCGACATTCATTGCGGAATGCGCGGACTTACCCGCGCGGCTTTGGAGGGAATCGATCTTAAGTCCCAGTCCTGGGAGTACGCTAGCGAGATGGTCCTGAAAGCTGCACGACTGGCTCTTGCCACTGCCGAAGTGCCGGTGAAGTTTTACAAGGATCGTGAGGGACGCGTCAGTCACCATAAGCGCATGGGCTGGCTGTCGCCTTGGATGGCAGGCTGGCTGAACTTGAAAGTGATGCTTGTTTACACGCCGGATTCGTTCCTGCTGAAGCCCGGTATCGCACTTATGGCAGCTGGATTATTACTTTCCTTTGGCCTGGCAGGAGGCCCCGTCACCATTGGAAACGTTGGCTTTAGCCTTCATTGGATGCTCTTTGGCGTAACTTGTACGACTCTGGGTTATAGCTCGATCCAAATCGGGATCCTTGCGCGGGTGATGCATAGGCTGCGGCCGGTACTCGTTAAGGGAGCGCAAAAATTCGTGACCTACAACCGCGGGATGCTCGTGTCGGCCGGGTTTGTGGTAGGGGGTGTGGTGCTCCTTGGCGCCTTGGTCTACCGCTATTTGAAACATGGGCTCCGCCTGGAAGCTATCTCCCATCCGGCTATTCTTGGTCTTCTGCTCGTTATCCTCGGATTCCAGACGTTCTGTTTCACCCTGCTCATGGAAATGGCACAGCGCGTCGCGTCGACATCTCGGCAATGAGCATGCGGGCGAATGAAAGCTATGGGCAGCGGGCGCTGACCCCAGCTGATCGCTTGGGGGTGTGGCTGTCTCAGCGGGCCATTCGCCGATATCTCCCAAGCCGGAAGGACCTTGAGGTCTTAGAACTCGGCTGCGGCTACCATGCCACCCACTTAATCGCCTTGGAACGGAAATTGAAACGAGGCATCGGGGTAGATTTCCAGATCGCGCCGGAGTTGCAGGCGCTGGAACGATTTACTTTCTATCAAGGGACAATCGAGGCGATACTGCCGAAGCTCAAGAGCGAAACGCTGGACGTCATCATGCTTATCTCCGTCTTGGAACACTTGGAGGAGCCGCAGTTTGTCATTCAATCCGCATGGCGGTTGCTGAGGCCGTCAGGGCTGCTGCTAGTCAATGTCCCGACCTGGCTCGGGAAGCGATTTTTAGAGTTGTCAGCTTTCCAGCTTGGTCTCAGTCCGAAGGTCGAGATGGACGATCACAAAATGTATTACGGCAAACGCGATCTTTGGCCGATCTTGGTCCGATCTGGTTTCAAACCGAGTGAGATTCGACTTAGGTATCACAAATTCGGTCTGAATCTGTTCGCGGCAGCCAGGAAGAGGATCTCGGCCAGCAAACCTAGGCCAACAGCTCTATCCGCAAGAGACTAAGATGTGTAATTCGCTCCTTTTCCATGCATTTGCGTCGCTCAGCATTTGCAATTGTCATACCCTCTGGGCCAAGCGTGTTTAACTTTTCCACGCTCGGAATTTCTCGATGATCATCACGCGCTCTCCATTGCGAATCTCGCTCGGCGGCGGCGGCACCGACTTGCCTTCCTACTACCAAAAATATGGCGGCTTCCTCATCGCCGCTGCCATCGACAAGTACGTTTATATCAATGTTCACCGTCGCTTCGTGGATGGTTTTCTCCTAAAGTATTCCCATCTCGAGGAAGCAGCCACGATCGAGGAAATCAAGCACCCTATCATTAGGGAAGCGCTAAGGGTGGTAGGCGTGCAAGAACGCAATTTGGAGATCACAAGCATGGCCGATATCCCGGCTGGAACCGGGCTCGGCTCATCGGGTAGTTTCACGACAGCGTTGCTCAAGGCCCTGCATGCGTTGCGCAAAAATCTTGTTCATCCGTCCGAGCTTGCCGAGCAGGCCTGTCATATTGAACTGGAAAAACTGGGCGAACCGATCGGGAAACAGGATCAATACATTGCGGCCTACGGCGGCATCACTTGTTTTCACTTTCTGCCGGATGGACAGGTTCAGGCGTCACCTCTCAAGATCTCAGAGGAAACTTTGCTTGATCTGGAGGACAACCTGTTGCTGTTTTTTACAGGTTACTCGCGTTCAGCCTCAAAGATTTTGCAGGAACAGGATACTAAGAGCCAGCGGTCCGAGAAAGCGATGGTGGAGAACCTCCAATTTGTGAAAGACCTGGGCCAACAAAGTCAGCGTGCGTTGGAAAGCGACGATCTACACGAGTTCGCGCGGCTGATGGATCTTCACTGGCAACGGAAAAAGGAACGCTCGGCCGCGATGAGCAATCAGCACATCAACGATTGGTATGCTGCTGCAATGGCTAATGGCGCACTCGGCGGAAAAATAATCGGCGCCGGTGGCGGCGGGTTTCTCATGTTCTATGCCGCGGATAAAGCGCGCCTACGCCATGCCATGCGCGAGAGAGGATTGACGGAAGTCCGTTTCCGATTCGAATTTGAAGGCACAAAGATTCTCAATCAATGACGGCACAAGGGAAAGAGATTGTCCTGGCGGATTGGCCAATGGCCATCCTGGCCGGCGGACTTTCAACGCGACTTCGGCCCGCGACCGACAAAACTCCCAAGGCGCTGTTGAGCGTCGCGGGCGAACCGTTCCTGATCCATCAATTGCGCCTCCTGCATTCTCAAGGTCTCCGCAGAATAGTGCTTTGTGTCGGCTATCTAGGCGAGATGATCAAAGCAGAGCTGGGCGACGGAACCAGTCTGGATATGCAAATTGCCTATTCGTTTGATGGCCGAACTCTCCTGGGGACCGGCAGCGCGCTGAAGCGCGCGCTTCCGAAGCTCGGCGAACAATTTCTGGTAATTTACGGAGACTCATACATGCCGGTTGATTACTCCGCGATCGTGGAAGCTTTTGTTCGGAGCAAGAAACCGGCTTTGATGACAGTTTTCAAAAACGAAGGCCGCTGGGATGCGAGTAACGTCTGGTTTGAGGCCGGAGAAATTCGTCGCTATGACAAGAAATTGCGGACAGCCGAAATGCGCCATATCGATTACGGTATCGCTGTTCTGAGCGCGGAAGTCTTCGCGTCATTTCCTGATGACCCGTCCTTTGATTTGGCGGATGTTTACGTCCGTCTGGTGTCCGAGAAACAAATGGCCGCGTATGAAGTGAAACAACGCTTCTATGAAATCGGCTCGCCCGAAGGTCTGGCGGAACTTGATTCCCTGCTGCGCGACAAACCAGCTACCATGTCGGAATGAGTTACTCTGAAAAACACCTGAGGGAAGCGGCCGAAATAGTCTCCAAACTCGACGGGGCGCTTTGCGAAAAAGCGGTTGAGCTACTGGCAACGGTGCGCGCGCGGGGCGGCCGGCTTTTTATCCTCGGGGTGGGAGGCAGTGCGGCGAACGCTTCTCACGCGGTCAACGATTTCCGAAAGATCGCAGGCATGGAATGCTACACGCCCACCGATAATGTCTCGGAGCTAACCGCCCGGACGAACGATGAGGGATGGGCTTCTGTTTTCGCCGACTGGCTCAAGGGAAGTCGCCTCAGCGAAAAAGACGCGCTACTTATTCTTTCGGTGGGCGGGGGCAGCCTGGAAAAAAATGTGAGTCCAAATTTGGTGGCAGCGTTGCAACTGGCGAAGGAACGCGGCAGCGCACTTCTCGGGATCGTCGGTCGAGATGGGGGCTACACCGCGTCAGTGGCAGATGTGGCGATTGTGATTCCGACCGTTAATCCTGCAAATGTCACGGCGCACTCGGAGGCATTTCAAGCTGTCGTGTGGCATCTGTGGGTTTCCCATCCCGCCCTGAAGACGGCAGAGACAAAATGGGAAAGCATGAAGTAGCGCGACGCGCCGTTTTTCTAGATCGCGATGGTGTGCTCAACCGGCCCGTCGTCCGCAACGGGCGACCCCATCCTCCATCCAGCGTCGAGGATTTCGAACTCTACGACGACGCTGAGGACGGCTGCGCGCGACTGAAGGCAGCGGAATTTCTCCTCGTTGTGATCACCAACCAGCCCGACGTGGGCCGCGGCTCGCAGAGTCGCGAAGCGGTTGAAGCAATGCATGTAAAAATGCAATCGGCGCTTCCACTGCTTGATCGAATAGAGGTTTGTTATCATGCGGGCGAGCGTTACGGCGAACCGTGCTATTGCCGAAAGCCGCGACCGGGCATGATCTTGCGCGCAGCAGCCGAGCTGAAAATTGACCTTTGCGCAAGTTATGTCGTCGGCGACCGGTGGCGCGATATCAATTGTGCGCGCGCCGCAGGTTGTCGAGCGATCTTCATTGAACGCGGCTACGAGGAGAGCTTGTGCGAAGCGCCCGATTTCACGGTTGCGAACTTTGGCGATGCGGTAAACACTCTTCTCCGCGACGTGCGCGCCTGATACTATTTGCATCCTTCCCTAAGTCTCGATTAGCCTCCAAAAAATGAGTCAACGGGCGTTGGATTTGCCGATAAAAATTTTCGCAGACGGCGCAGATCTGCAAGGCATCGCGGAGCTTTATCGCAAGCCTTATATCCGGGGTCTGACTACTAATCCGACTTTGATGCGAAAAGCCGGCCTGACCGATTACGAAACCTTTGCTCGAGCGGTCCTGAAAGAGGTCAAATTCAAACCGATCTCCTTTGAAGTTTTCTCTGATGAGTTTTCCGAGATGCGCCGCCAGGCGCTTAAAATGCGCGACTGGCAGGACAACGTTTACGTTAAGATCCCAATCACAAACACCAGTGGCGAATTGTCTACTCCGTTGATCCGGCAGCTGACCGGTGAGGGCGTAAAGTTAAATATTACCGCGCTGTTAACCCCGCGTCAGGTACAGGCGGTCGCTGCCGCATTGGACCCGAGCGTCCCAGCCGTCGTTTCGGTTTTTGCTGGCCGCATCGCCGACACCGGGGTGGATCCATTGCCGATCATGAATGAGGCGCTGGAAATACTGCGTGGTTTGCCGAAGGCTGAACTTCTTTGGGCGAGTGTTCGTGAGGTGCTTAACGTCTTTCAAGCCGCCGCCTGCTGTTGCCATATCGTTACCGTTCCCCACGATATTCTCAAAAAGCTAGTCGAACTTGGAGGCAAAGATCTCGACGACCTCTCACTCGATACAGTCCGCATGTTTCACCAGGACGCAGTCGCGGCCGGTTTCAAGCTGTAAGAGATGCACATCTGGTCCCAGCGGCGCCGGTGCGCGCGCCACTTACACCCTTCTCGGGCAAAAAACAGCGATCGTGTCCGGTGGCATGGGCTACAAGGTTGGCGACGTTCTCAATTTCATGGGAGGACAATATGTTAGGGCATCGCAGGTGCAGGTCACAGCCGCTGGTCCCGCCGGAGCGGTCACTTCCATCACGCTTCCCAATCGCACTACCAGCTACTACCTTGGTGTTTACACGGTTGCCACCGTCAAACCCTATTTCGGTCAAAGGTGGCAGCGGCACCAGCGCAGCTTTGAGTACTACATGGAATGCTCGTGCACTGGAGTACGCCGGTATCGCTGTTCTTGACGCTGCAAACGTTGCCATAACCCACAACACGAGCGGCAATAGTCGCGGCAACAGTGCACAAGTTTTTGAGAACTTCGCGACTCCAGTTTCCGGAGAAGGTCTTGCAGCCTTCAGCTAATGTCACCGCTCATTCAAATTCCAAATCACGTCCTTGAAAAAAAAGTCTACTTCGCAATCCGCCTTCTTTAATCTTCGCGTTTTAATTGCTTCTCTCTTTTGCCTTGCCGGCATCTTTGTCGCGCTGGGCGGCGCGGGACTCTACTCAGCCCCGTCTAAAACACAGGCACAATCCGGGCCCGGATCAGCGGCCCCGGGCACACAGACGCCCGACGTAGTGCAACCTGTCGGTCCGGTCCGTCTCGATCAGGACTTGCGAAAGCTTCCTTACGTGGCGCCCAAGGAGGAGTTCGAAGAGCGACGGCTGATGCGCTATCCGCACGAGGGTACGGAGCAGTCAAGCGCCCCGTCGGGATACGGAACCGCCGGCCTAGCATACGTCCAGAGCCTGCTGAAAAACGTTTGGCGACAGGCGCCGACGATGCCGGGACCGCTGCTGACGTTTGAGGGAATGAACAATACGTGTGCCTGTGCACCGCCTGACACAAATGGCGATGTCGGCCCGAATCATTACATCGAACCGGTCAACGAATCGATCGTGATTTATAACAAAACCGGCACTATTCTCGCGGGTCCAATCACGTACAATTCGTTCTTTTCCGGCTTGACAGGCACTCCTTGCGCCAACGCTAATGACGGAGACCCTTTTGTTATTTACGATCAGGTGGCTGACCGCTGGCTGATCAGCGATTTCGCCTTCCCCTCTTTCCCCGGCAGTTCATTCTGGCAGTGCATTGGTGTTTCTCAGACCAGCGACCCGGTTAGCGGCGGCTGGTTTCTATATGCCCTGCAGGTTGATCCAGCTAATCCAACGTTCCTGGGCGATTACCCCAAGTTCGCCTTGTGGAACTCTGGCGGAAGCCCAGCTCAAAACGCCTATTTCCTGATGATGAATCTATTTAGCAGCCCCACCACCTTCAACGGTGTGCGCGCCTATGCACTCGACCGCGCCAGCATGCTCGCAGGCGGACCCACCCACGCGATCGGCTTTACTCTCTCCGCGGCGGACGTGAGCGCTTCCTATAGCTTCGTTGCTGCCACCTTTCGCACTGGCAATCCGCCGCCTGCGGGAAGGAATGAAATGGTGCTGGCTATCGATAGCCCCGCTACTGGCGGGGTGACCTTAACTCAGGTCCACGCCCGGTTCTTTCATGTGGACTTTGCCAATCCGGCTAATTCTACATTCGGCATGGGCGCCAACCATGCTCCGAACGCCGAAATCACAGTTAATGGGTTCGTTGACGCCTTTACAAATACGACCAGCAATCTCGTCCCGCAGCAGGGCACTGCAACAAAGCTGGATACTTTGGGCGATAAGATTATGACGCCGGTTGTTTACCAGAACCTCGCCGGTACGGAATCCTTATGGGCGGATAGCACCGTAATCCTGAATTACCCCAACGGCCCGACGGCGGTTCGCTGGTATCAATTCGATGTGACAGGCGGCAATTTTCCTGCTACGCCGGTTCAACAACAAGACTGGACCAATGGCAATGACGGTTTATTCCGCTGGATGCCCAGCATAGCTGTGGATGCGACCGGAAACACGGCAATTGGCTATTCCGCATCCAGCGCCAGCCAGTTCCCCTCTATTCGTTACGCCGGGCGTCTTGCCACTGATCCCCCAAGTAACCTCGGTCAGGGTGAAGCGGTCATGTTCAGTGGCGGCGGCTCTCAGACCAGCACCAGCCGCTGGGGCGACTATACAATGACAACCCTCGATACCGATGGGATGACGTTTTGGCATGTGAACGAATACTACCCGACAACCAGCGGCGGCGCCTGGCACACACGCATCGGCAAGTTCAATTTCGTAGGGGCTGTTCCTTGCGCAAACAAAGACTTCAATGGGGATTGCAAGGCGGACATTCTTTGGCAAAACAGCTCTACTGGCCAGCGCGTTATCTGGCTCATGAATGGCACCACGCTTCAATCCTTTGTCAGTTTCGCAACGATAGATCCACAGTGGAGCATCGCTGGTTCGGGCGACTTCAACGGGGACGGCAAGGCGGACATTCTTTGGCAAAACAACTTTACTGGCCAGCGCGTTATCTGGCTCATGAATGGCACCACGCTTCAATCCTTTGTCAGTTTCGCAACGATAGATACATCGTGGAGCATCAGGAATCATTGACCGCCAGCTCGCGACAATCCAGTACTGAGACGCAGCCCCTTTACGCAGTTTTGTGAGTCACTCACTACCTTTTACCATGTCCCACGGAAGGCCGAACAACACTTTTCCCCAGAACTACGCTTAAATAGAGCACTTTTCTCCCGCAGCAACGCCTCTGCGTCCCGGAGACGGGAAGGTTGATGTCCTAGAGAAAATCTGTGGCAAGCTGTGCCACGCCGAGCTCCGAGCGTCCAAAAGAAACCGCAGCCAGTCCAACACGCCAAGCCCGTTGCCAGTTCAACCGGTCCGCGTTTCTATAGGCCTCTCCCGCCGTTCCCGTTTCCTTTTCCCGATCCGGCAGCGGACCCCGGAGAGACTAGCGCCGTGATACGGCACGAAATCCAACAAGCACCGCAAACCGATCCAACAGCAGTCGAAAAGGCGACGCAGCTATGTGCCAAGGTAGAACAAACTCCCCAGCCAGCAGAGGCTTCGTCCGCCACGGCCGATGAAATGGAGGCTGCCTTTCGAGAACGGGTCAGATACGTGCGAACATAGATGGCCCCTATCAAAAAGCCCGGCGAATCATTAAGCTTTGAACGATTCGGGGCTGCCCTCAAACTTGCCGACTGAAGCGCTCGAAATCGCGGATCCTTGTGCCGCTGTGTTATCGCGGCAGCCATAACACGCACGACAGAGGGATCAACACACGAACAAATTTGGCGGAGATGTCGCCTAGGGCTGCGCGACTTTGATTACGGAGCATTTTTGCGCGGGCCACTGCCAGCGAATGCACAAGCGGCGTTCAGCGCGTAAACTTTCAGCCGATAGAGGCGAAAAGGTGAAACCGCACAACAGACAACGATACCGGATCCACCGACGCAGTCCGTTATCGGAGTCTTGTGCGCAGATAAGACCTTTATTGGTGGGATCGCTGTCAGGACAGAAATATCTTATCGCTCTGCCTACAATGCGGTTGAGATGCAAGACGGAATAAACAAACCAATTTTTATAGTTGGTTCTCCCCGATCGGGAACAAGCATTCTTAGCCGGTGCCTGGGTCAGCATCCGAACATTATTGAGCCCGAGCAATCTGGCTGGATGGGCGATTTGGCCATGATCTCGCCGTTTAGTATCGAACTGGAACCGCGTGCGGATTAATCCCCTCTTGAGCTCGATGGACGAGGAGAAGGGAGAGGTTTTTCTCTGTCTTTGGCAAGAGCATTAACGGCCTACTCCCGCGCCACCGCGTTGACCTTAACAGAAAAACGATGGCAACGCGCGGTCGGCCCAAATGCTGTAATGGGACCTAGGACGAAATCACAACTGGCATTGAACCCAAAAGCACGATGGGCGATGCTGCCCAGGAGTACTCCTTGCATATTTGTGGGTTGCGCAAACTCTTTCCCAATGCGCTATTCATCCATATCTTGCGGGATGTGACTTCCGTTATCCGGTCGATACTGCACTTCCATCATGTGAACGGACAAGACTTGGTCGCTAATACGCAGGAAGCATACACTTATTGGCTGAAAACAGTGAGCAAATGTCTTTTGGCTGAACGCGTCTACGGTCCCCAGGTGGTCTTTCGACCACGGCATTCCGATCTCGTTGCTAAAACCAGAAGCGACCATACGATCGCTTTTAGTTTCCTCGTCGAACCCTTCGCGCCGGAATGTCTGGAGCCGCTCGTGCAACGAGTCAACAGTTCCAATGTTCCCGCTGATTTTGAAATTGACCTCCGTGGAACCGATCTGAGCTTGGTGGAGCAGGTGATGCGGCTTTCCCAGCAACTCGATCAAAGCTTGCAACCGACCAAGAGCTGCCTTGCAGCGATCAAGGAGATAAGAGGCTGGATTTGACGAGCGAGCCCAATTTGTGGCGAAGCTAGCCAGCCGAAAACCGTAAAATACAACAAGCAATTGTAGGACTCCAGAACGAAAATCAGGAAACCGTCGCCGGCCCAGAGACACTTGGGATGGAGATCAAAACGAATAGGGCCATTACTTCAGCATCTTCGCGCCCACGTTAGACTCGACTTGCACATCCATCTGTGTTACTCGCCCTTCTATTTTCGGTCCTTGGTGATTTGGAGCGCCCGTGAGTGCGCCCAGATCGGTGGCGATATAATTTATTTTGCTTATATTGATCGGCAGAAACGTCAGCCAGCTGGAGGGCGCGCATTTTTTTAGTTTGAACGCGACTGATATGGAACCCGTGCCATACTTGGATCTTCAAGCTCAATACGACACCATTCGCGCCGAAGTGTTGACGGCATTGGAGGAAATTTGCGAATCAAGTAAATTTGCTCAGGGACCAGCGACATCAGATTTCGAAGCCAAATTCGCAGCGTGCTGCGGAGTTGATCACTGTGTGAGCCTGAACAGCGGCACGAGCGCGCTCCATCTAGCCTTGCGCTGCCTCGACATCGGACCAGGAGACGAAGTCATCACGGTTGCGATGACTTTCATAGCCACTGCCTGGGCCATCAGCTACGTCGGTGCAAAACCGGTTTTTGTAGATATTGACCCTGCGCGTCGAACGATGTGTCCCACCAAGCTTGAAGCCGCGATCACGCCCCGAACAAAAGTAATTATCCCGGTCCATCTCTATGGCATGCCTGCAGATATGCATCGTATCAAGACGATTGCCGATCGACATGGCGTTCCGATAATTGAAGATGCCGCCCAGGCGCATGGAGCGCGCTATCGCGGCAAGCGGGTTGGCCAGTTCGGACAAATTGCTTGTTTTAGTTTTTATCCGAGCAAGAACCTCGGGGCTTATGGCGAAGGCGGAGCTTTAATCACGAATGATGCATCTATCGCACAGCGCGCGCGTTCGCTGCGCGACCACGCACAGAGCCAGAAATACTTGCATGATGAGATCGGGTATAACTACCGGATGGACAGTTTCCAAGCGGCAGTGCTCGCGATTAAGCTGAAGCGACTCGATGCCTGGAATATAGCTCGTGCTGATCGCGCGGCATACTACACCGAATTACTTTCGAATTCGACCTACAGGTTGCCGATGCACTTTTCCGATTCAGAATGCGTGTGGCATTGTTATGTTATCGAAAGTCCAGAACGCGACCGGGTGCGCTCCGTCTTGCAGGATGCCGGCATCGAAACGGCCGTCCACTATGCTGTGCCTGTTCACTTGCAAAAGGCCTACGCGCATCTCGGTTACAAGCCGGGCGATCTCCCTGTCACCGAGACGCTGTGCCAGCGGTGTCTCTCTCTCCCGATTTATCCGGAACTCTCCAAAGAGAAAATCATTACTATCGCCTCCATCCTTCTGGACCTTGAGCGATAAAAATACGCCTTTAGCACAAGCGTTCGGCCTAACTGGGTAAAGAACTGAGCTCGAATTCGCACGACAAATCTCCTTCGACCGAGAGTTTGCGCCGCTGAAATCAGAACGAGAGCCTGTACACCGATTAAAAACCGAGTGATACAAAAAGGAAATCGCTCCACAGGAGGCAGCAAAAAAGAAAGCGATAAGAGAAACGATTCAGCGCGGAAATGTCCATCTGGAGGGTTTGCTGGATGAAAACAGCGCCAGGGACAGGATGGTCTCGGTTAAATCTTCTCTCCCAGGTGAACCGGTAAGCTCACCTCGTCGACCGCGCTTCTGCCACCCTGCTGCTCGTCGATTTCGGAAGTCCCCGCGTCTCCATGACGAAGTGTTTCGAAGTGCAGTGCCGCCACGGCGTGCCAACAACAATTCACTACTCACCAGCCCAACGCCAAGGGAAGGCATGGCCGCATAAGGGATTTGGCGTCAACGGGATGCGATGAAGAAAAATTCCTGTAAAATTTGTGCGAATGCGGTTGACTGGTCGTTCATCTATTGATATGTTAACGATCCCGCGGGAAGCGGGGACTCCACTATTTAGGAGTGCGTTCTGCGTACATCTGGGACTGCAAATTGGAACTCAATTTTGTCCCGACATGATTTATCGGAGCTGCCTGCGCACATCCTATGGCGCGGCAGAACCGAGTTCAAGTCGGATGCGAGATTGAGTTTTTTTGTCTTCTGAAATGTGCGTGAACGGTTTACCCCGGCGGAGGCCGGGGCTGGTTCTTTGACATCTACATACAGGGTAGTAAGAAAATACAACTTTAAGAGCTGAGTCTGAAATCAAGTTGCTGTAGCGTCTGCTATTTTCAGCGGATCGTCTACGGCAAGAGAGTTTCAGTTATCATAATTTGATCCGGCATCTGCCGGACCATCAGATTGATCAAGCTACAAAGAGCGCATCATGGATGCCTTGGTGCCAGTAGGCGATGAAGGACGTGGTAAGCTGCGATAAGTCACGGAGAGCGGCAAACACGCTTTGACCCGTGAATGTCCGAATGGGATAACCTGAACGAAGTAACATTCGTTCGAGTTCCTGTGAATCTATAGCAGGAACATCGCGACACCCGGTGAAGTGAAACATCTCAGTAACCGGAGGAAAAGAAATCGAAAGAGATTCCGTCAGTAGTGGCGAGCGAAAGCGGAACAGGCTAAACCCAGCACTTTCAGTTGATTCGAAAACTTCTTGTGAATTCACGAGCGAAAGAAACGCCCGAACGAACACGAGACAGCGGAGTCGATTGAAAGTGCTGGGGGTTGTAGGAGCCCGACGTGGTAGTGCAAAGGTTAGGTGAAGCTTCTGGAAAGCTGCGCCGTAGAGGGTGAAAGGCCCGTAACCGAAAACCTGAGCACGCCTAGGGATTTCCTGAGTAATACGATGCACGTGAAACTTCGTATGAATCTGCGCCGACCACGGCGTAAGCCTAAATACTAATTGGCGACCGATAGTGAACAAGTACCGCGAGGGAAAGGTGAAAAGAACCGC
>WNFW01000769.1_pt1 | contig 20992 bp, 16 predicted proteins | sample 5400131 | NCBI WGS metagenome assembly WNFW01 (sample SAMN13153362, study PRJNA577476) | soil metagenome | isolation source: 20 cm soil or saprolite under grassland replicate 1 | place: USA:California | collected 2016-06-15 | reverse complement strand
GAGGAAGGCCACCCTCGCGCGCGACGTCACGAGCATCTGGCTATACCGCAGGCCGCGGGCGGCCCGTTGCATGGACCCGGAAAGCGCATCGAGCTCGCCCGTGCGGATCGTCTCCGGCGAGACCGGACCGACGAGGGGGCCCGGCTCCGCCGTCCCGCGGAGGACCTGACGCCACGCGAGGAACGCGATCACGCCGAGGAAGACGAGGCCGAGGCCCCACTGAACGGAGCCGCTGTATTGTGCGTAATAGAGGAGGAGTCCGAGGACGACGGCCGCGGCTACGATCATGAGTGCGGCGGAGATCGACCACGACGATCTCCCGCGGGAGGCCGATGGACCGTCCAGCCGGAAGAGAAAGGCCCGCGGGCGCACATCACCCCTCCAGGGCCACCCGGATCTTGCCGAGGCTGTCGATCGCCCGCGCCCGATCGAGGTCGCCAAGCGGGTGCTCGCTGTACCGCGCCTCCTCGAAGAGGGAGGTCAAGGTCGCCGAGTCCTCCCGCGAGACGCGCAAGCGGTCGACGGCCAGCCCCTCGAGCTCCCGAGGGGTCAGCGGATCCTGCTTCGTGATGCCGCGGGACCCGAGGAGCGTGCAAAAGCGCTGGAAGCAGGCCAGGATCACCGCGCGCACTTCCCCACCGCCCTCGATCTCCTGGATCGCCTCCCGGACGGTTGTCGCCGCGACCACGCGGGCCGTGCTGGCCGGGAACGTCTCCTCCCAATCGGTCGCGTCTCCTTGCATCCGGGCCCGTCGGAAGAGGTAGGCGAGCCACGCGACCGCCAGGAATACCGCGACGAGGAGGAAGATCTCGATGGGCCCGGCCACGGCCGCGGGCCAGACGGTCGTGAGGGTCCCGCCCTCGGCGGTCGCATTCGCCTGCGTGCCGGCCCGTTCCCGTGCGGCCTGGATGGCGCGAGGCCACGCGAGGAGGACCACGACGAGGACCGCTACGCCGAGGGCGCGCGCGAGGACTTGCCACCAGGTGAACCGCTTCGCGGGGGCCCGGACCCGCGTCCGGTTCCGGAAGAACAGGATCGCGCCACCGAGCATGATGAAACCGAAGAGGACGGCCAGGACCTGCGTCACGATGGGATCGGGGAGGTAGGATTCGGTTGGCGGAGGGCCTGCCGCCGCCGGGGCTGGTGGGATCGACTCGCCTCCCGGGTCGAGGTTGGCCACGTTGAAGGCGAGCGCGGCGACGAGCACGACCGCGAGGACGAGGAGGAGGGGGACGGCGTAAGCGACTTTCTTCCCCTGGAGCCGGAACACACCGCTGCCAAGGCGCTGGCCACACATAACGGTTTCCCGGGGGCCGTCACGCCCGGATCGAACTCACGCAGCACCGAGTTGCGCAAAGAACCGTTCGCGCCGTCGGAGCCCGACGTGGCGCATCACGAAGGCGAACACGAGGGAGAGCCCGGCGAGCACAAAGAGCAACGGCGCGATCAAACTGTCGGGCGACGATAAGGCGCGGTCCGCCTGAGGAAAGGCGGTCACATTGCGGAATTCCGGGGAGGCGACGAGGCCCGCGCTGCCCGCGAAGATCAGGACGAAGGCACCGATCGCCGCCAAGACGACGGCCGATGCGAGGGCGAGGGTGATGGCGACCTTTTCCGGGTGCAGGATTTTGCGACCCTTGTCCGTGAGTTCGTAGTAAATCCACTTCCGCCCTTCATCGATGCGCTTGACGAGGCCCGCGGTCTGGAGCTTCTCCAGATGCTCGAGCAACGTCGGCTTGCTGAGCTGCAACAGGTTGCTCAGGTCCGTCACCGTCTCGCGGCGCGAATCGAGCCGCTTCAAAATATCCACGCGCACGTCGGAGGCGAGGGCCCGAAAGCTTTCCTGGTCGAGGGTGATCTTTCCGCCGCCGGAATCCATGCCATGGTACGAAGGCGGACTGAGTTCATGAACGATTCCCTTCGATTCGGGAGGAATCTAACAATCCGGCCGCGGGCCGATCGAAGAAAGGCGCCTCCTCCACGGTAGACGGGCGGCGGAACAATCGGCAGAACGTATTAAGTCAGGTCGCGACGATGGACCGGCCAGCGTGGGGAGTTCGAGTTCTCTGGCCAAGGACGCCAAGCCCTCGACCGGAGGGCCGGGAGAAACGGCGTGACACCCGCGACGGCCGGACCGCCAGGACCGTCCGCTCCGACGGCTCCCGACGCGGACCGACCGCGAGGCCGTCGCCGCAAGATCTCTGGCGCCACGATCGTGATCTGGGCGGTCATCGCCGGCCTGGTGATCCTGTTCGGCGTCTTCGCGGTTGCCATCGCGCTTCAGGCGGCCACATTCAACGCAATGCGCTGGCTCCTATCCCTCGCCATCGAGGCACCGCTCGCCGCAGGGATCGTCGTCCTCATTTGGTACAGCCGAATCTCGAATCGCGCGACGGCAGCTGGAGAGACTGCGGCCAACGCCCTCGCGCAGTCCGAGGCGAAGTATCGTGATCTGATTGCTGCCGCCCCGGACGGCATCTTCGTCCTCGACCCGCACGCGAGGGTCCTCGATGTCAACGGAGCGGGGGAAACGCTGCTAGGTCGCGAGCGCGGAGGCATCGTGGGCCATTCGTTCATGGAATTCGTCCCTCCCGATCGCCTCCCCTCCGCCGGCGATTACCTGGAGGACCGGCTCCGAGGTCTCCGGGCCACGGAGCTGTACGAGGCGATCTTCAGCACGGCGGAGGGGAAACGCGTGCACGTCCAGCTTCGATCCCAGGTGGTCCGCCCGGCCGACGGGGACCCAGTTCTCGTCTACATCGTGCGCGACGTGACGGCCCAGCGGGAGGCACAACGGCAACTCCTGGAGAGCGAGCGATGGGCGTCCATGGGCCGGCTCGCGTCGTTCGTCGCGCATGAGATCAATACGCCGCTCACGAACATCTCGCTCCTGACCGCGAGCATCGCCCGACGCGTTTCTGATGCGGAGGTCCAGGAACGGTTGAAGAAGATCGCCGCTCAGGGCCGGATTGCCGCGAGCATCACGGCGGAACTGTTGAAGTTCGCTCGACCGGGCGCCATCAACCCGGTCGAGACGAACCTCACGGACCTTGTCCGAGGGGCGGTCGAGCAGGCCGATGCGTTCCGCAAACCGGGCGTCGAGGTCCGGACGGAACTCGGGAACGCCCCGGTCCTGTGCACCGTCGATCCGCTCCGGATCCATGAGGTCTTGGTGAACCTCGTCAAGAACGCGTTCGAAGCCACCGCGAACGGCCGGGTCCGGATTCGGCTCGAAGACCGCGGGCCCTCGGTGGCCGTCTCGGTCTCCGACACGGGGACCGGCATCCCCCCGGAGGTCCAGCAACGCCTATTCGAGGCCTTCTACACGACGAAGAAGAAAGGAGAGGGGACCGGCTTGGGCCTCGCGATCAGCCGTAACTTCGTGGCCAGCCACGGCGGCGACATCACTGTCCGGTCGGAGGTCGGCAAAGGTTCGACCTTCACCGTCTTCCTTCCGAAGCAGCCCGCCGCGGTCACCCCCCCGGCGTGACAAGGCCTGGCGACCCGTTTGTCAAGTTGCCTTGACAATGGGAATGACCCCCTCGGAAGGGTAGCTGTGATCGAGCTATGAACAGTTCCAGCGCCCCCTCAGAGCCCAGCCGAAGGCCCGGGATCCTCGTCGTCGACGACGATGCGGGGATCCGCGAGAACATCGCGGACCTCCTCTCGACGGAGAACTACGAGGTCGTCGCCGCGGCCAACGCGGACGAGGCGATGCGCGTCCTCGATTCCCAGCCGATCGACTTGCTCCTCACCGATTTTCAGATGCCCGGCCGCAACGGGGTCGAGCTGATCGAGGCGGCGCGCCATGCGAACCACCAGGTCCCCGCGATCTTGATGACCGCCTATCTGTACGTGTTCGAGCAAATGGATGAGAGGCGGCGCGAGGGGATCACCCTGCTCCGGAAACCGTTCGATGCCGACGAGATCCTGCAGACCGTCGCGCAAAAACTGGCCGACGGTGGCGGGCGGAAGTCCTAACCCACGGTCGACCGTTATTTCGGGACCTTCTGCCAATCGTCGAGGAACCGCTTCAGCCCGACGTCGGTCAAGGCGTGCTGCGTCATCTTCTTCAGGACGTCGAAGGGGAGCGTGACGATGTCCGCCCCGAGCTTCGCGGCCTCGATCACATGGAGGGGATGCCGGATGCTTGCGACGAGGATCTCGCAATCCCAATCGTAGTTCCCGAAGATCTCCGCGATCTCTCGGATCACCTGCATCCCGTCCTGGCCCATGTCGTCAAGCCGGCCGATGAAGGGGCTCACGTACTTCGCCCCGGCCTTCGCGGCGAGGATCGCCTGGTTCGCGGAGAAGATGAGGGTCGTGTTGATCTTCACGCCCTCGGACGAGAGGGCCTTGATCGCCTTCAGCCCCTCCGTCGTCATCTGGATCTTCACAACGACGTTCTTGTGCAGCTTCGCGAGCTGCCGTCCCTGCTTGATCATCTCGTCCCCGGCGGTCGTCGTGACCTCTAACGAGATCGGCCCGTCCACGAGGGCCAGGATGTCCTGGATCACCTCGGACCACTTGCGACCCGTCTTCGCGACCAACGTCGGGTTCGTCGTCACGCCATCGAGGACGCCCCAGGAGGCCGCCTCGCGGATCTCGTCGATGTTCGCGGTGTCGAGGAAGATCTTGACCATGGACGCCGCATCGGCCGAAGGCCGCGGCCCGATATGAGCATTTCCGCCTGCCGGGAGACGTCGACTCCTCCGAGGCGTGGGAAGATAGATAACGCGGTCGCCCGTGCCGAGGCCTCGCGTGGCGTCGTCGACCCTCTGGCGTCATCGGGACTTCCTCCTACTCTGGGGCGGACAATCGGTCTCCCGGATCGGAGACCAGTTCACGGGCCTCGCCGTCCCCTACATCGCCGCGTTCGTCCTCGGGGCGCACGAGGTCGAGATGGGGTTCCTCGGGGCGGCGGGGACGGTTCCCTTCCTGTTGTTCGGCCTCCTGGTCGGCGTCTGGGTCGATCGAAGGGCGAAGAGGTCCGTCCTCATCTTCGCGGACCTCGGCCGCGGCACGATGGTCGCCGCGATCGCGGTCCTCGGAATCATCGGCCTCCTCCACCTCGCCTATCTCTATGTGTTCGCGTTTCTCATCGGAATCCTCACGGTCTTCTTCGATGTCGCCTACCAGGCCTACCTTCCTGCCATCGTGGACCGTGGACAACTCGTCGATGCGAACAGCAAGCTCGAGACCTCGAACACGTTCGCGAGCACTTTCGGACCGGGTATCGCAGGGCCCGTGATCGACCTGTTCAGGGCGCCGTTCGCGATGCTCTTCGATGCGGCCTCGTTCGCCGTTTCGGCGGCATCCCTCGGCGCGATTCGACGCCAGGAAACGATTGCGGCGAGGCCCCCTGGCGAATCGATTCTCTCCCAGATCCGCGAGGGCCTCCACGTCGTCCTCCGGGAACGCCGGCTGCGCCACATCGCGGCCTGCACGGGTTGGTCGAACTTCTTCTCGAGTGCGGTATTCTCCGCCCTGTTCCTCCTGTTCCTGAAGGATCTCGGGTTCACCGCGACGACGCTGGGCCTCCTGTTCGGCCTCTCGTCCGTCGGCGGGATCCTCGGGGCGATCTTCTCCGGACGGATCGCGAAACGAATCGGCGTCGGTCCGGCCATCATCCTCGGCGCCGTCATCTTCGGCCTGCCGCCGCTCCCCATCCCGTTCGTGACCTCCTCGATTGCCTTGCCCGCGATCGCCATCTTGCTCGGCATCAGTTTCTTCGGAAATCTCCTGTACAACATTAACCAGGTGAGCTTCCGCCAAGCGATCGTCCCCGTCGCCATGCAGGGCCGGCTCAACGCGACGATGCGGACGATCGTGTGGGGCACGTTGCCCCTCGGGGCCCTGTTCGGCGGCTTCCTGGGAAGCCTGGTCGGGCTGCGCCCGGCCATCCTGGTTTTGTTCCTGGCCGGAGGCGTCTCCTTCCTGTTCGTGCTTTTCTCGCCGGTCCGCCAAATCGTAGAAATGCCGGAGTCCGCTCCGTAGAAACGCCGGTGGAGTCAGGATGCCCGAGGCGTCGAGCTTCACATCGGGACGAAGATTCGCACCGCGGCCACGGCGCCCAACCCAAGGAGGATCACTCCGATCGCTCGGCTGAAGAGGACGGTGCGGACGCCGAGTTTCTCCGCGAAGATCGCAACAGAAATCCCGCCCATCCAAAGGAGGCTCATGGAGCCCGAGATGAACAAGACGAGCATGAACAACCAGCAGCAGCCGATGCAGTAGAGCGAGTGACGGAATCCCATCCGCATCGCGCCGATGCGACCGCTCCGCCAGTGCTGCAGCACGAAGCCCATCGGCGACGTGCAGTGGGAGAGGCAGATCTCCTTGGCTCGCGTGACCTGCCAGACGCCCGCGGCCAGCAATGCGGCCGCCGAAATGAGCAAGCCGGGGCCCATCAGCATGGAGCCGACCAAGCCAAGGCCCATCAGGCCGAGCAAGGCGACGAAGCCGAAGGACCCCCAGACGACGAAGTAGGGGACGACGAAGGCGACGGTTCCCACGACGTCCGCGGGTTTGCTTGGCTGTCCGTTCTCGAGGCGCGTCAGGCCATGGTATGCGAGGGCCATCGGGAGGGCAGAGGGCAGCATCATCGCGACCATCATCACGACGATCAGCGCGAAGAAGAGGGCGAGGTCCGTCGACCCGAACGCCGCGGGCGCCATCAGCGCGTTCGCGAAATCGGACGAGGTCCAGGTGACATACCACGCGAGGACGACCAAGGCCGCGACCCCGAGGCCGACTGGGATCGTGAGACGGCGCAACAGATTCGAGGGGGTGGCGAGATCGCTGGCCTCCATCGGAGACTCGGGTAGGAGTGGCGGAAATATGAATCCATCTCGACCTGCCCGCGAGTCGCCCGGAAAATACGATTATATACGGCGGTCCGAATCCTCGGCCGAGGACGGAGGCGCGCGATTTGGCCACGAAATGGAACATGGAGACGGAGTACATTCAGAGCTGCAACTGTGATTACGGTTGTCCCTGTAACTTCAACGGTTATCCGGACAAAGGGAACTGCGAGGCTTTCGTCGGCTACAAAATTCGCAACGGGAAGTTCGGGGACACGAAGCTGGACGGGGTCAAGTTCGCCGCGGCGTTCTGGTGGCCGAAGGCCATCCACGAAGGCAACGGCATGGCCCGAATCTACGTCGATTCTGCGGCAACGGACGCACAGGTCAAGGCCATCGAAGGGATCGCGAGCGGCCAGAACGGAGGGGGCGTCTTCGAGATTTTCGCCAGGACCTTCTCCAAGGTCCTCCCGACGAAGCGGGCGAAGATCGATTGGAAGTACGGAGAGTACGTCGCCTCGTTCAAGGTCGACGGCGTGGGCGAGGTCCAGAGCGACTACATCGTGAACCCGGTGTCTGGAGAGAAGTTCATCGGTGAAATCTTGCTGCCCACCGGATTCAATTGGCGGCGCTCCGTCGTCTCGCGGATCAAGAAGCTGGCCCTCCACGACGCGGATTTCCAGATGGACCACAAGGACACGGCGGGCTTCACGACCGTCATCAAGTTCACGGAGAAAGGCCCCGTCTGAATCCTCGAGAACCACGGTCAGACGCGGGACAAGGGCAGGGAACTTGGAACATCCGTGAACACATTTGAACCGTCCCCCTTGAAATGCCCTGGGACGTCATGCCGGGCCCACGCCCACCGAGGTTGACCACATGCGACACAAAATCACGGACGGCTTAGTCGGGTTCCTGCTGGGGATCGCGCTGATGCTGATGATCATCCAGCTCTGGGGACTCAGTTGGGTCCAGATTCTGGCCCCCAGTTGGAAACCCGGCATCTAGGCAGCCGTCCGAAGGGCTACTTCCGCCGATCGCCACGCTTCAACAGGTCGTGGACCGCGTCGACGATCTTCTCGGCGGTCAGTCCGTACTTCCGAAGGAGTTCCTCCGCTTCTCCGCTCTCCCCAAAGACATCCTGGACGCCGACCATCGCGACGGGGACGGGATGGTTCACGGCGATCGCCGCGGCGACGGCCGCCCCGATCCCGTGGACGACGGTGTGTTCTTCCGCGGTCACGATCCTTCCCGTCTCGCGCGCGGCGCGGTCGATCATCGGCAGGTCGAGCGGCTTGACCGTCGAGAGGTTGATCACCCGGGCCGAGACTCGCTCCCGCTCCAGCGCTTGCGCGGCCTCAAGGCAGCGCGCCACCATGAGCCCGCAACCGATCAGCGTGACGTCGGATCCGTCGCGCAGGGTGCGCGCCTTGCCGATCGCGAAGCCGTCCTGGTCCGACGTGACCGTCGGAACGTTGGTCCGGGAGAATCGGCAATAGATGGGGCCCTTCATTCCGGCGGCGGCCTCTGCCGCCCTCGCGGTTTCCGGCCCGTCCGCCGGCACGAGGACCGTCATCCGCGGGATGCCCCGCATCAGGCCGATGTCCTCGTTGATCTGGTGCGTCGCCCCGTCCGGCCCGACGGTCAGGCCCGCATGGGAGCAGAAGATCTTCACGTTCAGGTTCGTATAGGCCACGTTCTGCCGAATCACGTTGTACGTGTGGGCCGAACCGAAGACGGAATAGGTCGTCGCGAAGGGGATCTTGCCGGCCGCCGCGAGCCCGGCGGCGACGGAGATCATGTTCGGCTCCGCGATGCCGAGCTGGAAGAAGCGATCGGGAAAGGCCTTCCCGAAATCGATGGACTTCAGCGATTCCGTCGTGTCGGCGCCGACGACGACCACGTTGGGGTTCCGCCGCCCGAGGTCCACCAGGGCTCGGCCGAAGTACGAACGCTGGCTCTCCATCTTCCAAGGTCCCGCGGTCACATCGATGCCTCCATTCCCTCGAGTTCCGCGAGGGCCAGCTTCAATTCGTCGTCGCTCGTCGCGGCGCCGTGGTACTTGATCTTGTTCTCCATGAAGGAGACGCCTTTGCCTTTGACGGTCCGCGCGATGATCACCGTCGGCCGGCCGCGGGTTCGGTGGGCCTCCTCGATCGCCGCGAGGATCTGGCGGAAGTCATGGCCGTCGATGTTCAGGACGTGCCAGTTGAACGCCTCCCACTTGTTCCGCAGCGGCTCGAGCGGCATGATGTCCTCCGTCCGGCCCTCCTGCTGGATCCCGTTCCGGTCGATGAAGGCGGTGAGGTTGTCGAGGCCATACTTCGAGGCGGCCATCGCGGCCTCCCACGTCTGGCCCACGTCCTGCTCGCCGTCGCCGAGCACGCAATACGTCCGCCAGGCCTTGTGATCCATCCTTGCCGCGAGGGCCAGGCCGACGGAGAAGGAGAGGCCCTGACCTTCCGCCCCCGCGGCGTTCTCCACGCCCGGCGTCGTCCCGAACTCCGGATGGCCCTGCAAGCGGCTGTTGAGCTTCCGGAACGTCATGAGCTCCTCGACCGGGAAGAAGCCGCGCTCCGCGAGGGCGGCGTACCACACCGGGCACGCGTGGCCCTTGCTCAGGACGAATCGATCGCGATCGGGCCACGTGGGATTCTTCGGGTCGACGCGGAGGACATGAAAATACAAGGCCGTCACGATGTCGCAAGCGCTCATCGAGCCCCCGGGATGGCCGCTCTGCACGTTGTGCGTCATGCGGACGATGTGCTTTCGAAGGGTCACGGCCTTCCGCTTCAGCGCCGCGATGAGTTCCTCCGTAACCTCGACCACGGACCGCCTCGCCCCCGCTCCCTTCCGGGACGGTCCCGACAGGACGCGCGGGGTTTAAGGACTTCGCTGGCGGCGCTTGCTTCTCAAAACTCGACGAGTGCTCATCAACAGGATGCCCGCGACGATGAGGGCGGCGACGAAGACTCCACCCCAGGCGAAAAGCACGGAGGCGAAAGTTCCGATGAAAGTAATCCACAGGAAGAGGATAAGGAATACAGGCTCCCACTGCCAGCGATTGAATCGCCACCGAGAGGCGTGCGCATGTCCGGCCTCGGAGGACACGGCCCCCCGAGGCGAACGAACGGATAATCATTGTCGATTTCAGGAACGATCTCCGCGCCGTATCGGCTCGCAACCCGCACAAGCGAGGCCGGCGCGAGACGTTTCATGACCGTCTAATAACGGCCAAATATCCGACCGGAAGATGCGGCCGCTGGCGACTCGGAGAATAGGGATGCACCGAACAACCCTTGCGGCGATCGTCGTGTGTATTGTCGGCGCCTCGGCCTTCGTCGCTTTGGCCGTGGGCCCGACGACCCTGATGAACCTGGCGAATCCGAATCGGCCCGGCGGAACCGAGGCCGGGACCGGGCCCAGGCCCAACTCCTTCGACGCTCCGACCTGGCATACGGGCGACACTTGGACGTACGATGCGAACGCCTCGGCCGGCGGCGTCCGGGCCGACGGCCCCTCGGCGACCGGGAGCGTGACCCGCACGGTCGTCTCCGCGGATGCGTCCCAGTACAACCTGAGCCTGAGCGGGACGTTGCACATCCGGTGGATGGTCGACCCCACGCCGATGGCGAGTGGGAGCGACGCCTACGCCGCCTCAATGGCCGCCGGCATGCTCCAAGAGGCTTCCCTGAGCGGATACACTTCGTTCCGCGCCTCCGACTTGGCAATCATCAAGGAGGTCCGGACGCTCGAAGTCCACGGCTCCGCGGCGACGACCGCGGGGACGTACAACGCCTCGTACGTCGCCACGATCATGACGGACTTCGATCCCGCCCTCGATGTGTGGTCGTTCCCCCTCCAGGCGAATGAGACATGGAATGTCACCGGCAACGCCACGGTCCACGGCTGGATCAAGTGGGATCTCAGCGGTCCGAACGCGACCTACGGCGCCGGGGTGAACTTCTCCTACACCGTCCCGGTCCGCCTCTTCATGATTAGCGGCGCCACGGAGGACGTCTCGACTCCCGCGGGCACCTTCCCCGCGATCCCGGTCAGCATGGGCCGGCCTGAAATCCTGTCCGGTCGCCCGGGGATCGTGTCGGCTCCATCGGATCCGGCGATCGGCTTCGATCACGAGATGCCGGTGGAACCGCTGCATTCGGCCCAGACCTGGTACAGCGGCACGGTGAAGAACGTCGTGAAGTTCCACCTCTTCACCGCGGGCATGCGCCTCAACCTCGTCCTGAGCTCATACCACATCGCCTGAGTTCGGCGCGGCCGATCGCGTCGCCTTCCCCCGGTCCGCAAAGGAATCCTTATTCGTCGCGGTCCATTTCGCCGATCCGATGGCCATCAAGATCGCCCCCTCGATTCTCTCCGCGCGATTCGACCGCCTCGGGGAGCAGGTCCAGGAGGCCGTGGGTGCGGGGGCCGACATGCTCCACATCGACATCATGGACGGACACTTTGTCCCGAACCTCACGATGGGACCCGCGATCGTGTCGGCCATCCGTCCGCTCACGAAGATCCCCCTCGACGCCCACCTCATGGTGACGCACCCGCAGGATTTCGTCAAGCCCTTCGCCGACGCCGGGGTGGACGATCTCACGGTCCACGTCGAGAGCGACCATGAGATGAAGAAGACGCTGCGGGCCATCCGCGACGCCGGCGTCCGTCCGGGCGTCGTCCTCAATCCCGCGACTCCGTTGGAGCGCGCAATCCCGTATCTCGGGGAGGTCGACCTGTTGCTCGTGATGACCGTGCATCCCGGATTCGCGGGCCAGGCCTTCCGAGCCGATGTGGTCCCGAAGATCCAGGCCGCTCGAGAGCACATCGACCGCGAGCGGCTCTCCGTCGAGCTCCAGGTCGATGGCGGGATCAAGCTCGAAACGGCACCGGTCGTGGCGAGGGCCGGCGCGGACATCCTCGTCTCGGGATCCGGGATCTTCCCCGACCATGTCGCGGCGAATCTCAAGAAGCTCCGCGAGGTCGCGGAACGGGCCGCGCGGGATCGACCGTGAGCGGGACTCGCGGGAGGGCTTCGCCCGGGATGATCTGCGGCGCAAACCTTTAGGCCCTGCAGGCTTTCGAGACGATTGCATGGTCCGTCTCGGCCCGATCATCGGCATCGTCCTGCCCCTCGTCCTCCTAGCCGTGAACGTCGGGCTCGGATACGGCGGGATCCTCGTCACGGTCTTGCTCTTCGTCTGGCTCGGGACCGGGATCCTATTGCTGCCGACCCCGGACGAAGAAGTCTAGCCCTTCTCGTAGAGGGAGTCGCCGGAGACGGATAGCTCGACCCACTCGTCGATCGACCGGACGTCCTCCATGAGCACATTGACCATCTCGCCTTGCTCATCCTCGACGATGAACGAATCGAGCACGTCATCCGCTTCGTTCGTGTCCCGCACGATCCCGACGAACTCGCCGTCGGAATCGACGACGTTCAGGCCGGTGAAAATCTGGGCCACGGGGCCGGAGAGGGTGATGTTGTCGACGACCCCGCGGACGTAGCGCCGACCGAGGCGCATGCGACCGGCGGTCCCTTCGCCGAGCACGAGGACGTTCGGCTCTTCCCCGGATACGTAGCCGACCTCCACGCCGTCCGGGTCGGCGACGGTCATGCCGACGAGCGAACGACCCCGCCGCACCGCCAACGAGCACACGCCCCGAGGATCCCGCGAAGGCGATCCGAACGGGCGCTCGGAAGGCGAGGCGCGTACTGAAGCTTTTCGGACAATCGCGCGGACGCGGTCCGAGCCATATAGTTATCAGGCAGGATACCGAAGACGCGTGATTTATACCCGCTGACCCGACATTCGAAGGAGTCGTCTCCCTCCATGTCGGAGGGGCATCCCATCGGTGAGCCATGGCCCGCTGCCCTCTCTGCGAATCCGACGTCCCGGACGGCCGGACGGACTGCGATGCGTGCGGGCAGCCTTTTGATCAGCCGCCGACGGTTCAAGCGGGCGCCGGCGAGGTGAAGACGGCCGTCGCGGCGGCCAAGAAGGACATCGGCAGGGCCGGCCAGGATCCGGCCGATGTCGCCTTCCCCCAACGCCTATTGGACCGCGCCGAGCAGGAAGTGGCCGCGGGACACCTCGGACCGGCCCTCGATCTGGCCCGCGCGGCCCGACGGGCGACCGGGATCATCCGGCGGGAAGCGCGGGTGGCGGACGCCCTCGCCCGAGCGGACGCGGTCATCGCGGAGGCGACGACGGCCGGCATCGACACCGAGACGTTCCGGCGGAACGTCGAACAGGCCAGGGCCATTGCATCTCGCGGGGACCATGCGTCCGCGGAACGTCTCCTGAAACGGGTCTCCCTCCGGAGCCTCGACGAACGCCGGGAGAACGCCCTCCACACGAGTCTCGAAAAGGCCGAGGCCCGCATCCGGTACTCGAAGGAACGGGGCGGGACCGTCGGCGACGCCGAGGCCTTCCTCCAGGAGGCCCGCAAGGCCCTCGCGGTCCGCGAGTACGGGAAGATTCGGACGCTCACCTCGAAGGCGGTGGAGACCGCGGAATCGCAGCGGAGGCGGGCCCGGATGGAAGGGTTCCTCGACCGCGCCTCGTCCGAGGTGGACCTGGCCCGGAACGAGGGGATCGACATCGGGGAGGCCCGCAAGCTCCTCACCCAGGCCCGCGACGCCGTCCGCCGCGGCGTCTTCGGGGACATCCCCCTCCTCGCCCAGCGGGCGCGGAACAGCCTGCGCGAGGGTCGGGTGGTCGCGGCCGCGGAGGCCGCCCTCCGGGAAGTCCGACGGGAGGCGAGTCGGGAGAAGCGGAAAGGGGCCGACGTGACTCGGGCCGAGGTCCTCTTGGACCAGGCCGAGGTCGCGATGGCGACGAAGGATTTCGGGAAGGTCAAGGGCCTCGCCACGGACGCCCACGATGCCGTCCGCGAGGCGACCCTCATCAAGACGGTCCGCGATGCGTTCGCCAGCCTCCAGATGGATCGGGACGACCTGAAGAACCTCGGCGCCGACATCGCCGGGTTCGAGCAGACGCTCGTTCAGTTGGGAGCTGCGATCGAGGGCCAGGATGTCGGCGCGGCTCGCCGCCTGGTCGCGGAGGCGCGGCACACCGCGGAAACCGCGCGGGACGCCCACTTCCGGGCGGTCATGGAGAATTCGTTGCAAATCGTCCTGGCGAACGCCGCGAGGGGACTCGACCCCCAGGTCGCTCGCCAGCTCCTCCGAGAGGTCGACGACGCGATCCACAATGGCAAGCCGATCGACATGCAGGCGCTGATCGACCGGCGGATGGCGGACCAGGACACGGAGACGCAGGAACGATTGAACGTCCGGGTCCTCCAGGCGCGGGACGACATTGTCGCCTTGCGCCAATCCGGTCAAAACGACACGGTCGGTCTCGAAGGGAAGCTCGCCGATGCCGCGATGGCGGTGGAGGCCCGCCGGTTGGTGCAGGCCGACGCGCTCCTCGACAGCGTCGAGCACGACGTCTCCGCGACGAGGGAATCGCTCCGCAGCACCGCGGCGGAGATCCTCGGCCAGGCCCGCGGCGAAGTCGCTCGTGCGAAGGCCGATGGAATCGCGGTCGAGGCGGCGGAGCAGATGCTCACGGACGCCGAGACGTCCTATTCCGAGGCCCGGTACGGAGACACGATCTACGCCGGAAAGGCGTGCATCTCCGAGGTCGAGGAACTCGCGAGCGCGAGCCTCGAGGCCAAGCGACAATCCGATGCGGAGGTCACCCGGGTTCGGGTGGAGCGGTCGGACGGGATTCATCGACGGATGGAGGCCGTGCGCGCCCAGATCGCAGACCTGCTCACCCAGAACATCGACCTCGGCCGGGCGACCGACGCCCTCACCTCGGCCGAACAAGCCGTCGGACGCGGCTCCCTGGAAGAGGCGGAGCATCTCCTCGCTTCGGCGGAGGGTCTCGTCGAAGGCGTCCGGGTCACGTTGAACGGACAGGCGCGAGACGCCTTGCAGCGAACGCGGACGGCGATCGCGAACGCGCAGAGCGAAGGCATCGACATCGGTGAGTTCTCCTCGAAACTCTCGAAGGCGGAGGCGGACTTCCAGGCGGGTCGCCCCGGGTCCGTCCTCGATGCCGTCGGCCTCGTCAACCATACTCTCTCCGAGCGGCGACGGAACCGGCAGCTCGAGGAGCAACGGATCGCGCTCGAGAAGGCCCGCACGGCGGCGACGAGGTTCATCACGGTCAAGAAGCTCATCGAGAGCCTCCGAAAGGCGGACATCGACATCGCGGGAGCGGAGGAAAGCCTCCGCGCGGCGGAGCTGGCAATGGAGAAGCGCCAGTTCGACGACGTCGACGCGATCCTCGCGAACCTCGACTCGACGGCGAAGGAACTCCTCGGGGAGCTTGTCGCCGCCGCGAAGAATCTCATCACCCGCGCGGAGCGCCGGATCAAAGACGCCCGGGAGAAGGGCCTCCGGGTCGACGAGCCCGTCACGCTTCTAGACACCGCCGAGGGCCACTTCGAACGGGCAGAGTACGCGGACGCCGTCGAGCATGCCCGAGCCGCCGAACAGAAGGTCATCTACGCCCTCAAGGTCTTCTCCGAGCAAGCGAAGGAATCGCGACGGAAGGCGCAGGAGACCGCGCGCGCCCGGATCGCGGCGATCCGAAAGACGATCACGGACCTGTCGCGAGCCGACATCTCGATCCTCGGGGCGGAGCAAGCCCTGTCGCAGGCGGACGCCGCGTTCGAGTCCGGCCGTTTCGAGGAGGTCCCCGCGGTGCTCGCGGAGACGGAGGAAATGGCCCTGGCGCTGACCCAGGGTCTCGAGTCGGCAGCGACCGACCTGGTGAAGTCGGTCGCGCGCGTGATGGAAGAGACGCGATCCTCGGGGACCGATCCCGGCCGCGCCGACATGGTCCTGCTCAACGCGCGCGAGGCGATCAAGGACCACCGGTACGTCGAGGCGATCGAGTACAAGAAGGTCATCGAAGACATCCTCCGGGACGCCCGGCGCCAGAAGGACTCGCGGCGGGTTCGTGACAGCCTGTCGGAGCTACGGGCGAAGCTGGAGGCCCACGCGAAACTCGGCGCGGACGTCCGGATGGCCTCGGAGCTCCTCGCTCGCGCCGAGGCGCTCGTCAATGCCGGCGAGTTCTCCGATGTCGACGGATACGCGAAGCGGGTCTCCGACGAGATCGACATCGCCCGCAGGAACCACCTCACCTCCATCGTGCACACCTTCGACCCGATCATCGAGGACGGGCTTTCCATGGGAGTCCCGCGAGGGGAGCTCGAGGAATTCCGGACCCACGCGCAAGAAGCCGCGGACGCCGACGACCTGGAGGAAGTCTACCGCCTGAAGGGCGACCTGCAAGAACGGCTCCTCGAGGCGAAGCGCAAACAAATCGTGAAGCGCTCCATGGACGAGGTCCAGACGCTCGATGAGATCGTCACGCAGACGGAGCGCCTCGACATCCCGGTCGAATCGGCGCGGACCCGGCTCGACGATGCCCGCAAGGCGATCGTGGCCGGCGACGTGGACGGTTTCCAGCGAGGACTCGCCGACGCGCGCGCGGCCCTCGAGGAATCGCGGACGAAGCATTTCATCGACAAGTACGAATCGCGCGTCCACTCCGTGTCGACGATGATCGCGAACGCGAAGAAGCTCGGGGCCGAGCTCGGGGACGCCGAGAACTCCCTGAACAAAGCGGAGGCGGCGCTCCGGACCAGCGACATGGCGATGGCGGACATCCTGATCAAGCAGGCGGAAGTCTCCATCGGGATGCAGATCCAGAATTTCATCAAGAACCGGTATCCCAACCTCTCCCTGCGGCTCCCGAGTTCCGGGCTCCAGGCAGGCGAATGGAATCAGTACGCCTTCGAGATCGAGAACCGCGGCAAGCTGCCCGCGAGGAACGTGCAGGTCGAGCTCCAGGGGGACGTGGAGACGAAGGGCGTGCTCCCGATCCCCGAGATCGGGGTTGGCGAGGTCGTGCCGGTGCGGATGGGCGTGAAGCCGAAGTCCGCGGGGGCCATCCCCATGTCGGTCGGCGTCTCGTACCAGCGCCTCTTCGATGAGAACCGGTACGAGGTGCAGGAGAGGAAGCAGATCAAGGTCGAACCCGAGGCCACCTACCTGGTGGAGGACGTCTTCCTCATCCACTCCGATGGCCGATTGATCGCGCACCACAGCCGCAAGTTCCGGGAGGAAATCGACGAGGACATCTTCTCCGGCATGCTCACGGTCGTCCAGGACTTCGTGAAGGACTCGTTCAAAGCGCGCACGAAGACCGGGATGAAGCGGCTCGACTTCGGCGACTCGAAGATCCTCATCGAGCGGTCGCCGCACACGTTCCTCGCCGCGGTCGTCGTCGGCCAGGAGCCCAAGCTGCTGCCACTCTACATGCTCCAAGTCCTGAAGGAAGTCGAGGACCGATACGGGAACGTCCTCGAGAAGTGGACCGGCTTGGTCCACCAGCTCGAGGGGATCGACGACGCGATCAAGAAGCTCGTCCTCGTCGCGAAGGACCCGTCCGCCGAAATGGGGCCTCTCGCGGAAAGCCCCATCACCCTAACGGCGAGGGTCATCGAGGCGCTGGGGACCAACGAGGCGCTCGAGGCCAACGAGCTCATGGCGAAGGCCCAGTCCACGTTGGAGACGGACATCCAGCTCGCGTGGCAATTCATCGAGAAGGCGAGGGGACAGGCGGTCCAGGTCCAAGGGCAGCTCAAGGACCGGATGGGGGACATCCTCAAGGCGGCCCGCGACACCGTCGCCGAGATGAAGGAGATCGGCGCGGACACGAGCCAAGCGGAACTGCTGCTGCGCGAATCGGAAGAGGCGTTCCACGAAGGCAAGTACGAACGCGTGCGGGAAATCCAGCTCGGCCTGCACGAATCCCTCGAACGCCAGAAGGGCGAGATCGCCGGCAAGAAGGTCGAAGTCGAGCTCGCCTCCCTGATCAACGACATCCAGATCGCGAAGAGCCAGGGCCTCGATCCGCGCGAGGCCGAATCGTACCTGACGAAGATCGAAGGGGCGATCCAGAAGAAGAACCACCGCCAGATCGAGGATTACCTGCGGCGGGCGAAGGAGTCCCTCGCGCGCCAGCGTCGGCGGACGGTCCTGGAGAAGTCCCGCGAAAACATCGCGCGCCTCCATGCGATGCTCGCCCAGGCGAAGGCGATCCACGCCGACTTCGGCGACATTGAAGAGCTCGTGGCCAAGGCCGACCAGGCGTTCCAGCAGGAAGACCTGCGATCCCTCGAGGCGCTCATCGAGCGGGCGGATGCGACGGCGAAGGCGCGCGTCGAACAGATCCTGAAGGACCGCAACCCGCGCCTCTTCCTGGAGACCTCGAACGCGGGACTCCAGGCGAACCACTGGACCCGGATCGACCTGCAGATCACGAACAAGGGGAACTGGCCGGCGGAGCGCGTCACCCCGATCGTCAGCGGCCCCGTCGACGTGGCGGGGCTGAAGGTCATCGATCGGCTCGAGCCGAACGAGAAGGCGTCGATCGAATTCGGCCTGCGGCCCAAGGAAGTCGGCACGATGGACCTCGACTTCGAGGTCCATTACGCGCGACCCCTGGACGCCGGGAAGCACCAGACGACGGACACCGCGGTCGTCCGCGTCGAGGTCGAAGGCGCCTACCCGATCGAGGACGCGTTCCTGTTCCATTCCACGGGCGCCCTCATCGTCCACGAGGGCCGCGGCTTCCTGCCGACGGAGGAATCGGCGAAGGCCGCGAACCTCGAGAGTCAGGTGAAGGCCTTCGTGAACAAGGCGTTCCCCGACGGAGGCAAGGCCATCCAGCGCACGAAGGTCGACGGCGGCCTCGCGGTCGCGACCCGGGGGCCGCACGCCTACGTCGCGGTCGTCGTGCAAGGGAAGGAGCCTGCGATCCTCCCGCTCTATGCGATCCAGACCCTCAAGGAGATCCACGATGCCTTCGGCGTGCGCCTCGAAGCGTGGACCGGCGATCCCGCGGAACTCCCCGGGATCCGGACCCTCCTGCGGAAGCTGGCCTTCGCCACGGACCGCGACGGCGTCTCCCTCGGACCCCTCGAGGATTCACCGGTCAGCAAGATCCCGGCCCTCATCGAACGGGGCCTCCTCGAGGGCGACGGCCAGGAGGACTTCCTCCAATGGGCGCGGACGACGATCGAGCAACATGGATACGACGGAGGACTGGCGGTGCTGAAGCGCATTACCGACGCGACCGTGGGGCCGACGGAGGAGATTTCCCATCAGATCCAGCAAGCGATCATGGCGTCGAAAGAGGCCGGGACGCTCCAGATCACGGACGACCAGGTCAACTCCTACGTCGATTTCCTCCGGAAGTCCTTGGAAGCCGCGTTCGCGGCGAAGCGGCGGGCGGGCATCGAGCGATATTGGCCCGTCGCCCGGATCGCCGTGAAGACGGCGGACCAGCCCGGCTATGACGCGGTCGGCGCCTTCCGCAAGGTCATCGTGGGACAGAGCGGGGCGAAGGAGCTCGATATCGTCGGGCCGGACGACATGTGGCGCGGGATGAAGATCGACGTCCAGGTCCACATGAACTCCGTCGGGGCCGCGTACAAGCTCTGGGCCAAGAAGATCGAAATCCTCCTCCGCTCCCAAGATGCGTGGAAGATCAAGGCGGGCCTCGACCGCGGCGAATACTCGGTCGGGATCGAAGGACAGAAGGTGCGCATCGATCCGTCGATGGTGTCCTTCGTCGAGTCCATCCCCGAGTACGTCGTGGAGGAACCGTTCGATGGCGGCGTCGTGTACCTCGACACGCGGATGTCGAAGGAGCTCGTGGCCGAAGGGTACGCGCGGGAGATCGTCGAGCTCGTCCGCGAGGCGCGACAGGACATGAAGATCGCCCAGGACCGGGTCGTCGAGATCGAGCTCGTGGCCGGCAAGGACCTCCGGGCGAAGCTGCAACCCTGGAAAGACATGATCCTGCGAGATTCGAACGCCCTCGACGTGCAGTTCGTCACGGAGCCCGCCGCCGATGCGTACGTCATCGAGGCGGGACTCGGCGAGGAGACGTTCCTCCTCGGCGTGCGCGCCGCCGAGATGTAACCGCGGTTCGCGGCAAGCCGCAAAGCGAGGCCCTACGTCCTCCGCTGCCTGCGACGAAGGATCGCCAGCGCAACCGCAGCAGACGCCGCGATCACCAGGACGCCCAAGACCATCAGGACCGTCGGGTCGGGCGACGACGAAGCCGGTTGGATCGTCGGGCTCGGACTCCGCACGGTGACCATCGGCAGGACCTTTTCGGCGGACGCTCCATACGCATCCGTAACGGTAACTTTAGGCGTGTACGTTCCGGCCTCGGAGTACGCGTGGCTCGCCGTCGCTCCTTCCCCAGTCGCCCCGTCGCCGAATTCCCAATGGTACGTGTACGGGCCGCCCGCCCCGCCGGACGCGATCGCCGCGAAGGAAATCGTATCGCCTTCGACGGCCGATGTCGTCGCGAGCGTGGCCATCGCGGTCACCTCGGAAATCGTCACCGTCAATCCGATTGTGTATCGGGGGCTCCCTGCAGCCGGATCTTGGACGGTCACAATCGCGGTGTAGCGTCCGGGAGACGGGTAGGCGTGCGTGACCTTCGGTCCCGAGGCCGAGGATTCATCCCCGAATGCCCAATCGAACGTGAAGGTCCCCGACCCTCCCGTCGCGGTCGCGGTAAAGGTGAGGTCCGTTCCAGGGCTCGCGTTCGGACGATCCACAGACGCCGCCACCGTAGGGACGGAGTAGATCTCCACGACGACGGAGACCGTCGCATGGTCTCCGCCGGCATCCGTGACGGTGCACGTGGCCGTCTTCGTCCCCGACGATCCGTAGGCGTGGACAACCGCCGCTCCTCCGGCGCCCGTCTCATCGCCAAAGTCCCAGGCGAACTCGTACGGCGGTGTGCCGTCCCCCGCGGTGCAGCCGAACGACACGGCAGTGCCAACCTGGGCCCCGTTCGAACCCGCGAATGCATGGACCACGAGAGGTGCTGGGGGCGGAGCCGGGCTCGAGATCGTGACGCTTACGGTATTCGCGGCGACGCCCCCCGCCGAATCTCGCGTCGTGACGATGGCGGTGTACTGACCAGGATCCGTATAGGCGTGGGTCACGCTGGCGCCATCGCCCAAGTTGCGGTCGCCGAACTCCCAGGCATACGTGAAGCCGCCGGTGCCGCCCTCCGCCGTGGCCGTGAAGGTGAGGGAATCCCCCGGCTCGGCGGTCGAGC
>WNFW01002560.1_pt1 | contig 20999 bp, 18 predicted proteins | sample 5400131 | NCBI WGS metagenome assembly WNFW01 (sample SAMN13153362, study PRJNA577476) | soil metagenome | isolation source: 20 cm soil or saprolite under grassland replicate 1 | place: USA:California | collected 2016-06-15 | reverse complement strand
AGGCGCGGGTCTTGCCCGAGGCGCGCGCCATCGCCGAGCAGCTCGCGCGCGGTCCCGCCGCAGCGCTGGGCGTGACGAAACAGGCGCTCGAGGCTGAGGCGTCACTCGACTTCGAGGCCGCGCTCGCGTACGAGGCCGAGGTTCAGGCCCAGCTGATGCAGGGGCCGAACTTCCGCGAGGCGCACGAGGCGTTCCGCGCCAAACGCGATCCCAAGTTCACGTAATGGTCGACACCGCGCCCATCCGCGCATTTCTCGACGACCAGCACATCGCGCTCGCCGGGCGCGTGAGCGAGTTCGCGACGGGCGTGCTTGCGCCGCTGGCCGAGCCGCCCGACGACGCGGCCGCCCGCCACCAGGCGCGCGACCTGCTCGGCAAACTGGGGGCCGCCGGTTGGTTCGCGCCGATCCGCACTCAGGATTGGCGCGCCTGCTGCATCATCCGCGAGGCACTCGGCGCGGCATCACCGCTCGCCGATGCCGTCTTTGCCTTGCAGACGCTCGGCACCGTTCCGATGCTGCTCTCCGGCAACGACGCGATGCGCAAACGCTGGCTCGAGCCGGCGATTCAGGGCCGCGCGATGGCGTCGTTCGCCATGACCGAGCCCGACGCCGGCTCCGACGTCGCGTCCCTCGGCGCCACCGCCACGCCCGATGGCGACGGGTACCTCCTTTCCGGCACCAAGACTTTCATCTCCAACGCGGGGATCGCCGACTTTTATACCGTGTTCGCGACCACCGATCGAGCCAAGCGCGACAAGGGGATCGGCTGCTTCGTCGTCGCCGCAGACACGCCCGGCATACGACTGGTGCGGTCGCTGCGTCTGTCGGCGCCGCACCCGCTCGGCGAGATCGCGTTTGAGAAGGTGCGTCTCGCCGGTGACTGCCGGCTCGACGTTGCAACCGGCGGCGAGGGCGAGGGGGGGGGAGGGGGCTTCAAGCTCGGTCTCGCGACGCTCGACCGCGTGCGCGCCACCGTCGGCGCGGCGGCCTGCGGGATGGCGGCGCGCGCGCTGGCAGAGGCGCTCGCGCACGCGAAAACGCGGCGCCAGTTCGGAAAACCGCTGGCCGATTTCCAGCTGATTCAGCAGAAACTGGCCCGGATGGCGACCGATCTCACCGCCGCACGGCTGCTCGTCTATCGCGCCGCCTGGGAGAAAGACCGTGGGGCGCCGCGGGTCACGCTGGAAGCGGCGATGGCGAAGGCGTTCGCCACGGAAGCGGCGCAGCGGATCGTCGATGATGCGGTGCAGATCCTGGGCGGACGCGGTGTGCTGGCGGATCATCCGGTGGATCGCCTGTACCGCTCCGTGCGGGCATTGCGTATCTACGAGGGCACGACGGAAATCCAACAGCTCATCATCGCCGGACAGCTCATCAAATGAACATCGTCGCGATCGGGGGCGGGCCGGCGGCACTGTACTTCGGGATCCTGATGAAGAAGGCGGACCCCGCCCACGCCATCACGATCATCGAGCGCAACCAGCTGGACGACACGTTCGGCTTCGGCGTCGTCTTCTCCGATGCTACCCAGAACAATCTGGCCGCCGCGGACCCCGAGACGTACGACGCGATGGCCAGCCAATTCGCGCACTGGGACAACATCGACGTGCACTATCGCGACCAGGTGATCACGTCGAGCGGGCACGGGTTCAGCGGCCTGTCGCGCCGCGCCTTGCTCGCCGTGCTGGGACGGCGCTGCAAGGAGTTGGGCGTCTGCGTGGAGGTTGGCACGGAAGTCGACGATCCGGTGGCGTACCGCGGGGCCGACCTGCTGCTCGGCGCCGACGGCTTCAACAGCGTCGTGCGCAAACGCTACGCCGCATTGTTTCAGCCGACGATGGACGAGCGCCCCAACCGTTTCGTCTGGTTGGGCACGACCCGGCCCTTCCCCGCCTTCACGTTCTACTTCAAGCATGACAAACACGGCTTATGGCGCGTGCATGCGTATCAATATGAACAGGGACACTCCACCTTTATCGTCGAGGCCACGGAAGCGACGTGGCGCAGCGCCCGCCTCGACCGGGCGAGTGAGGACGACACCGTCGCATTCTGCGAGCGGCTCTTTTCCGAAGAGCTGCGCGGTCACCGCCTCCTCAAGAATCGCTCGCTGTGGCGGCACTTTATCACCGTGAGAAACGCCGCCTGGTCGCATGAGAACGTCGTCCTCGTGGGCGATGCGGCGCACACCGCGCATTTCTCGGTGGGTTCGGGCACGAAGCTCGCCATCGAGGATGCGATCGCCTTGGCAGCAGCCTTGCAGCGCGAGCCCGATGTGCCGGCGGCGCTCGCCGCGTATGAAGCCGAGCGGCGTCCGGCCGTCGAGAGCCTGCAGCGCGCCGCGCAGGTGAGCCTGCAATGGTTCGAGGATACCGAGCGGTACATGGATCTCGAACCGCTGCAGTTCGCGTTCAATCTGCTGACCCGCAGTCTCCGGATTACTCACGACAATCTCAAGGTGCGCGATCCCAAGTTCGTGGCATCGGTCGATCGCTGGTTCGCGGCAGGGGCGGAGAATCAGTCCGGCATCACCCTTCCCCCGTCCCCCGTGCCCCCTCCCATGTTCACACCGTTCAAGCTGCGCGATCTGGTGTTGGTCAATCGCGTTGTCGTCTCGCCGATGTGCCAGTACTGCGCCGAAGACGGCATGCCGAACGAGTGGCACCTGGTGCACCTCGGCAGCCGCGCGGTCGGGGGTGCGGGCCTCGTGTTCAGTGAAATGACGGACGTGTCGCGCGAAGGGCGGATTTCGCCGGGTTGCACGGGGATGTACAAACCCGAGCACGTCGCGGCATGGCAGCGCATCGTCGATTTCGTGCACATGAACAGCGATGCGAAGATCGCGATGCAGCTGGGCCACGCCGGCCGCAAGGCGTCGACGCAGCGCATGTGGGAAGGCATGGATGAGCCGCTGCCCGACGGCAACTGGCCCATCATCTCCGCTTCGCCCCTTCCTTATTATCCGCACAGCCAGGTCCCCAAGGAGATGTCGCGGGCGGACATGGACGAGGTGAAAGACGACTTCGTGCGCGCGGCGAAGATGTCGCATGAAGCGGGGTTCGATCTGCTCGAATTGCACTTCGCGCACGGCTACCTGCTCGCGAGCTTCATCTCGCCGCTCACAAACACGCGCACGGACGCGTACGGTGGCTCGCTCAAGAATCGCATGCGCTTCCCGCTCGAGGTGTTCGACGCCGTGCGCTCCGTGTGGCCCCATCGCAAGCCGATGTCGGTACGGATTTCGGCCGTCGACTGGGCGCCGGGCGGGATGCAGCCGGCCGATGCGGTCGAGGTCGCGCGGCTGCTCAAGGCGCATGAGTGCGACATCACCGACGTCTCCGCCGGGCAGACCGTGGCCGATGCGAAGCCGCAGTACGGCCGCCAATTTCAGACGCCGTTCGCCGACCGGATTCGCCATGAAGTGGGGATCGCCACGATGGCGGTGGGCAACATCTCGTCGTATCAGGATGTGAACACGATCCTCGCGGCGGGTCGCGCCGATCTGTGTGTGCTCGCGCGCGCGCATCTGTGGGATCCGTACTGGACCCGCCATGCCGCCTACGAGCAGGGCTATGCGCTCGCCTGGCCAGATCCTTACGCGACCTTGAACAAGTACCGCCCGCGACTAATCTGACGGAGCACGGAGCGGTGAGCACGGAGCAAACTGCTCCCTGCTCCGTGCTCCGTGCTCCCTAGAGGGATCATGACCGTCACCTATTCTAGTTACCTGAAGCTCGATCAGCTCCTGTCTCTTCAGCAGCCCCGGCCCGGCGAGCTGGAGCACGACGAGACGCTGTTCGTCATCATCCACCAGGTGTACGAGCTGTGGTTCAAGGAAGTGCTGCACGAGCTCGACTACCTCCAGCAGCTGCTGCGCGCCAACGATACTCCGCTCGCAGCTGCCACTCTGAAGCGAATCCTGACGATCCTCAAGACGCTGGTTGCGCAGATCGATGTACTCGAGACGATCACGCCGCTCAACTTCCTCGCCTTCCGCGACCGGCTCGAATCGGGGAGCGGATTCCAGTCCTCGCAGTTTCGGGAGATCGAGTTCATTCTCGGCAAGAAGGGCCGCGGGTCGTTCGAACGATATGCGGAAGGAAGCGTGAGCAGAGATAGAGTTCAGGTTCGATTCAATCAACCCACGTTGTGGGACGCGTTCCTTCATTATCTCGCAGCAAACGAGTACCGAATACCGAAAACCTTGCTTGAGAGAGACTGCAGCCAGGTGTGCGAACCATCGCCCGAGGTCCAACGGATTCTTGTTGAGATATACAAGAAGAACCCCACCGTCGCGCAGATCGCCGAGCGGCTCGTGGATCTCGATGAGGGGTTCATGGAGTGGCGGTACCGGCACGTGAAGATGGTGCAGCGGACGATTGGGACGAAATCAGGAACGGGCGGTTCCGCCGGCGCTGAATATTTGTTGACCACTCTGAATCAGCCCGCATTTCCGGATCTGTGGGCGATTCGAGCCGAGTTGTGACGCCGGCGGAGGGCGGCGAAGGGCGGCGAGGGGCGGCGAGGGGCGGCAAAAGCGTGATCGATCCCGAGCAACTCGCGAAGCATTACACTCGCTTCCGGGTGACCGAAAGAATCCTGTTGACCGGTCACTCCCACCAGGCGTGGCCGGACGTCGCGTTCGAGGCTCAGCAGCAGGCATGGCTTGATGCGGCTGAGCATGTCGATGACGTGTGGGATCTCGCGTTCGCGAAAGCCAACGAGGTGCGTCGTGGTTTCGCGCGACTGCTGGACGATACGCCCGAGCGCATCGCGTTGGCGCAAAACACGCATGAACTCGTCGTGCGATTCCTCTCGGCGCTTCCCCTGCGGATCCGTCCCCAGCTGGTCACCACCGACGGCGAGTTTCACACCATTCGCCGGCAACTCGATCGATTAGCCGAAGAAGGCATCGAGGTCATCAAAGTGCCGGCGCTGCCGGCCGCGACGCTGGCTGAGCGGCTCGCGATTTCGGTCGACGATCGCACGGCGGCGGTGTTGGTCTCGTCGGTGCTCTACTCGAATGCGCACATCGTTCCCAATCTCAGAGCCGTCGTAGAGGCGTGTGAGCGCGTGGGCGCCGAGCTCCTCGTGGACGCCTATCACGCGCTCAACGTCGTGCCGTTCTCTCTTCTAGAGGAAGGGCTACAGCGCGCGTTCGTGGTGGGTGGCGGATACAAGTACTGCCAGCTTGGTCCTGGCAACGCGTTTCTCAGGTTCCCACAGGACACCGATCTGCGACCGGTCGTAACCGGTTGGTTCAGCGAGTTCACCGATCTGAGCCGGTCACCGGCAGTTGGACGCGTCGCGTATGGGCCGGGGCCCGCGCGGTTTGCGGGTGCGACCTACGACTTCACGAGTCACTATCGGGCCGCTGCCGTCTTCAAGTTCTTCGAGGAGCAGAAACTCACACCGCAGAAGCTGCGCGAGCTCAACCAACATCAGATCGAGATGCTGTCGGCCGGGTCGAGGAATGATGCCATTGGTGGATTTCTGGCGATCCCGACACCGCGCGCGGCGAAGACGCAAAAAGCCTTACGCAAGAAGAACATCTGGACCGACCACCGCGGCGATTCGCTGCGGCTGGGGCCGGCTCCCTATGTCACCGACGCCCAACTCGCTGCGGCCACCCAAGCGCTCGAGCGCCAAAAGTCATAAGAGCACGCCTTTTATGATCGCATATATTGTCGCCTAGACATTCCCCCAGACGAGGACGGCGACATGATTTTCGGCAAGTTCGTCACCGTGATAAAGGCGTTCTTCAACAGCATCGCGAACGCCCTGTGGGAGCGCGACCCCATCGCCATCATGCGGCTCGAATACGACCGCTCTGTCGAGCAGCTTCAGGAAGGCCGCAAAGGCCTGGAGCTGTATCGCGGGCTGGTCGAGCGCGTCGTGCGACAAACGACCATGGGTAAGTCCCAGGTCGACAAGTTGAAAGCCGAGGTGAAAGCCTACCTCAAGGCGGGCGATCGCGAGACCGCCGGCAAGTTCGCGCTGCAGCTGCAGAAGGCCGAGGCCGACCTCACGCAGAACCAGGAGCAGCTCAAGCTCCACGAAGAGGCGTACGAGAACAACCTCAAGAAAATCCAGTACGCCAACAAACAGCTCGCCGAAGTACGCGACAAGATCGAGCGCTACAACGCCGACCTCAAGATGAGCGCGGCCGAAGCCGAGATCGCGCGCATCGCCGGCGACTTGAACTTCGACGTCACGACCGACTTCGGGCAGGTCGAGCAGATCATCCAGCAGAAGATCGATACCAACCGCGGCAAGGTGCGCGTCGCCGCGGATCTCTCGTCCAAAGGTGTCGCCGACATCAAGGCGCGCGAGCGCGTCGAATCGCAGCTCGCCGAGGACGTGTTGCAACAGTACGAGGTGGAGCTCGGCCTGAAGTCGCCCGAGACGACGCCCGTAATCGAGGGCAATAAGAATCTCGGACCGGCCACCGACAAGAACTCCTGACGGAGCGCATAACCATGGCGAACGGAAGACCCAGGGGCGCATTCTACGTCGTCCTGCTGCTCGTCATCGCGGGCCTGGTGTACCTGGGCCTGCACCGCTACGGCGGCAAGCAAGGCGGGCTCGGATCCCTCATCAACCCCTCGGAGACGTCGCATACCGAGGCGAGCGACACGAGCACCGTCACGACGGCCAAAGAGTACACCTACGTCCCCGCGCAACGCCTGCCGCCCGTCCGCGGCATTTCGAACTACAAGGCGCTCACCAACCGCACCGTGCGCATGGCGCTCAACGTGTGGGCCGGGTGGGCGCCGGTGATCTACGCGAATGGCGGCTTCAAGGCCGGCAAAGTGTGGCACACGCCGGGCGGCCAGGACTTCAAGGTCGAGCTGGTGCTGATCGACGATCCCGTCGCGATGCGCGACGCCTACGCCGCCGGCAACCTCCACATCGGCTGGGCCACGCTCGACATGATCCCGCTGTTCGTGGAGCAGCTGCGCCGCGACTCGCGCACCATGCCGCGCGTGTTCCAGCAGATCGATTACTCCAACGGCGGTGACGGCATCGTCGCGCGCGAAGCCGTCCGCAACATCGGCGACCTGCGCGGCAAGACGATCGTGCTGGCGCAGAACTCGCCGTCGCACTACTTCCTGTTGAACTCCCTCATCGACGCCGGGCTGCAGCCGGGTGACGTGGAGCTGAAGTTCACGCAGGACGCGTTCCAGGCGGCGGCTGCGTTCAACGCCGACAAATCGATCGCCGCGGCCGTCAGCTGGTCGCCGGACATTTACAACCTCTCGAAAGTGCGCGGCAATCGGCTGCTCGTCTCGACGCAGACCGCGAACAAGCTGATCGCCGACGTCTGGTTTGCCCGCGCCGACTTCGCCAAGGACCATCCCGACATCATCGAGGGTCTGGTGCGCGGCATCTTCGACGCGATGGAGGCGTTGAAAGGGCAACCGGCCAAGCAGGAGGCGGCGCAGCTGATGGCGACGGGGTATTCGATTCCCGCGACCGACGCGCTTTCGATGCTCGGCGACGCCCACTCGACCAACTGGGCCGAGAACCGCGAGTTTTTCGTCAACGCGAACAATCCGGCGAACTTCGAGCGCACCTGGAACACGGCGTATTTCCTGTACCGGCGCGTCGGCATGGTGTCGAATCCGGTGCCGTTCGACCAGGTCATGGACTTTACGGTCATCAAGAAGCTGGGCGGCGAGCCGCGGTACGCGAACCAGCGCAACGAGTACCAAGTGCAGTTTGTGCCGACGACCGCGACCAGCGTGCAGGCCGAGAACACTGAAATCCTCACCAAGACGGTCGTGATTCACTTCTTCCCGAATTCGTGGGATCTGCACAAGAAGGTCATCAGCCAGGTCAACGGACAGGATCGCGAAACGGCGTACGACCCGAACGTCGATTTCGTGGTCGACGAGATCGGACGGCTCGCCGGCCAGTACGGCGCCGCGCGCATCGTGATCGAGGGACACACCGACGCCTCGATGAAAGGACAGATCGACCCCACGGCCGTGAAGGAGCTGTCGACCCAGCGCGCCAACGCCGTGAAAGAAGCGGTGCTGCGACGCTTCAAGACGCTGCAACCGAACCAGTTCCTGGCGAGCGGCATGGGGTGGGACCGGCCCGCCGACCCGACGGACCCGATGAACAACGCCAAGAACCGGCGCGTGGAAGTGAAGGTGTACCCGCTCGAGGCCACTCACTGAGAGCGCCGTTGTTCGCGCTGCGCGTCTACCCGCGTCCCCTCACCGCGCGGCTCCTGGGACTCGGCGCCATCGTGCTCGGCCTGTTGCTGTGGTGGGCGTTCACCTGGGGAGCAACGCCGGAGACGCGCTGGATCTCGCCCGTCGTGCTGCCGTCACCGGGCGAAGTGCTGCGCAGCCTGCCGAGCCTCTGGACCGAGCGTGCGTTGCTGGACAGCGTCGTGGCGACGCTACGACGGGTGCTCACCGGATTCACGCTGGCAATCGTCGTCGGCGTCCCGTTGGGCATCGTGGCGGGCTCCTATCGGGCGTTCGACGCCGCACTCGCGCCGATCGCGCTGTTCGGGCGCAACATCCCGATCGCGGCGCTGATCCCGCTCACGATTCTCTGGTTCGGCATCGAAGAGACCCAGAAGACGATGTTCATCTTCCTGGCGACGGTGCCGTTCGTGTTTTCGGGGACGGTGGACGCGGTGGTCAGCGTGCACGAGCGCTACGTCGAGTCGGCGCAAACACTGGGCGCGAACTCCCGCCAGGTCATCACGAAAGTGCTGATCGCCTCGGCCCTGCCGAACATCTACAACAATCTGCGCACCCTGTTTGGCCTGGCGTTCGGGTACATCATGCTGGCGGAGCTGATCAACGCGAAGTACGGGCTCGGCTATCTGCTCAGCACCAGCCAGCGCCGGGGCCTGACCGAGCACATCATCCTCATCCTGATGATCATCGGGCTGCTCGCATGGGCGATCGACCGGTTGCTGCTGTGGTTCCACGCGCAGCTATTCCCGTATCTGCAGCGGGCGGAGTAGCCGTGACCGCGCTATTACCCATCCGTCCCCCGATCGTCGAGTTCGAGGGCGTCTCCAAGACGTACGATGACGGCTTCACCGCGATCAAGAACGTCACATTCCGGGTCGAGGATTTGCCGGGCAAAGGCGAGTTCATCACGATTCTGGGGCCATCGGGCTGCGGGAAATCCACGATTTTGCGGCTGATCGCGGGGCTGCGGCCGCAGTTCCCCGCGACCACCGGCAGCGTCCTCGTGGCGAGCAAACCGGTCAGCGGACCGGGCGCGGATCGGGGGATGGTGTTTCAGGACTACACGGCGTTCGAGAACCGCACGGTCGAAGAAAACGTCAGCTTCGGACTCGAATGCCGCGGCGTCCCGAAACGCGCCCGTCGCGAACAAGCGCGCGAATGGATCAACAAGGTCGGCCTCGATCCCGTGCGCGACGCGCAGAAGTACCCGTCGCAACTATCGGGGGGAATGCGGCAGCGCGTCGCGATTGCGCGCACGCTGATTCTGCACCCCCGGATTATTCTCATGGACGAGCCGTTCGGCGCCCTCGATCCAACCACCCGGATGCGCATGCAGGATCTGCTTGTGACCCTGTGGCGGGATCTTCAGGCGACGGTGTTTTTCGTGACGCATTCGATCGAGGAAGCGGTGTACCTCGGCGACCGCACGTACGTCATTTCCTCCGCTCCCGGCACGATCCTGCACGAGGTGGCCGTGCCGCCTCCCGATCGTCCCGCCTCCCAGATGCAGAAAGAGCCGGAGTTTCTCAAGGTCGTGTTCGAGCTGCGAGACATGATCGAGCGGCTGCAGCCTTCGACCCGCGCGGGTGACTGATGGGGATCGCGCACTATTTGTGGCGCGCCTTCACCTCGCGCTGGAACCTCCTGATCGTGTTCGGCAGCAGCGCCGCCGCCATGCTCTCGCCGTGGCCGGACGTGCTGCTGCCCCTGATCGGGGCGGGCGAAGCGATATACCTCGGCGGCCTGGTCTCGCTGCCGCGGTTCCGTCAGGCGATCGACGCGCAGGATGCCGATCGCGCGCGCGGGTTGAGCCGCGCCAACGCGCCGAGCGCGTCGCTGTTGATCGCCGGCCTGCGGGCCGAGGCGCAGAAACGTTTCAACGATTTGCGGACGCGCTGCCTCGAGATGCGTTCCATCGCCCGCGCGGCGCAGCCCGTGGAGGGTGCGGGGGGCGGAGGCAGCATGACCGACGTTTGGACGCCGTCGCTCGATCGCCTGCTGTATGGATTTCTGCGACTGCTCAGCCAGCAGAACACGCTGCTGCGCTTCCTGCGCTCGACAACCTCCGACGACCTCACCAAACGCCTCGAGGATCTCAAAAAGAAGCTGGAAGACGCGCAGAAAACGGGCGACGACCGGATGATCCGGTCGATTCAGGAGAGCGTCGACATCGCGCAGCAGCGGCTCGAGAACTACGGCAAGGCCTTGAAGAACGCCGACTTCGCGGCGCTCGAGCTGGATCGGGTCGAGGGCAAGATCCAGGCGTTGATCGAGATGGCGGCGGCCAACCGCCAGGATCCCGATTTGCTCAGCAGCCAGGTCGACGCCGCTGCCGCGAGCATGAACCACACCGAGGCCACGCTGAATCAGCTACAGCAGATCACCGGCGTGACCGACGAGCTGGACCAGGTCCCGGCGATCCTCGATGAGCCAAGCAAGTCTCCCTTCCGCGAACGTGCCTGAGGGAAACCAGCCGCTCCTACCGGCCTGGGCGCCGCCCTGGGCCTCGCAGCTCGCGGAGCTGTGCTTCTCCGGCACCACGTCCGTGTTCCTGCTGCACGGCAACTCGAACGACCTCATGCCGCGCGGCGAATCGCCCGACGACGGCTACGGCACGATCGCCGACATGCTGGCGGAGCAGCTGTTCGGCAAATGGGACCTGGTGCTGCATTACGACCTGGGCCGAGGGCTGCGCGCGTTCGCCGGGCGGAACGAGAAGCGATTGCAGAAGATGATCGTGCTGGCGAACGAGAAGATCGCCGATCTGAGCACCGTCAAGAACGATCCCGGCGTCGTGCTGCAGCTGATCGACCGGTTCGTGCGCGCGAACATCATCGCAGCGGGCGAGAAGTCGCTCAGCTTCGCCGTGATCATCGACCAGGCGTCGTTCCTGTTCCCCTCCGGAGAACCGGGGCGCACCAGCTTCGCCGCGGCGGCGATGCTCGTCACGCTGCTCAACTGGGCGAAGAGCCCGCACGTCAAGAAGATGCCGATGGCGTTCGTCTTGATCGACGAGCGGCGCTCGGATTTGAGCGACCGGCTCACCGGCAGCCCGCACGTCGCCCCGATCGAAATCCCGTTGCCGACGGTCGAGCAGCGCGAGCGATTCGTCAAGGCAACAGTCGGGACGCGCGAGCTGGCGGCCTTCTCCGACTTCGACGTCCCCACGCTTGCCCGCCTGACCGCGGGGATCTCGCTGATCGACGTGGCGGTGCTGGTCAAGACGGCGATGGAGACGGGGCAGCGCCTCGATGCGAAGCTGTTTCGCGATCTCAAGAAGCGGCTCATCGAGAAGCAGACGCAGGGGTTGCTCGAGTTCATCGAGCCGAAGTGGACGCTCGACACCGTAATCGGCCATCAAGCGGCGAAGAGCCGGCTGCGCCAGGACGCGGAGCTGCTGCGCAAAGGCCGGCTGGACAGCCTGCCGATGGGGTACCTGCTGTGCGGGCCCGTCGGCACGGGCAAGACCTTCATGGCGCAATGTGCCGCGGGCGAGATCGGCATTCCCTGCCTCATGCTCAAGAACTTCCGCTCCAAGTATGTCGGCGAGACCGAGGGCAATCTCGAGCGCGTGCTGTCGGTGCTGCGCGCGATGGGGCCGGTCATGGTCGTGATCGACGAGGCCGACGCGGCGCTCGGCAGCCGGGAAGCCGAAGGCGATTCGGGCACGTCGAGTCGAGTGTTCGGGATGATTGCGGCCCAGATGGGTGACACGCGCTATCGCGGCATGATTCTGTGGATGCTGCTGACGGCGCGGCCCGATCTGTTGCCGATCGACTTGAAGCGCCAGGGCCGCGCCGAGGTGCACATCCCGCTGTTTTATCCGACCGATGCGGACGAGATCAAGCAGATGTTCCTGACGATGGCGCAGAAGCTGGGCGGCAAGCTCGCGGTCGAGGATGTCCCGGCGGTGCCGTTCATCGGCCAGCTCTCGGGCGCCGATATCGAGGGCATGGTGGGCCGCGCGCTGCGGATTTCGTTGCTCGCCGGCAAGGAGGCGATCACGCGCGAGTCGCTGCAGCAGGTGTTCGGGGAGTTTCTGCCGTCTACGCAGGGGATCGAGAAGGAGATGCAGGAGCTGGCGGCGATTTTAGAGTGTTCGGATCGGCAGTTCTTTGAAGAGGCTGGTGGAACTGACGTAGCGCGGAACACCTCCCGGAAGAATCGAATCTGGGGCTTTCTCGGAGTCTAGTTGTCGCCTCAGGAACAGGAATCCGTGGCTTCTAACAGGATTTTTGACCTGGCGAGCGCCGTAGTTTCCGAGTGCCGGAATCCTTCGAGAGGACCCGCGGATCTGGAGACATACTCCAGCGCAGCAACCAACGGACGCTCGGCAATTGCAGAACGCGCTGTCGTATCAGGTTCAGCGCTGAACCCGAGCTTGAATGAGCGTAGTCCGAGTCGCCAAACGTCGGGCGACCTCGCTCTCTCGGCACGCCGGAAGCGATCCATCGTTGCCGGAGTGCCTCGTGCTTACCAGTGGGGGAGTCGACCGGTTATGACACCAATTACCACGGCGCCAAAGGCGATGTAGAGCGAAAGCGTAATTATGACCATCCGGATCCGATGTTGGTGCCAGAGTCCTAGTAGGTAACGCTGAAACGGGATGACCAACGCCATCGCGATCAAGGCAGGGAGAGGTGCCGCTGTGCGCGGACATCCGATCGCCGCGCACAGCGGCTCCACAATCAGCACGACCAAACCTGCGAAGGCCGGCAAGATGAAGCACAGCGCCAACCCATCATGAAATCCGATCGGGCCAACGTGCTTCGTCAATGCCATTTCAACTCGATCCTACTGTGCCGCCTGAGGCTGGCCAACCGTAACGCAGTCAGTTTCAACGCCCGATGCCGTATAATGGCAAAACTCCACGCTCCCGTCCGAATAGAGATATATGACCGTAAACCCGCTCCCGTTGGAACCAAAGTTTCCCACTAATCCGCCAGCGGAGCTTGAACCCCCATCCCAGCCGAAAGCTTGTGGGTTGAACACTGGGACACCGTCCCCTCCCCCGCCATTCGGGACCACCGCGGTCGCATCCACAGTGACGGGGTTAGAGGTACTGGAGGCGAGTGGCGACGCGTGAGCCAGTCCATGGCTAAAGGCGAAGTTAGCTCCTTCCAGTAGAATGCGTAGCTCACCGCGCGCAAGCGTTAATGCCCACCTAGAGTTCGCCGCGATCGTCCCAGCGGCAGCTGCTCCTTCGAATAGTTCTCCAATCCCGCAGGTTGCAAGCCCAAAGACGGCACTTCCGGCGGCAGCCCACCAGTTAAACTTGCGTCCTTCGAGGGCGACCGTCCCAGCATACACCCCCAGGCCGATCACCGCGCCCCACCAGCATCTACCAGAGGGGTCACGACGGTTCATCGGGTCATTTTCCGTGTACGCGTAAGCGTTGAATCCGCCGGAAAGGCCTTCGGGGTCCTCTGAAATGAACCGACCTAAACCTGGGTCGTAGTACCGGGCCCGGTTGTAATAGAACCCAGTCTCAGGATCAAGCTCACGACCGGCGAAACGAATGTTGTTTGTGATTCCGCCGAATTCGAGGGCGAGGACACAACAGAGGCTTTTCGAGTTGCGGAGGTTGCTAGCAAGCGTGTAGCGCCGTCAGGCGACGCGCGCTCCGCGCGCGGTGGTGAAGCGCACTCGCACGCCCGCCCGCGTCAGCATGTCGACGAGCGCATCGATGCTGAAGCGATGCAACCGACCCCGTAGGAGATCGTTCACCCGGGGCTGACTCACGCCCAGAAGCTTCGCAGCCTGGGTCTGCGTGAGTCGGCGGCGCGCGATCAGTCGCGCGAGGGCGAGCATCAGTTCAGCACGCACCCGGAGGTGCTCGGCCTCCACCGGCGCAAACCCGAGGTCGCGGAACACGTTGCCGGACCCCTTCGTGATCTTGCTGGCCATCGTTTCCTCCTATTCGCGAGTTCGTCGCCCGACCAGCTCCCTGAGGCGCGCCCGCGCCAGATCGATATCCAGTTTCGGCGTCGCCCGCTGCTTCTTCACGAAGGCGTGCAACACGTACACCGCTTCGGGGCGCGTCGCCAGGTACAGGACGCGATACTCCCGCTCGGCGTGGATCCGAATCTCGCGCACGCCGGCGCCGACACTCGACATCGGCTTCCAGTCGCTCGGATCGTGGCCCTGCTGCAGCCGATGGAGCTGGTAGCCGGCGTCCCGTCGGGCATTCGGAGGAAACGAGCGAACCGCCGCGCGGGCATTCCCCAGCCAGCATACGGGCTTGAGGGCCACCGAACGATATATCCGTGTGGATATGGCGCGCTAGATCTGGAGCGCGCCTTGTTCTGCCGAGGCCACCGGTGCTACGAGCGGGCGGCTGGGATCGGCGCCGAAAACCATGGATCACCATGGCGCGCATCGGCGCTGATGCATCATCGTTTGAATGCGGGTGTGATACACATTCCTTCAGGGTGGATCGGAGTCGTCACGCGTTTTTTTGCGCTATGTATGCGCTGAATGAGCGCTCTATATTGCTCGCGAGAACGCCACTCGATCGTCAGCAACGGGAGTGTACGATGTCAGCACCGAACCAGCTGCCGATTCCCGAGCTCGAGGCTCGGCCCATCGACGTCGAGGAGTTCCGAGCCTATACACCCGAGAAGTTCGAGCTGTTGGATGGATATCTCTTCGACACTGGCCAACACACGGAGGCGCGTCGGCGATTACTGCGTCTGTTACTCGTTAACGTTGGCTTGCTCGAGGCTGTGCGACTGGCACCCCAGGAACGTTGGCGCGAAGCGCTTCAGCGGGTTTACGAACCGTAAGGTGCTCGGAGAAACCGCACTACGCACGCCGCGCCGCAAAGAACTCCTTAATCAGCTCCGCGCACGCTTGCGCTTCAACGCCACTTCTGACGTCGACGCGATGATTCAGACGCGGATGCCGCACCAAATCTCCCACCGACCCACACATCCCCGCCTTCTCGTCATACGCCCCGAACACGAGCTTGCCGACTTTGGCCAGCACGATCGCGCCCGCACACTGCGCGCAGGGCTCGAGCGTGACGTAGAGCGTGCAGTCGGTAAGACGATCCGTCTCGAGCGCGTCGAGCGCGCGCTCGATCGCCAGAAACTCGGCATGATACGTGGGATTGCTCCGAGCCACGGTCTCGTTATGCGCCTCGGCGATGATGTCATCGCCCCGCATCACGACCGCACCGATCGGGACTTCGTCCTTGGACGCAGCGAGCCGCGCCTGTGCCAGCGCGGCCCGCATCCCGCTTCCCGCATCTCGCATCCCGTTTATGTCCGGACCGCTTCGCGAGCGCGTTCGAAGGTTAAGGAGTTCCCGTCCTTCGCCCTGTCCACGCGCACCCGATCGCCCTCGGCGTACTGCCCTTCCAACACCCCAACGGCGAGCGGATTCTGGAGCAACCGCTGGATCGCCCGCTTCAGCGGCCGGGCCCCGTACACCGGATCGTAACCCTCGGCCACCAGCAGCGTCTTGGCGGTGGGCGTGATTTCGAGCGTGAGCTTGCGGTCGGCGAGCAGCCGCTCGACCCGCTTGATCTGAATGTCGACGATGCGCGAGATGTCCTCGTGCGTCAGCGGCCGGAAGATGATGATGTCGTCCACCCGGTTCAGGAACTCCGGCTTGAACGCCTGCCGCAACAGCTCCATCACCTTGGTCTCCGCCTGCTCCCACGCGACACCACCCGTGCCGGCCTCGATCAGATACTGCGAGCCAATGTTGGACGTCATGATCAGCACGCTGTTGCGGAAATCGACCGTGCGGCCCTGTGAATCGGTGAGACGGCCGTCGTCGAGGATCTGCAGCAGGATGTTGAACACATCCGGGTGCGCCTTCTCGATTTCATCGAACAGAATCACCGCATAGGGCCGGCGCCGGATCGCTTCCGTGAGCTGCCCGCCCTCTTCGTAGCCGACATATCCCGGCGGCGCGCCGATCATGCGCGCGACCGCATGCTTCTCCATGTATTCCGACATATCGAGCCGCACCAGCGCCCGCTCGTCGTCGAACAGAAACTCGGCGAGCGCCCGCGCCGTCTCCGTCTTCCCGACGCCGGTGGGGCCGAGGAAGATGAATGAGCCGGTGGGGCGATGCGGATCCTGGAGCCCCGCGCGCGCGCGCCGCACTGCGTTCGCCACCGCCGCCAGCGCCTCCCGCTGCCCGATGACCCGCTGCCCCAGCTCGTCCTCGAGCTTGAGCAGCCGTTCCTTCTCCGACTCGAGCATCTTGGTGACGGGAATGCCGGTCCACTTCGAGACGATCTCGGCGATGTCCTCCGCGTCCACCTCTTCCTTCAGGTACTTCCCCTTCTTCTGGATCTCCGCGAGCCGCTTCTCGAGGCCCTGAATCTCCTTCTCGACTTGCGGCAGCTTTCCATAGCTGATCTCGGCAGCCTTCTGGAGATCGCCGCGGCGCGTCGCCTGCTCCGCCTCCGTCCGCAGCTTCTCCAGCTCGGCCTTCTTCGCCTGGATCTTCTGGATCGCGTCCTTTTCCGCCTGCCACTGCGCCTTCATCGCGTTGGACTTCTCGCGCAGCCCGGCGACTTCCTGCTCGATCTTCACCCGGCGCTCCTTGGACGCCTTGTCCTTCTCCTTGGCGAGCGCCGCCAGCTCGATCTCGAGCTGCACGATCTTGCGCTCGACTTCGTCGATCTCCTGCGGCAGCGAATCGATCGCGATGCGCAGCCGCGCCGCCGCTTCGTCGATCAGGTCGATCGCCTTGTCGGGCAGGAAACGGTCCGTGATGTAGCGCTGCGACAGCGTCGCGGCAGAGACGAGCGCGTTGTCGGTGATGCGAATGCCGTGATGGACTTCGTACTTCTCCTTGAGCCCGCGCAGAATCGCGATCGTGTCCTCGACTGACGGCTCGCCCACGAACACCGGCTGGAAGCGCCGCTCCAGCGCCGCGTCCTTCTCGATGTGCTTGCGATATTCGTCCAGCGTCGTCGCGCCGACGACGTGCAGCTCGCCGCGCGCCAGCGCCGGCTTGAGCATGTTCGATGCATCCACCGCACCCTCTGCCCCACCGGCTCCCACCAGGGTGTGCAGCTCGTCGATAAAGACGATATAGCGGCCTTCGGTCGCCGTGATCTCCTTGAGAACGGACTTGAGCCGCTCCTCGAACTCGCCGCGGTACTTGGTCCCGGCCACCAGCGCGCCGATGTCGAGCGCGATCAGATGCTTGTTCTTGAGCGAGTCGGGCACGTCGCCGTTGATGATGCGTTGCGCCAGGCCTTCGACGATCGCGGTCTTACCGACGCCCGGCTCGCCGATCAGGACGGGGTTGTTCTTGGTGCGGCGCGACAGCACTTGCATCACGCGGCGGATCTCTTCGTCGCGGCCGATGACCGGGTCGAGCTTGCCTTTCCGGGCGATCTCAGTGAGGTCACGCGTGAAGCGCTGCAGCGCCTGATACTTGTTCTCCGGCTCCTGATCCGTGACGCGATGGGCGCCGCGCACACCCTCCAGCGCCGCGAGCAGATCCTTGCGGCTGACGCCGGCCGCCGACAGCAGCTGCCGCGCCGTCGTGTTCTTCTCCTCGGCGAGCGCGAGCAGCAGATGCTCGGTCGAGACGTACGCGTCGCCCAGCGCCTTCGCATCTTCGTCCGCGCGGTCCAGCACCCGTGACAATTCACGCGAGAGTGTTGGATCATTTCCGCCGGATTGCTTGGGAAAGCGCTCGATCTCCCGCTCGGTCTCGGACTGGAGCTGCGTGACATTGAGGCCGGCCTTTTGCAGCAACGGTACGACGATGCCCTCGTCCTGCTGGAGCAGGGCATAGAAAAGGTGGGCGTCATTCACGACGGGGTTGCCCTTGGTGCGGGCCAAAGCAGCAGCTTGCTGGAGAGCCTCGGCCGCTTTTACAGTCAGCCTATCTGGTTGGATCATGTGAGCTCTCCAAGCAACCGGTGTGCCTGAAAAAGATGTCGAAATGACAGGCCGGCGGTAGGAGGCGGTAAAGGGGCGGTAAAAAAAGGGGGCAGTAGGGAGTCATTACTCCTACCGCCCCCTACCGCCTCCTTACCGCCCCTACTTCATCACAATCATCTTCTTCGTAAATCGCTTTCCATCGACGATCAGCTGATAGATGTAGACGCCGGACGCTGCCTCTCTATCAGTATTCAGCACCTTCCCGTCCCAGTACGCATTGAACGCGCACGGCGACGACCCTGCGCTCCCGCAGGTGAGCTCGAGATCCGTGAGCGCTTCACCCGTGCCCTGAAGAATTGGCACTGCGACCAGTTGCGCCAGCACGTTGTAAATCTTGAGCGAGACCTTCGGCCGGTGACCATTGGCAAACAGATCGGCGTTCAGCGTGAACGGGATCGTGGTCGCCGGATTGAACGGGTTCGGATAGTTCTGCTTGAGCTCGACCGGCGGTGGAGGGGTCGCTTGCCCCAGTCCATCTCCCGCCAGAAGCCCCCCGCCGAGCCCCCCTACCAGCACTGCCCAGGCGTACAGCTTCATCTCACCGACTCCTCTGCGAACGGAAAAGTTGCTTTAGACAGCTCTCCTTGTTGGTACAGGGCGCGAAGGTGATTGAAAGCTAAGAAAACGTAGGAAGTGCCGGTCCATCCTGTCAAGCGCGGAGAACCCTGGTATCTCCCTTACGGCTGGTGATGCCGCGGCGGTCCGCCCACTCCAATAGCGGTATCAAGTACTTGCGCGTCAGGCCGAGGCGATCCCGGAATTGTGCGGGTGTGGCGGCGCCCAGCTCCCGCAGCGTGTCCTCGACGGCCCGACGGAACTCCTCCAGCGCCTGTTTCTGGGCATAGCGCTCCTGATCGACGCGTTCGACCGACCCCTCACGCGCCAGATGCGCGAGCAACGCCGGCACCGACGGGTCGGAGAACTCGCGTTGCAATTCGGAGACCGTGGGCAGCTGCCAGCGCGCCGCTGCCAGGCGCTGCGCCAGCCGTCCGCCCGCATCGCCAACCTGAGTCCTCCATCCAGGAGTGCGAACGACTGCCCCTCCCTCCGCCAACTCCCACGCCTGCTTCTTCACGCCGTGCTCGACCAGCAGATCGAGCACGGCTGGGGGGGTGGGGGGCGGCGCGTTGACGGTAGCTCGCAGCGCCTGCAGCGGGAGTCCAGGATCGAGCGGATGCTGCTGATGATGCACGGCCACTACACCCGCAAGGCGGTCGACCTCGGCCGCAATCACCCGTCGAGCGACGAGGTATTCGCCTACAGAGAGAACGCCTTTGCCGGTCGCCGTAATCGTGTCCGGGATGTCAGCCGGGAGAATGCCAAGCCGAACGGCGATGTCCGCGACGCGCAAACCGGCGAGCCCCGCCTCATCGACGAAGCGCGCCAGCCGCTCGGCAGGCGGCTGTCCGACCGCGAGACCCCGCTCCGACGCGCGGGGCCGTTTGGGCGGGAAGGGATCGAGCACGACCCCTCCCCCAATCGTCGTCACGGGGGAAAAGCTCCGCACCACGAAGCGATCTCCCCCGCGGGCGACGATCGGATACTCCAGCAGCAGCCGCGCAGTGCCCGCTTCTCCGGGCACGATCGCGCGCACCTGCGCCACCCGGCCCAGCGCCTCGGCGGTGCCCAGGTGTACACGAATCCTCGTGCGGACGGCGAGTGGCTTGCGCGCGGCAGGAAGCAGCTCCAGCGCGACGTCGAGCGTGCTTGTCGCGGCCCATCCGGGGCCCGTCACCGCGACGTCGCCGCGCTCGATCTCGTCTTTGTCGACCCCAACCAGCGCGAGCGCGGTGCGCCGCCCGGGACCCGCCTGATCAGCATCCTGGCTGTGTACCTGGATCGAACGCACCCGGACTTCCCGATCGAGGGGTAGCAGCCGCACGTTCTGGCCCGCGGCAACGGTGCCGCTCCAGGTAGATCCAGTGACGACGGTCCCCGCGCCGGCCAACGCAAAGACACGGTCGATTGGTAGGCGGAAGAGATCATCTGCGGGCCGATCCGCGAGATCTGTGGCCACCTCCACCAACGCTTGCTTCAGATCCTCCAAACCCTCCGCCTTGAGCGCACTCACGGCGATCGGGAGTCCCCACCGCACTCTACTGCGCGACAGGCGCTCGGCCACCTCGGTTCTGACCAGAGCGAGCCATTCGTCATCCACGAGATCGCGCTTGGTGAGGACCGGAATGCCGCGCCGCACGCCGAGCAGCTCGACGATGGCGAGATGCTCCTCGGTTTGCGGCATGATTCCTTCGTCCGCGGCGATGACGAGCAGGGCGACGTCGATGCCGGTCGCCCCGGCGAGCATGTTCTTGACGAACGCTTCGTGGCCGGGGACGTCGACGACACTCGCCTGGATTCCGCCGGGCAGCGGGAGCGGGGCAAAGCCGAGATCGATCGTGATGCCGCGGCGCTTCTCTTCTTCCCAGCGATCGGTATCGACGCCGGTGAGGGCCTTCACCAACGCGGTCTTACCGTGATCGATGTGGCCCGCGGTGCCGACTACGAAGCGGCGGGTGTCCACGCACCGCGCTCCCAGAGGTCGATCGCGCTCGCCTTCGGCTCTCTCCCATTGGGTCCCGATTCATCGAGGTGATGACGGATGAAGCGCGCGATCAGGCGGCGATGGGCGGCGGCATGGGCCGCATCCAGCGTGGGGAGCTCCGCCCGCTCGTCGTTCAGGGCCACCAGATCGCGATAGGCTTGCGGCGGCAGCTTCGTGGGCGGCTGGAGGCCGGCGCACTTGGCGCACAGCACTCCCCCCTCGGCGACGCTGAATGCAACGGTGCCGGACACCGCGGTGCCGTCGCGGACGCAGGCATCGAGCTGCGGGGCGAAACCCAGCACGCCGACCAGCAGCC
>WNFW01000768.1_pt1 | contig 21003 bp, 17 predicted proteins | sample 5400131 | NCBI WGS metagenome assembly WNFW01 (sample SAMN13153362, study PRJNA577476) | soil metagenome | isolation source: 20 cm soil or saprolite under grassland replicate 1 | place: USA:California | collected 2016-06-15 | reverse complement strand
GACCCGACGCAATGCTGACCCGGGCACGGCGGTCATGAGCGCGATCGCGGTCGTGGGCGGCGGGTACGTCGGGTTGACGACGGCCGCCTGCTTCGCCCGGCTCGGCCACGACGTCGTCTGCGGTGAGGTCGACCGCGAGAAGGTCGCGCGCCTCAGCAAGGGCGAGGTGCCCGTCCTGGAGGAGGGCCTCCCCGCGCTGGTCGCCGAGGGCCTCGCGGCCCGCCGGCTCACGTTCGTGGTCGGCGCCACCACCGCCGTCCGCAGCGCGGAGTTCGTCTTCTTGTGCGTCCAGACCCCTCCGGACGATCAGGGCGCGGCGGACCTGTCCATCCTCGAGAACGCGGTACGGGAGATCGCGCCGGTGCTGCGCCCGGGGTCGGTGATCATCAACAAGTCGACGGTCCCGGTCGGCACCGCCCCGTTCGTCGAACGACTGCTCGGCGAGGCCGGCGTCCCGACGGGCTCCGTCGGGGTCGCGTCAAACCCAGAGTTCCTCCGCGAGGGGACGGCGGTGCGTGACTTCCTCGAGCCGAATCGCGTCGTCATCGGCTGTCAGGACACCGGCGTCGCCGTGCGCGTGTCCGAGCTCTACCGAAGCCTGCGAGCTCCGATCCTCGTGACCGACGCCGCGTCGGCCGAGCTCATCAAGTACGCGTCGAACGCGTTTCTCGCCACGAAGGTGTCGTTCATCAACGAGGTCGCCAACCTGTGCGAGGCGGTGAGCGCCGACGTGCGCGAGGTAGCCCTGGGCATCGGCTACGACCCGCGCATCGGGTTCGAGTTCCTCCACCCGGGCCCCGGGTTCGGCGGGTCGTGCTTGCCGAAGGACGTCGCCGCCCTGCTCCACACGTCCGGCGAGGCGGGCTACGAGTTCCGCCTGCTGGCCGCCGTCGCCGAGGTGAACGCGCTCCAGCACGGGCGGATCGTCGACAAGATCCGGGCGGCCGTGCCCGCCGGGCTCAGCGGGACGCGCGTCGCATTGTGGGGCCTCACGTTCAAGGCCAACACCGACGACCTGCGCGACTCGCCCGCCCTCGGCGTCGCGTCGACACTGCTCGCCGAGGGTGCCGAGCTCCGCGCCTACGACCCGGTCTCGGGCGAGCCGGCGAGCCGTTGGTTGCCGGGCCTCGACGTCGCAGCCGATCCCTACGAGGCCTGTGCCGACGCCGACGTCGTCGTGGTGCTCACGGAGTGGGACGAGTTCCGCTGGCTCGATTTCGATCGGGTGGGTGAGCTGATGCGGGCGCGCTGCATCGTCGACGCCCGCAACCTCCTCGATCCCGCGGCCATGCGCAAGCGAGGTTTCGCCTACGAGGGCCTCGGGCGCTGATGCCCCGCGCCGTCGTCACGGGTGGCGCCGGGTTCCTGGGCTCGCACCTCTGCCGCGCGCTCGTCGGTCGGGGGTGGGACGTCCTCGCCGTCGACAGCCTGCTCACGGGCCGGATCGAGAACATCGAGGACCTCCTCGACACCGCCGCGTTCCAGTTCAAGGAGCACGACGTCACGCAGTTCTTCGCGGTCGACGGTGGCGTGGACGCCGTCCTGCACTTCGCCAGCCCCGCGAGCCCCCGCGACTACCTCGAGTACCCGATCAAGACCCTGAAGGTCGGCTCGCTCGGCACCCACAACTCCCTCGGTCTCGCCAAGGCCACCGGCGCCCGGTACCTCCTTGCGTCGACGAGCGAGGTCTACGGCAACCCCCAGGTCCACCCGCAGGACGAGGGGTACTGGGGTCACGTCAACCCGGTCGGTCCGCGCGGCGTGTACGACGAGGCGAAGCGCTTCTCCGAGGCGATGGCCATGGCGTATCACCGGGCGCACGACCTCGACGTCAAGATCGTGCGCATCTTCAACACCTTCGGGCCCTGTCTGCGGGCGGGTGACGGGCGTGTCGTCTCGAACTTCTTGGTCCAAGCCATGGACGACAAGCCGCTCACGGTCTACGGCGACGGGTCGCAGACGCGGTCGTACTGCTACGTCGACGACGAGGTACGTGGCATCCTTGCCCTCCTCGACTCCGACTGGACCGGTCCGATGAACATCGGGAACCCGGACGAGTTCAGCGTGCTGGACCTCGCCCACACGGTGCTCGAGGTCACGGGATCGGGCTCCGAGATCGTGTTCGAGCCGCTGCCCGTCGACGATCCGGCACGCCGCCGGCCGGACATCACGCTTGCGACCGACGTGCTCGGCTGGCGCCCGAAGGTCGACCTCCGCGAAGGTCTCGCCCGCACCTCCGAGTGGTTCGGGAGAGAGCGTGAGCGAGGACGGCATTAGCGACGAGACCGCGGACCCTCGGTTCCGCACGCTGTCGATCATCGTCCCTGTCTTCAACGAGCGCAGCACCGTCGCGGAGATCGTGCGCCGGATGCGGTCGGTGGAGCTGCCCGTCGAGCGCGAGATCGTCGTCGTCGACGACGGCAGCGACGACGGGACCGGCGCCGTCCTGACGCAGCTGCGCGACAGCACCGTCCGAGTGATCGCACATCCTCACAACCGCGGCAAGGGTGCCGCGATCCGTACCGGCCTCGAGAGCGCGACGGGAGATCTCGTGCTAGTTCAGGACGCCGACCTCGAGTACGACCCCGAGGACTGGCCGCGGTTGCTCGCGCCCGTGCTCAAGGGCCGCGCGCGCGTCGTATACGGCTCGCGTTTCACCGGCGAACGCCGCAACATGCTGTTCCTGCACTGGGTCGGCAACCGGTTCCTGTCGCTCATCACGAACGTGCTCTACAACAGCACGCTGTCCGACATGGAGACGTGCTACAAGCTGTTCGATCGCCGCGTGCTCGACGGCATCCGACTCCAGGCCGACCGGTTCGACTTCGAGCCCGAGTTCACGGCCAAGGTGCTCCGCCGCGGCATCCGCATCTACGAGGTCCCCATCTCGTACGCCGGTCGCGAGCTGAGCGAAGGCAAGAAGATCACCTGGCAAGACGGCGTCACCGCCCTGTGGACGCTCGTGAAGTACCGGTTCGTCGACTAGTGCCGGCGAGCGAGACCGAGTCCGACTGGGCCGCGGTCGTCATCAACTACGAAGCGGGCGAGGCGCTGTACGAATGCGTCCGGTCGCTCCTCGACGACACGAGCGCAGGCCGCCCACCCGAGGTCGTGGTGGTGGACAACGGATCGTCGGACGGCTCGGCGGCGGAGGTCGCGCGATCGCTGCCGGCGGTGACGGTGCTGCATCCGGGCGCGAACCTCGGCTATGCACGCGCCGCCAACATCGGGATCGCCGCCACCCACTCACCGGTCGTCGCCGTGTGCAACCCCGATCTCGAAGTCGAGAAGGGCGCCGCCGGCGCGTTGGTGCGGCGCCTGGCGACGGAGGCGGATCTCGGCGCCGTCGGCCCGTTGATCCGGAACACCGACGGAAGCATCTACCCGTCGGCGCGCTCCGACCCTCGGGTGCGGGACGCGGTGGGCCACGGGCTCCTCGGGTTCGTCTGGCGGACCAACCCGTTCACGCGCCGGTACCGCCAGCTCGACGCGGACCCGAGCCGCCCACGCGACGTCGACTGGGTCTCGGGTGCCGCGGTCTGGCTGCGGCGTGACGCCCTCGACACCGTCGGCGGATGGGACGAGCGGTACTTCATGTACGTCGAGGACGTCGACCTCTGCTGGCAGCTCCGCCGGCGGGGCTGGCGGGTCGGGTACGAGCCCGGCGGCGTCGTCACTCACGTGCAGGGCGCGACGACGGCGAAGCACCCGTACCGCATGATCACCGAGCACCACCGATCGCTCTACCGCTTCGCGTCGAAGCGCTGGCGCGGGGCGCGACGGCTCGCGCTCCCGCTCGCGGCGGCCTTCCTCGCGGTGCGGGCCGTGCTCGCCATGGCCGACCACGGCCTCCGGCGGCGACCAAGACCGCCACAGGTGACCGGGTAATCTCGGCATGTCATGCCCAAGTCCCGCAACCGATACGCCCGGGCGCAGGCCCGGGCTCGTTACCGGAAGCCCAAACGCCGCGGGGGGTCGTTCGGCTGGAACATGGGCATCGCGCTCGTTGCCGTCGTCGGCATCGCGTTGTTGGTCTGGACCGTCGCCGGGCGGCGGGATCAAGCCAGCGCCGCGCCCCGCGCCGGCAACCCGACGACCGGGGAGGCGGGCGACCACTGGCACGCATCCCTCGACGTGAACGTCTGCGGCGCGTGGCTTCCTCCGGCACCGCAGTTCGAGACCGAAGCCGGGAATCCCCAGATCCGGGTCGGCATCCACTCGCACGCCGACGGCCTGATTCACATCCACCCGTTCAACTCCTCCGAGAGCGGGAGCAACGCGACCGTCGGGCGGTTCCTCACCTACGGGGGCTGGTCGGCGAGCTCGAACTCGCTCGATCTGTGGGCCGGCGCCGACGGCAAGCCGGTGAAGGTGAAGAACGGCGACGAGTGCACGCAGGCCGACGGCACGAAGAAGAAGGGCACGCTCACCTGGTACGTGAACGGGAAGAAGCAGTCCGGGAACCCGGCCGACTACCAACCCAAGGACAAGGACCAGATCTCCATCCTCTTCGATCCCGCCGGGACCACCCTCGACTCCCTGTCGGCTGACCCCGCCGTGGGTCCGCCGCCCAACGCCAAGCAGGTCCAGCAGCCGAGCGACGAAACGCCGTACAGCACCACCCCGGCGGCACCACCGTCCTCGTGAGAGCCATCGTCCTCGTGGGCGGCGAGGGCACCCGGCTCCGCCCCCTCACCTATACGACACCGAAGCCGCTCCTGCCGATCGCCAACCAGGCGTTCCTCGAGCGACAGCTGACCTGGCTCGACCGTCACGGCATCGAAGAGGTGGTGCTCTCGCTCGGGTACCTGCCCGACGCGTTCGCGGCGTGGTTCCCGGACAACCGCTTCGGCAACCTCACTCTTCGGTACGCGGTGGAGGACGAGCCGCTCGGCACCGCGGGCGGGATCCGCTACGCCGCCGACGTCGCAGGCATCGACGAGCGATTCGTCGTGTGCAACGGCGACGTGCTCACGACGATCGACCTCACCGACATGGTGGGATTCCACGACGCCCACGGTGGCGAGGCGACCATCCACCTCTGTCGCGTCGACGACCCGTCGGCGTTCGGCGTCGTGCCGACACGCTCGGACGGCGAGGTGATGGCGTTCGTCGAGAAGCCACCGCCGGGCCGCGTGCCCAGCCACTGGATCAACGCGGGCACGTACGTGCTCGAGCCCTCGGTGCTCGCACGCATCCCGCCGCGCTTGACCGTCTCGATCGAACGCGAGACGTTTCCCCGCATGCTCGACCGGCGCGGCCGCCTGTTCGCGTTGCAGAGCGACGCCTACTGGATCGACATCGGGACGCCGGCGAAGTACCTCGAAGCGCATGCCGACGTGCTGGCGGGCGCGCTCGGCACCCCGCCCGCGCCGGGCGCGATCGAGACAACGGCCGGCGTTTGGACGCAGGGAAGCGTTTCGGTCGCGGCCGACGCGCGGGTCGAGCCCCCGGTGCTGCTCGGTCCCGAGGTCACCATCGCCTCCGGCGCGCACGTGAGCCAGGCCGTGCTCGGCTCGGGGTGCTCGGTCGAGAAGGGCGGGAGGGTGGTTGGGTCGGTCATGCTCGAGCGGGCATGCGTCGGGAAGGGCGCGTCGGCCCTCGATGCGGTGATCGGCCCGGAGGCGATGCTCGAGCACGGGGCCGTCGCCGCCGACGGAACGATCATCGGGGCCTCCGCGGTGATCGCGGCCGGATCGAGGCTCTCCGGCGCCCGCGTGCCGGTCCAGGTCCCGACGACCAGGTGAGAGCGCTCGTCACCGGCGGTGCCGGCTTCGTCGGGTCCACGCTCGTGGACCGCCTGCTCGCCGAGGGCTGGGACGTCGACGCCGTGGACGACCTCTCGACCGGCACGCTCGCGAACCTGACCGACGCGCGGGCCGCTCGCAATCATCGCTTCACGTTCCATCGCCTCGACATCCGCCGCCCGGACGTCAGCGACCTCATCATCCGGCGGAAGCCCGACACGATCTTCCACCTCGCGGCGCAAGCCTCTGTGCGCGAGTCGGTGGCGCGCCCGACCCTCGATGCCGAGATCAACATCCAGGGCTCGCTCAACGTCTTCGAGGGCGCGGTGGAGGCGGGGACCGGCAAGATCGTGTTCGCCGGCTCCGGGGGGACGCTCTACGGCGTGCCCGACGAGGTGCCGGTCGGCGAGGACCACCGCCAGGCGCCCGTGTCGCCGTACGGCGTGTCGAAGAAGGCGGTCGGGGACTACCTCCACTACTACCGCTCGGCACACGGGATCGAGTACACGGTGCTCGCGCTGGCGAACGTGTACGGCCCGCGCCAGGACCCGCACGGCGAGGCGGGCGTCATCGCGATCTTCGCCGGGCAGCTGCTCGAGCCGATGCGACCGACGATCTTCGGGGACGGCGAGCAGACGCGCGACTTCGTCTACGTCGACGACGTCGTCGACGCCTTCGTGCGTGCCTCCGACCGCGGCGACGGGCTCATCCTGAACATCGGCACCGGTGTCGAGACCGCCGTCCAGGACCTGTTCAGCACGATGGCGCGCTTGGTCGCATTCGACGAACCGGCCCGCTACGCGATGGCGCGTCCCGGCGAGCTCCAGCGCTCGGCGCTCGATCCCACGCGCGCCGCCAACCACCTGAGTTGGAAGCCGTGGACGAACCTCGAAGACGGGTTGCGACGCACGATCGAATGGTTCCGTGCCGTCCCCGTCGGATCGCGCCGGTAGAGCGCGGACGCAATCAGCCGAACGCGCTGAGCTCGTCGAGGGGGACGGCGGGACGCGGCTACGCCGTGTACGCGGGATCGCGCCGGCCCACGAGGACGAGCGCGTGCGGCAACCAAGCCTCCGGGAGCGATAGCGCGTCCCGTGCCTCCGCCGGGCAGAAGATCGGCGCCGCGACCCAGCACGAAGCGAGCTCGGCGGCGGTCGCCGCCAGCATGAGGTTCTCGACGGCGGCGCCGAGCGACAGGAGCGCCATACCCCACTCGGCGAGCTGCCGGGGCTCGTCCGGATAGCGATCGAGTCCCTCCCACGTGAGGCACCCGAGCACGAGGGCGGGCGCGCCGGCCAATTTGGTGTGCGAGGCGGCGACGAGCTCGTCGACCCGTGCCGGTGGCACGCCGTCGCCGCCGAGGTCGCGTCGCCACCGGTCGCCCATGCCTCGCGCCAGCGCCTCCTTGCGGTCGAGCTCATCGACGACCACCCAGCGCCACGGGCGCGAATGGTGCGGGGCCGGCGCGATGCACGCCGCCTCGACGAGTCGGTCGAGCTCGGCGCGCGGGACGGGATCGGGAAGGAAGGCCCGGATCGACCGCCGTGCCTCGATGAAGGCAGGAACGCTCCCCGTCATCAACGGAACAGGTCCTCCGCCGGCGGGCGGACGAGCTCGCGGGCCGATCCCTCGCGGAACCACTCGGCGTCGAGGCCGCGGACGACCGCCGCCGGCACCTGCGCGGCTTTGCCCTTGACGAGCTCGGCGGCGCCGGCGATCTCGTCGGCGAGTGCGATCTCGGTGACCTGGAGCTCGCGGCCGTGGGCGTCGGACTGGCCGCGCAGGTCCACCACGGCGGCGAGCCCCGCCACACCGATGGCGACGTCGGTGAGCCCGACGCGCCACGCCCGCCCGAACGTGTCGGACACGATCACGCCCACGTCGACACCCGCGTGCGCCCGGATCCCGTCCCGGATGCGCCGGGCCGACCGGTCGGGGTCGACGGGGAGCAAGGCGGCCTGGCCGTCGGGGATGTTCGACAGGTCGATCCCGGCGTTCGCGCACACGAACCCGTGGCGCGTCTCGCTGATGATGAGCTCGTCCCGGCGCCGCAGCACGCGGACCGACTCCGACTCGATCAACGCGCGTCGCGCCCCGGGGTCGGAGGCATCGAGCGGCACGACGCGCCCCTCCGCCTTCGACACGACCTTCTGGGTGACGACGACGCAGTCGTCCGGCTCGAACGGCGTGCCTTGTTCCTGCGCCGCCGCGACCAGCAGCTCGGCGAGCACGTCGCCCGCTCGGACCTCGGGCACGCCCTCGATCGGGAAGACCGTCAGCGGTGGCATTCAGGCGACGGCGTCGAGCGTGTTGCGCGCCAGGGCGGCGGCGACGCGCGCGTCGCGCATGAGGGTGTCGGTGACCACGGCGTGGACTCCGAGCGCCTCGACCTCGGGCGCCCGGGTGGTGTCTCCGCCGTCGATGACCAGCGCAGAGCAGAAGTCCCGGTACGCGCGCGCGACGCCGACGCACGACACCTCCATGCCGAGCGGGCCCATGAGCCGGTCGGCGGGGCCCTTCACGGGCGCGCCGGCGATGATCGGGCTGACGCCGACGACGCGGTCGCGCCGCCGTCGCAGCGCGTCACGCACGCCGGGGACGGCGAGGATCGGCCCGATCGAGATCACCGGGTTGCTCGGGCACACGACGATCGTGTCGGCCTGGTCCAGTGCCTCGAGCACGCCGGGGCCGGCGGCGGCGCGATCGACACCGTTGAAGCGCACCGCGGCGACCGGCGGCTCGGCCCGTTCGCGTACGAACCACTCCTGCATGTGCAGCTCCGCAACCGAGCCGTCGCCGGTCCGCACGTCGATGCGGGTCGAGACGGGGTCGTCGCTCATCGGGAGGAGGCGGGACCGCACGTCCCACACGGCGGCGATCTCGGCCGCGATGGTCGAGAGGGGAGCGCCGGCCCGCACGCGGTCACTCCGGTACAGGTGCGTGGCGAGGTCGCGGTCTCCGAGCCGGAACCACGTCGGCAGGGCGTAGCGCTCGAGCGAGTCGATCGCCGCGAACGTCTCCCCGGCGAGGCCCCACCCCGTGTCGGGGTTCTCGGCGCCGGCCAGCGTGTACGTCACCGTGTCGAGGTCGGGGCAGACGAGCAGCCCGTGGAACCAGTCGTCGTCACCCGTGTTCACGACCACCGTGATGTCTTCGGGCGGGACGACCTGCACCAGCCCCCGGAGGAACCGGGCGGCTCCCACGCCACCTGCCAGCGCCGCCAACACGCTTGCGAATGTAGTGGTCCCAACGCGCGACACGGCCCCCCGAAGGGGGCCATGTCGACGGGGGGACTCTGCGTGCCGGTCAGGCGGCGCGGTTGACGAGCTCCTTGGCCCGGGTGACGCCGGCTTCGGCAGCCTGCTTCACCTGGGCGGGAACCGACTGGAGCTGCTCGACGATCGGCTGGACGCGCTGGCCCAGGTCGCCCACGAGCGGCTCGACCCGGCCGGCGACGTCGCCCCCGGCCGCGCCCGCCTTCGTGCGGACGTCGTTGGCGAGGGCCTCGAGCTTGACCCGGCCGTCCTGGGCGCGGGTGGCGAGGAAGCCGCCGGTCTCCTTCGCCTGCTCGGTCACCTTCTTCTGCACCTCACGCCGGCGGACCTGCCCCTGCTGGAACGCGGTGACGCCAACGCCGACGGTGATGTACGCGGCGTCCTTGAGTGTCTTGCCAGGGTCGAAGTCCATCGTGCTGACTCTCCTTCGGTGGCCATCGGGTGGCCTCGGGGGTGTTCGTCGATGCCGTGGGTGTCGGTCTCCGGGGGGATGCCCGAGGCACCGCCGCCAGCCTCAACGCTTGCGACAATAACGCAAATGATAAACAGTTGCAAGCACTCGTGACCAGGGTCACGAGCCGAGGGGCCAGTTGTATGCTCCGCCACAGTCATGGCGAGTGGGGAATCGCCCGGCACGCAGGCGCTCCGGGGACAAGGCGACCAGGGCGGTGGGGCGCTTCGCACCGAGGTCCCCACGGTCGCCGCCGTCGTCGTGACCCGGAACCCGGGACCGTGGCTGGAGCGGGCGCTGCGGTCGCTGGGCAGTCAGGACTATCCGAGCGTGGCAGTGCTCGTGGTCGACGCGGCTTCGGAGGAGGACCCCGGCGAGCGCATCGCCGGCGCCCTGCCCGATGCGTTCGTCCGCCGGTTGCCGCAGTCGAGCTTCGCGGCGGCGGCCAACGAGGTGCTCTACTCCGTCCGGAACGCCACCTTCCTCCTCATTTGCCACGACGACGTCGTGTTCGACCCGGGAGTGGTGCGCCTCATGCTCGAGGAGGCATACCGGTCGAACGCCGGCATCGTCGGCCCGAAGATCGTCGACGCCGACAATCCCGAGGTGCTGCTGGAGGTCGGGCGCAGCATCGACCAATTCGGCAACCCGCACACGGGGATCGAGCCCGGCGAGCTCGACCAGGCCCAGCACGACGCCGTTCGCGACGTCTTCTACGTGTCGGACGCGGCCATGCTCGTGCGGACCGACCTGTTCCACGAGCTCGGTGGGTTCGACGCCTCGCGTTTCCCCGGAGCCGAGGACATCGACTTGTGCTGGCGCGCCCGGCTGGCGGGCGCCCGCGTGTTGGTCGCCCCCGAAGCTCGCGTGCAACAACCCGAGGAGGCGAGAAACCGTGGCGACGGCGCCGCGCCCGACTCGGTCGCCGCGGCGCGCAACCGCATCCGGACGCTGCTCACACTGTCGTCCGCGAGGACGTTGTTGTGGGTCGTGCCGGCCGGGGTCGCGGCGTCGTTCGTGGAGGCGTTCCTGCTGACGATCACGTTGCGCCGCGGCCGTGTCCGCTCGACGCTCGGCGCCTGGTGGTGGAACCTCCGCCACCTCCGCGAGATCGGGCGAGGGCGGCGGCGAGCGCGCCGGGATCGTCGCATCGACGACCGCGACCTGCGCCAGCTCCGGGCGCGAGGTACGCGGATGCGCGCGTTCGTGGCCGAGCACGTCGCGTCCGACGACCGCATGCGCTCCATCGCCGACGCGAGCCGCTCCGCCGTCAGCGCGGCGACAGAGAGCACCCGCCAGCCGCTGTTCGCGCTGGCTGCGGTGCTCGCGCTCGTCGGGATCGTCGGTTCACGTCACCTGCTCTCCGGTGGCGTCCCGGCCGTCGGCACGTTCGCGCGATGGCCGGGGATCGTCGACCCGCTGTCGACATACGCATCGGGTTGGCGGTACACGGGCCTCGGCTCGTCGACCGCCGCGCCACCGGGGCTCGTGGCGATAGCCGGGCTCACAACGGCGTTGTTCGGTGCCGCCGGCCTCGCCCACACGCTCGTGGTCGTCCTCGCGTTCCCGGTCGGCGCCTACGGCGCGTACCGGTTCACGCGCGGCATCACGCAAGAGTTCGCTCCCTCCGCCGTCGCCGGCCTCGCGTACGCGCTCAACCCCGTCCCGCGGAACGCGATCGCCGCCGGACGGCTCGGGCCGCTCGCGCTGTTCGCGCTGGGACCGTTCCTGATCTCGATCGCGCTCCGACGCGCCGACCCGGTACGAGGGGTGCAGCAGCGTCGACGCACGCTCACCGGGCTGCTCGGGCTCGGCGCGCTCCTCGCGTTCACCACCGCCTGGTATCAGCTCGCCCCGCTCGTGCTGCTCGCGGCAGCGGCGGCGATCATGCTCGCGGCGCCACTCGTCGGCGGCTTCCGCATCGGCGTGCGGATGCTCGTCGCGTCGGCGATAGCCATCGTCATCGCGGCCGTGCTGCTGGTGCCGTGGTCGGTGGCGCTGCTCGGAGCCGGGGACGATCCGGCCTCGCTCGGCTTCTCGTTCCGACCCCACCTCGACCTGGTCGACGTGTTGCGCTTCCACAGCGGCCCCGCCGGCGGCGGATGGGCCGCCTGGGGCTTCGTGGCGGCGGGCGCGCTCGCGCTGATCGTCGGTCGCGGACCGCGTTTCACGTGGGCGACGCGCGCCTGGATCATGGTGCTCACCGGATGGGCGCTCGTCTGGCTCCCCGCCCGCTTCGCGCCCGACGTCTCGGTCCCGGCGCCGGAGGCCGCGCTCTCGCTCGCGGCGCTAGGTGTGGCGCTGGCCGCGGGGCTGGGCGTGAGCGTGTTCGTCGAGGACGTCCGCGGCCGCGACCTCGGCGCCCGGCAGGCGGTCGCGGCGCTCGCCGCCGCCGGCTTCGTGTTCGGGGTGCTGGGTTTCACGGCCGACGCCGGCGACGGCCGCTGGGACGCACCGGACGGCGATTGGCCGGCGGCGCTGGCATTCCTGCAGACGGAGCGGGACAGCGGCGGCTTCCGGGTGCTGTGGGTGGGAGACCCGAGTGTGCTCCCGCTGGATCCGTTCGTGGCGGGTGACGGGACCGGCTACTCGCTCACCCGGAACGGCTCCGGTGACGCGCGGGAGCTGTGGCGGGCCCCGTCCGGCCGGGCCGACGGCCTCGTCGGCGACGCGGTCGAGCTCGCCGCCGGAGGCCGCACCGATCGTCTCGGTCATCTCGTCGCGCCGATGGGCGTCCGCTACATCGCCATGCCGAGCCGGGCCGGGCCGGGGGCGACCCCGCAGGCGCCGCCGGCGCGCCTGCCGGGTGCGCTCGCGAGCCAGCTCGACCTCGCCCGTCTCGAGGCGCCGCCCGGTCTCGCGCTGTACGAGAACACCGCCTGGATCCCGACGCCCGGCACCGTGCGCACCGCGAACGTCGACCGCGTGCCGCTCGGCTCGAAGAACCCGACCGGCGCGGCGCTGCGCGCCGACGTCGGCCGTGTCAACGCGGTGCGCGGGTCACCGTCCGCGTCCGCGCCGACCGGTCCCGGACTGGTGTTGTGGAGCGAGGCGTTCGACGGCGACTGGAGCGCGACGGTCGGGGGGAGGACACTCCGCCACGTGAAGCCTTTCGGATGGGCGAACGGCTTCGACGCGACCGAACGCGGATCGGTGTCGATCGATTACGGCGGTCAGCTCCGTCGCTACGGGATGATCGCGCTCCAAGCGGTGCTGGTCCTGGCGTTCCTCGTCGTCGCGTGGCGCAGCAGTGCCTCGCGGCGTGCGCGTCAACCACGGGTCCGGCGGCCGAACCCGTGAACGCCCCCCGCGGGACGCCGCGCAGTCCTCCTGCCCGCCGCGGCGGCTCGCCCGCGCGCGGAGCCGGACGCGACCTGCGACGGCTCCTTGTGCTCCTGGTCGTCGGCGGCTGCATCGCCGTCGCGGCCGTGTTCGGCGTGAGGAGCACCGGCGCGTCGCCGGCGACCAGCACCGGCGGCGCGGTTGCGCCTGCGGTCCCGACCGTCGCCGGCGCCGACACCGTGTCGGCGACCTGGTACTGCGCCGAGGGAACCGGCGCGCCCGGCGGTCGCGCCGACGAGACCATCCTCATCGCTAACGAGGGCGACGCCGAAGCCCGGGCCATCGTCACCGTGATGCCGGGCGGGCGCGTGGGCTCTGAATCGCAGCGCGTGGCTGTGCCGCGGGGCGCGCAGGTGCGCGTGTCGGTGTCGAGCGTGCTCCAGGCGCCCGAGCAGCCCGGCGACGCGGGGCTGATCGTCGGGCCGGGCGTCGTCGTAGAGGTGTTCGGTGGTCGGTCAGTGGTGGAGCACGAGATCGAGGGGGAGAACGATCTGGCCGTGGGGCCGTGCGCGCGTCAGGCGGGGAGCGACTGGTACTTCGCGGGAGGCACCACCGAGCGCGGCGCGGACGAGAACGCCGCACTCTTCAACCCGTTGCCCGATGACGCGATCGTCGACCTGACGTTCGCGACCGACGCCGGCTTCATCGCGCCCGCCGACCTCCAGTCGATCGCCGTGCCGCGGCGCAGCCGGATCACCGTGCCAATCGGCAACTTCGTGCGCCGCCAGGCGCAGGTTGCGTTGCACGCGCACGTCCGCACCGGGCGCATCGTCGCCGAGCGGTCACTGACGTTCACGGCCGAGAACGAGACGCGCCGCGGGCTCACGCTGTCGCTCGGCGCGCCGCGTCCAGAATCGTCCTGGAGCTTCCCCGGCGTGGTGCCGGAAGACGGCGCCTTGCACTCCGTGCTCGTCGCCAACTTCGATTCCGCCGCCACCGAGGTCGAGATCTCCCCCCACTCCGAGCAGCAGCCGTCGGCGAGCCCCAAGAGGGTGCCGGTGGGCGGGCGTTCGGTAGCCGCGGTGGACCTCGCGTCGCTCGGCGGTTCGGGGGCGCCGTTCGCCGTCGACGTACGGACCACGCGCCCGTCGCCGGTCGTGGTCGAAGAGCTTGCGTCGTGGGGACCGCCGAACGCCGGCACGGGGTCCGCGACGTCGTTGGCGAGCCCCGTGCGCGCGCGGGGCTGGACGTTCGCGGTCGGCCGGCCGGCGCCCGAGGGCGTGGCCACGATCAGCGTCTTCAATCCGGGTCCCGGTCGGACGACGGTGAAGCTGCTCGCGTACGCGTCGGGTGGGGGAGTGGCACCGGGCAGCGTTGGGGAGGTCGCGGTGCCGGCGCGCGGCCAGGCGCAGTTCGATCTCGGCGACCTCGGCGTGGCTGCCGACCAGGTCGTCGTCGTGCGCGCCGACGCGCCCGTCGTGGCCGCCCGCCGGATCGTCGGCCCCACCGGCGCGTCACTCGCGCTCGGTGTCGCGGAGCCTTGATCCGGTGCGCTCTGGGCCCGCGCGCTCCTGATCCTGCTGCATCGCCCGCACGACAGCCTCGAAGATCTTGGCGGCGTCGGCGTCGAGGTGGTCTCGCGCTCGGTACAGCACGTACGCGCCGAGGAACACGGGCGGCGACACGAGGAGGAACGCGATGCGGAGATTGAAGACGTCCGCCAGGGCGCCGACGATGATCGGCGCGGCGGCGGCGCCGAACACGATCGAGACGAGGTTGAACGCGCCGAAGCCCGCGCCGCGGAGGTGCGCGGGAACTGCATCCGCGAGGCCGGCCCGGAGCGCAGGGACGGCGATCCACACCGTGAACATGCCGGCGAGCTCGAGCGCGAACGAGACGACGAACGGCATCGGCAGGTAGGAGATCGTGAACAGAGCGGTGCCGACCGCGATGCAGTACGCGGGGATGACGACACGCGCGCCCCGAATACGCCGCGCGTACCGATCGGCGATCGAACCGCCGAGCAGCAGCCCGGGGATGCCGCCCGCCAGCACGATCAGACCGACCGCCGCCGTCGCCTGTCCCTGGGTCAGGCCCGAGAAGCGGCGGTGGAACTCGGGCAGCCACGCGCCGATGCCCGTGATGGTGAACATGAACGCGCCGACACCGACGAGCGCGAACTTGAGCGTCGGGATCGAGATGATCACACGGAGGTCGTCGCGCAGGCCCGTCATCATGTCGACGAAGAAGCGGCGCACCCCGTGATCGAAGAGCCGTGTGTGCTCCTCGACCGGCTCGTCCTCGGTGATCCCGAGGTGGAGGCGATCGCCGTGCCCGCGGCGCGGCTCGCGCAGGCGATACGCGATCGCCGCGATCACGAAGCCGGGTGGCCCGACGACGATGAACGCCCAGTGCCAGCCGTACTGTGAGCCGATCGCGCCGCCGAGCGCGATCCCCACGCCGAAGCCGATGATGCCCATGATCTGTTGCACCGAGAACGCGCTGCCTCGTTGCTCCGTCGGGTAGTAGTCGGAGATGAGGCTGTTCGCCGAGGGCTCCGTGATCGCCTGCCCGAATCCGAGCAGGGCGCGCCCGGCGATGAGCTGACCGAAGTTCTGCGACGCGGCGGTGAGCATCGTGATGCCGCTCCACGCCACGACCGTGTGGCCGATCGTTCGGGTGCGGTGCCACCGGTCGGCGAGATACCCGGCGGGGACGGTGACGATCCCGTTGACGAGCACGAACGCGGAGATGAGCACGCCGATGCCGAAGTCGTCGATGCCGAACTCGCTCTTCAGCTGAGGGACGACACCCCGGACGAGGTTCTGGTCGACCTGGTCGATCAGGACCACGAGCCCGAGGACCCACATCGGCCACGCGCCCACCCGCACCGGCGCCGGCTGCGGTGGGTTGACGTCAGATGTCGTCGCGGCGGGTTCCTCGGCCGTGTCGGCCACGGCGGGATTCTTGCAGGATGGCGGGGGACGCGACGGCCGTCGGTACATTGACCCCATGGCAGTGCGCATCGGGATCGCGCTCGCGTTGATCGCGATTGCGATCGTCGTCGCGTTCCTGCTCCGGCACCGCCGGCCCGTCCCGCCGCCGCGCGACGTGTACCCGGTTCCTCGCCAGCTCGACCGGAGCGACTTCCGGCGGGTCGAGACGCCGTGGCTGGTCGCCTTGTTCTCGTCGACCGCGTGCGATTCGTGCGATGGCCTCATGGCGAAGCTCGCGGTTCTCGAGTCCGCCGACGTGGCCACATGCGAGATCGAGTACCACGCCCAACCCGACCTGCACGATCGTTACGAGATTGCGGGGATCCCGACGACAGTGGTCGCCGACGGCGACGGCGTCGTCCGAGCGGCGTTCGTGGGCGCGTTCACCGCCACCGATCTCTGGGCCGCGGTGGCGGAAGCACGCGCGCCCGGCTCGACGCCCGAGCCCGAGCTCGGCCTCGGTCAGCTCCAGTAGCGGCGGTCAGTCCTCGAAGCGGTTGGTGGGGGAGGGCGCGCCGACGGCGCCGTCGCTCTCGCTGAGCGAGTCGCCTTCGGGGAGCTCCTCGGCTTCGACCTCGGTGCCGTCCGCCGTCGTCACCTTGCGGGGCCCACCGGCCTTGTGCCCCATGGCCTCGTCGACGAGGCGTTCCACCTCGCTGCCGTCGAGCGTCTCCTCCGCGAGCAACGCGCGGGCGACGGCCTCGAGCCCGGCGCGGTGCTCGGAGAGCACCTTGCGAGCGCGGTCCTCCTCTTCCCGGAGGATGCGCTCGACCTCCTCGTCGATCACGCGGGCCGTGTCGTCCGAGTAGTCGCGGGTGTGGACGAGGTCCTCGCCGAGGAACACCGCGCCCTGCGATCCCCACGCCATCGGACCGATGCGGTCGGACATGCCCCACTCGCGCACCATCTTGCGCGCCAGCTCGGTGATCCCGACGAGGTCGTTCTGCGCGCCGGTCGACAAGTGCCCGTAGACGATCTCCTCGGCGACGCGCCCGCCGAGGCGCACGACGAGCGAGTCGGCGATGTACTCGCGCTTGTAGATGTGCCGCTCCTCGACCGGCAGCTGCTGGGTCACACCCAGCGCCATTCCGGTCGGCAGGATCGTCACCTTGTGCACGGGGTCGGCGTGCTCGAGCACGTAGCCGAGCACCGCGTGGCCGCCTTCGTGGTAGGAGACGACCTCCTTCTCCTCTTCGGTGAGCGCCATCGACTCGCGCTTCAGTCCCATGAGGACGCGGTCGCGTGCGGCCTCGAAGTCCTCGGCGTGGATCTCGTTGAGGCCGCGCCGAACCGCGAACAACGCGGCCTCGTTCACGAGGTTCGCGAGGTCCGCGCCGCTCATGCCCGGCGTTCCCCGAGCGATGATGTCGACGTCGACATCGGGCGAGAGCTTCTTGTCCTTGAAGTGCACCTTGAGGATCTCGACGCGCTCGTCCTGCGTCGGGAGCGGGACGATGATCTGGCGGTCGAAGCGTCCGGGACGGAGAAGCGCGGCGTCGAGGACGTCGGGACGGTTGGTCGCCCCCATCATCACGATGCCCTCGGTCGCCTCGAAGCCGTCCATCTCGGCGAGCATCTGGTTCAGCGTCTGCTCACGCTCGTCGTGCCCACCCCCGAGGCCCGCGCCGCGCTTGCGGCCGATCGAGTCGAGCTCGTCGACGAAGATGATCGCCGGCGCCTGCTTGCGCGCGGTCTGGAACAAGTCGCGCACCCGAGCCGCGCCGACACCGACGAACATCTCCATGAAGTCCGAGCCGGTGACGGACACGAACGGCACGCCGGCTTCGCCCGCTACCGCCCGCGCGATGAGCGTCTTACCGGTCCCGGGTGGGCCGACGAGCAGGACGCCCTTGGGGATCCGGGCGCCGATCTGCTTGAACTTGCCCGGGTTCTTCAGGAAGTCGACGACCTCGGCGATCTCCTGCTTCACCGGTCCGTACCCGGCGACGTCGTTGAACGTGGTCTTCGGCTTCTCGGTGGCGTACACCTTCGCCCGGCTGCGACCGATGTTCATGACCGCGCCCATCTGGCCCTGCGCCCGGCGGTTGATCCAGATGAAGATCCCGATGATGAGGGCGAACGGGATGACCCAGATGAGGATCGTGCCGAGGATGTCGGAACCGGCGCGGACGTACTTGAAGTTGACGCCCTTCTCCTGGAGCCGGGCGATCTCGGTCGCCTGGAAGTCGTTGTTCGGCCCGGAGCTGGTGAACTCCTTCTTCCCACCCTGCGCGGTCTTGAACGTGCCGGTGATCTTCCCGTTCGTCGGATCGAACTCGACGCTCTGGACGGTGCCGTTGTCGACCGCCTTCTGGAACTGCGAGTAGCTGAGGTCCGCCTTCGACGTGCTCGTCCGCCCGAAGTTGAAGAAGAACAGGCCGCCGACGAGGAGCACGCCGATGATCAGCCACGGCAGCCAGCGGGTCGGGCTCGGCGTCGGTGTCTGCCCCCCTTGGCGGGGGTTCCGACCGGGGGGCAGGTCGGAGGGGCGGCGACTCATGCGCGGTGTGCCTTTGTCGGTTCGGGGCGGACGCGTCGCATCCGCGGTGCGCCCATGGTACGGCCGCCGAGCCGCCGGTACGTCCCGGGGGCGGCGGAACCCGCTCTTGACCCCCATTGGTGCCAGGTGTACTTTGCAAATGCCCTTCGCAGAGGCGGGCCGAACCGAGCCGAAAGGTACGGTACAGGTCAGTCACTGCGGAGGGCGTTTCGCGTCCCAAGCGCGCCGTTCGCGCGCTCTGGTCAGGGAGCGCGGCGCCGTTCGCGCGCTCAGGCGAGGAACCGTGCCGTTCGCGCTCCGGTATGTTGAGCGCCGCCATGGATCCGTCGCTCGTCCTTCGACGCTGCGCCCGCCCCGATTGCGCGCTGGCGGCGGCGGCATCCCTCACCTACGACTACCGCGCCCGCACAGTGTGGCTCGGCGACGGCCCGGCGTCCGACCCATCGCACCACGACCTCTGCGACGGGCACGCCGCTCGCCTGCGGGTGCCTTCCGGCTGGCAGCTCGTCGACCGTCGCGCCGCCGTCGCCCCGGTGGTCCCGACCTCCGCCGCCCGCTGACGCGGCCGACCGCCAATGGCCGGCGAGCCCGCCGCCTTCCCGCCGCCGGTGCCGGCGCGTCCGCGAATCCGTTGGGGCCTCCCCGACGTCGGCGTGGCCTGGGTGGTCGGACTGGTCGCCGCCCTGGTCGTGAGCTCGATCGTCGCCGCCGCCGCCGGCGTCGACACCAGTCGAGTCAGCGACGACGTCGGCGTCCTCCTGGCGTCCGTCGTCGGGCAGGCGATCGGCGTGATCGGGACGCTCGAGCTCGTCGCCCGGCGCAAGGGTCGGGGGAGCTTGGGAGCCGACTTCGGGCTCGTCGCCCGCCTCCCCGGCGGCAGATGGACGACGGCGGCGCTCTGGCTCCTCGCCGGCGTCGCGCTCCAGCTCGCGATCCTGCCGTTCCTCCAAATCGTCGTGGACGTGCACGGGAAGGCCGAGACCCAGGACGTCGTGGAGCAGTTCAAGCAGGCGCGGGGACCGGCGCTCGTCCTCTTCGCCGTGATCGTCGTCACGGTCGCCCCCGTGGCCGAGGAGCTGCTGTTCCGCGGGGCCCTGCTCCGGGCCCTGCAGCGACGGATGACACCGGCATGGGCGGTGTTCGTGTCCGCACTCGCCTTCGCCGCCGTCCATCCGCTGTTGAGCCCGTCGATCGGGTCGGTGATCGCGATCCCGGGCCTCTTCGCGCTCGGTCTCCTGTCCGCCGCGCTCGCCATCCGCACCGGCAACCTGTCGGCGTCGATCCTGCTGCACGCCGGGTTCAACCTCCTCACGGCCGTGTCGGTGCTCGCCGCGCGCTGACGCGGCCCCGCGACTCCCTCCCCGTAGGCTGAGCGGATGGTCGCGACGCGCCCGGCGCCCGCCGACGCGCCCGGTACCCGGCTCGATGCGGCCGCGCAGCCGTCGGCGCGCTCCCGCCGGCCGTGGTGGGATCGGCTCGAGATCTGGACGGGCGCGGCGATCGTCGTCGCGTGCTGCCTGTTCGTCCTCTTCCAGCTCCAGCCGGACCTGCTGCTTCGCAACACGACACCGGCAGGCGGCGACACGGGAGCGCACGTCTGGTGGCCGGCGTACCTCCGCGACCACCTTCTGCCGCAGGGCCGGATCGCGGGATGGGCGCCCGACTGGTTCGCCGGCTTCCCGGCCGGGCAATTCTATTTTCCGTTCCCGGCGCTGGTGATCGTCGCGCTCGATGCGGTGCTCCCGTACAACATCGCGTTCAAGCTCGTCACCGCGTTGGGGCCGATCGCGCTGCCGGCGGCCGCGTACGCGTTCGGGCGCGGCCTGCGCGCCCCCCGTCCCGCGCCGGCGCTGTTCGCGGTGGGCGCGACGGTGCTCCTCTTCTTCAAGGGCGCGCCCGGCGCCGATGCAGAGGCGACGCGTGTCGCCGGCAACCAGCACATCATGGGCGGGAACCTGGCGAGCAACTTCGCCGGCGAGTTCTCGTTCACCCTGGCCCTCGCGCTGGCGTTGTTCTTCCTCGGCGCCCTCGCGTACTCGCTCGAGCACCGTCGACGAATGTGGTTGCCGGCGGTGCTCTTCGCGGCCGTCGTGATGAGCCACCTCGTCGTGGGCATGTTCGCCGTCGTCGGCGCGCTCGTCGTGTGGCTGGCCCGCCGCCCCGAACGCACCTTCCCGACCGCCGCCGCCATCGGCGGCGTCGGCGCGCTCCTGACGGCGATCTGGACGTTCCCGCTGCTGGCGACGCTCGGGTACACGTCGGACATGGGCTACGAGCCCATCCGCGAGTTCCGCTTGTACATGTTCCCCTGGTACCCGGCGTACGTGCTGTGGATCGTGCCGCTCGTTGTCGCCGCCATCGTCGGCGGGATCGTCGCTCGGCGGCGCGTCACGATCGAGCTCGCGGCGCTCACCGCGGTGTTGGGCCTCGCGTTCCGGTTCTGGGAGAGCCTCACCGACCTCTTCCACAGCACCCCGGTCTGGAACCTGCGGCTCCTGCCGTTCTGGTACCTGCTGCTCCTGTTGCTGGCGATGCTCGGCGCCGCCGAGCTCATCCGGGGCGCGGGTTCCCTGCTGGCGCGGGCGTCCCGTCCGTTCTGGGAGCCGCTGCTGCCTGCGTCCGCGCCTACGCCGGCGCCAGAGCCAGAGCCAGAGCCCGAGCCGTTGCCGGCCGCGAGCGGAGTGTCTGCGGAGACGCAGGCGGCGACCGAGCTCGGCGATGGCGACCACTCGGATCGCGACCGGCAACGCGA